>OQVU01001102.1_pt1 | contig 10616 bp, 9 predicted proteins | sample 1691611 | NCBI WGS metagenome assembly OQVU01 (sample SAMN03418272, study PRJEB22391) | human gut metagenome | biome: human-gut; feature: organic feature; material: feces | host: Homo sapiens | place: Tanzania | collected 2013-01
TTATGAGATAAAAACTTATCTCATTCTCAATCACTTATAAAAAATACGTACTTTCCGTTATGTAAAAGTCCTCTTTCTTTCAATTTGAAATTTCGTTTCTTGGTGACCCGCATGGGGTCACAAAGTGATTCCGTTGGAATTTTCCAATGAAACGTAACTATCATATTATCAATGTTTTATCTTTATTGTTTTATTTACGATATCATATTGCATACATTGATACCTCAACATGTCAAATTTAATGATTTTACGGTATACGCTTATACTTTTGCAAAAGTACAAATAAATCTGATAGTATCAAAATTTAATTTTACAATATGGAGTAGGAGAGTGGAAGATTTATAGAAAAAGCCTTGCCTATCCTCTACGGACGGGCAAGGCTCACCTGAAACAAATCTATTAACCTTAAATTAAAAAACTAATAACTAAAGCCATTAACCATATCTAATAATCCAAACAATTTCCTTTTATTCTTTCTTCCTGCTGCTCTTCAGCCTTCCTCTCGCATATCTATATCTGAGAGTCAGCAGAACCACAGCGCCTATTGTCACTACAGCGACGCAGGACGCGATGGGCTTCTCGATGTTCCTTTCCCACCAGCTCAGCTTTCTCTCCACCGGCACAGGCACGTCATTGTTTCTTCTGCCAATGTTCGCAAGCGAGTCCACTTTCGCCTTGTACGTCTCTAAGCTGTCCTTCATTAGCGTGTTCAGCGAGTTCTCCACGTACCTGTCCCTCCAGTGCCAGGTCTCCGTCTTCTTCACGTTCCCCTCTTCGTCCACGGTCGTAGCCGTCGAGTCCCTGCTCCACGTCTTGTCCGTATTCGTCCTCTCCACGTATCTCAGCACTATGCGGTCCCAGTACACAGTGTCCTTCGCCGCCTTCGTCACCCTCACACTGTCCGTTCTTGTCAGCACCGCGGGCTTCTTCGCTCCGCAGCCGGCCAGCAGGCTGACCATCAGACAGAGCAACATCCCCCACAGCGCTCCTACAAATTTACTATATAATTCGTCCATCATAACCGTTTCTCTTTAAAAACTTTATCTTCCTTCACTCTTTTTTCATCGCTTCCTCCACAGCCTCGCCGATGTCCTCGTCTTTCTTCTTCATCAGCGCTATGATGAAGCGCTTTATCGAGAATCTGTTCTTCACGCCGTGCAGCTCACACACATGCCCGACGATCGAGTCCACCTCCCACATACATCCGAACCCCAGACCTACCGCAGCCGTCACCACATGGTTCGTCCATCCCAACGGCTCGAAGATAGCTAAGCCGAGCACCGAACCTAATATCAGATACGTGATATAGTCCACCGCCTTGTTACACGTTCTTCTGCCCGCTCTCGAAAAGCGGAAATGCTCATGTTTATGCAGACTCTCGCTCACGCCGAACCAGAAGTCCGCCACTATCAGCACCACTATCAGCACCAACATCCATCTCAGGTCGAAGAGCGCAGACAGCGCCTCCCCTCCCATTGTCCCCAAAACGACGGCCTTACCCGTACTTGTAGTCAAGTTATTAACCATCCAATCAATCTTTTTTATACTAACAAAAACAACACAAAAATCCCAAGCAAAAGAATAATCCTTCCTAAAAACCAAGAAGCTCAGCAGCTCAGTCCAGCCTCCTTCATCGCCTTTCTCACTGTCCCGAACATCTTCACCATAGTCTCCACGTAGTTCGGAGCCGTCGCATACTTCTTCCGCCCCTCCTGTATCTTCTTCACGTAGTTCTCAGGACTCATTCTGTACGCCCAAGCCTCAGGCCACGATTTCTTCAGCACAGCGGCATGGTCTCTCAGTGCCTCGCCTAAAGTAGCGTAGTTTCTGAACAGTCGCTTGCAAGTATACTTATACAGACCCTTGCCAGCCACATACTCTATCTTCACCACCTTCTCCGGCGCCGTGAACCTCACCGTCTTAGTCCTGAAGTATTCATGCGTTGTGACAAGCAGACATTTCTCCACAGGCCACCCGCCTCTCGTTATACCGAACACGTTATACTTGCCGATAGCGCTCTTGCCCCATCCGCTCTCCAGTGCCGCCTGAGCAATGATAAACACGGGCGAAATGTCCGCATTATAAGCCGCAGGAGCCATCCATTTACAAAATTCCTTAGGTGTCATCTTCTTATTTATTATTTGTCAGTTATTATTTATTATTTGCGCCCATTAAGCAGCCCCGCAGATAGGCTTAGGTATGCTCAGTGAGGCCCAGCTCCCAGTCAGCCCAGCCAGCTGCCCATGCCAAATCCCTTTTTAAGAGTTCATTATTCCTGCCGCCTTCAATGCTTTTATAATAGCGTTTACTTCGTTTATTACGGTTGTCAATGATGCTGAGGAAGACAATACTGCCTGCGCTGCCATTTTCCCTGTCGGTATATTGTCAAGATCATACTCCTTATCTTTTGTTCCTTTCAAACCTAACCACCATTGCGGAGCAGTTCCAGCACCTGACGCGAAACGCACCTGCGGCAGTGAATTTGACAAAGATATAACCGCTTTTATATCTCCACCACCAAACGCTATTCCCGACGCATATCTCGGCGCATACCAAGATGGAGCATTCACGGCTCCTTTCAATGCCTTTATCCAAACACCTGTCGCATAGTCTTTGCCTATCAAATCCCATCCGCCTGTGGTCGTACTGGACAGTGCTACATACATACCCAAGCTTGACAAGGTGTGTGTATGCGACGTTGCAGATTTATCTGCTAAAGCATTGTATATTACCTTGTTCTGTACCGGATTGACCGACGTGTTGCTCAACGATGTATCAACTGTTAAAGAAGGATTGAGCAAAGTCAGGCCTTTAACTCCCAATCTGTACATGTTCCCTCCATTGACATATATTTTTCCTGCAACAGGGCTGACGCCATTTTGTTCTTGGTTTCCCCAGTTTTCTGCCCCTGCCCATGTTCCGCAATAGTATGGTCCCGATTTTGCGACAAAAGTATTCGTTTTCGTATTGAAGTATATTGCCGCATTATCATCTGCACCCATCATTGAGACTGTTACAGTCACAAATCCCGAAAATTCGAGAACTTCTCTCATTTCACCAGGGATTGCAGCAGCCCTAATTTTTTGGTTGTCAGCATCATAGATAAAGTCAAGATTACTTTTATCCATTGACGACATCAAGCCTGCATTCTTAGATGTCGCCACGTCCTTTGTAGCGCAATTACTTATTAAACTTAACAATTTGCTTACGGCACGCTTTATTCCTTTTTCATCTACATATTTCATACTTATACGTTTTATAGGTTTTGAGTAAGTGAGGGTATGCCCAAAAGATGTTTTCAGACATACCCCCATGAAACTAACTACTTGAACAATGCGTCAATATCCTCCGTGGACATTGACTCGATTACCACGTAGCCCTTTCCGTCAGAGTCCACCTTCAGCGGCAGCTCACCGTCTGAAGCGACATGACCCGTCTGTACAAGACCGAGAACGGTGTCCGAAGCCTTAGTGGTCTTGTCGAGCTTCTTCGCCATTTCGGTGTTGAATGTGGTGGTGTTTAGCTTCTGTCCAAGCGCAGTATTCACAACCTTATTCTGTACTGGATTTGCGGATGATGCGCTAAGAGCGGTATCAACCACATAGGATGACTTGTCCAACTTGTTGGCGAGCGCAGTATTTACCGCTTTGTTCTGAACAGGATTGGTTGAAGTGGCATTGAGCGCAGCATCTATTACGTATGCTGACGCGTTTAGCTTCTTTGCAATCTCTGCGTCCTGTGTCGCATTCTTACCCTGAAGGGCCTGTACGTTGCTATTGAGGTCAGACTGTACGTTACCTACAGATGTCTTCAAACCCTCGATAGCCGAGTTGACAACCTTGTTCTGAACCGGATTGGTCGATGATGTAGATAATGCTGCATCCACGGTAATTGATGTCTGCGCCTCACCTAATTTTTCCCACTTTGATGCGTCGTATGCTGCCGTTGTGTCACCAGTATAAATATACTCCGCGTAGACATTCTTCTCAGCTGTGCTTGAAGCAAGCTTCAAGTAAATCTTCGTGGCATCAATGTCTGACGTAGGCAGGTCAGTGACAACCTTGTAGAGTGACAGGTCTATTTTGATGTCACCAGAACCCACGACGCTCTCACCGTTAATCGTCTTCATTGCCGGCATCTGTGCCGCTGTAAGTTTGCCGTCAGTGCCGAGAGTTGCCACGCCGTTCGCCGTACCCTTATCCGATGCAGGTATATGCTTAACGTTGTCCACGTTAGCCAAGCCCACATCAGCCTTTGTAATCACTGGGTTAGTGCTGATCTTTTTGCCGTTGACGGTATAGTCATCTACAGCTGTCTTCACTGCTGCGGAAGAATTATCCGCATACTCTTTGGTCTTCACAACGAGTCTTGACAGACCCTTCTCGTCTAAATACTTTGCCATAATTATTAAAAAAATTAATTAATAAAACATTGATTATAGATTGTAAAAAAATCTCATTGTAATGCTATATGCTCTCGTTAAAGGCATCATCAATGCCCTTTAGGTCTATTGCTTCTGATTTAGCTTCTTCCAACGTCTCAACACGTGGTTTCAGTTCCTTCATTTCCGAATTCAAAGAGTCAACATCTTTACGTACTTCCTTGAAAGCCTTTGTTACAGACGCATTGGCGATGGCGTTGTATGACTCCTCGTTTAGTTCCACATCTATTGTCACTTGCGCTGCTCCGCCAAGGCCTATTTCCGACTCTATGAGAGCCGTGACGGTTTCTACTTGCGAACTGACACAATCATTTTTAATCTCCACAACAGAACTATCCTGCTGTGCCACAAGCTGCCATACGTCAATTTTATCTACAGTGTTCATGCCTCGTTCGCCATCGTTCTCAACTAATGTGAGGGTGTACGCTCCAAGGTAATGCTGCGTAGAGCCGTAGCACGTGCCAGCGATGATACCGCCTGGTTCTGTATGCCAGTCAATATCACAACGATGACCATACGTATTACGCAGCAGAACCTTGACAGTTTTCCCCTCAAAGCTTTCTGCCTCTCCGCCACGCTTGACAGTCCATCGGAAGTTAATGTCATTGCCTATACGTATCTTTTTCATATCTTAATATTTTATGTTTTTACACAATGTCCTTTCCATACCCGCAGCATAAAGTCATTGCCACGTACAATGTTCTTCATCCGTCTTTTATTATTTATTAATTAGTAATTGTTATTTATTATTTGCCAGCCGAGCAAGCAGCTCAAGGAGGCACAGCAAGGCTCATTCCCCTGTCTGCTCGTTCAGCCCGTCAATGAAGCCGGGGACACACATCTGCTCTGCCACAGAACGGATAAGCTCCAGTTCCCCGTCGTCATATTCGGTCTCGCCCTCGCTGCCATAAATCTTGAAAGCAAGCGAGTGGGCTTTAATGCCGTTGACACCCTGATATATCATATCAGCAAACTTCTCTCGAACATCAAGGCTGACCGACTTCGCGTGGCTGACCGATGTGTAAATCTTGAAATCTTGAAAATTAATCTTTTTCATTATCAAATATATATTCTTTCTACTCCAACAATAATGCCGTTTAACACCTTTAGTCCCCAATCGCCAAATTTGTAGTCCTTTGGCTCAAACGAAACACCCTTTGCGAATGACGTGTATTTTCCATTCTCGTCAAGGTCGTCCGCTACGAGCAAAGGGTAGTTGCGGCTAATGACTATCGTACCTCTCAGACTGTGATGTTTTCTCGCATCGGCCCTTAAATCGCCGTGCATCATCAGACCTATGTTCTCTTCGGATGCGCCACTTACGTTTATGTACGCACCCCAGTTCGCAATGGGTCTGCCACCTAATCCCGGCTTGTCCGTCAGGTTGTGTTCTATACGCAGACAGCATTTTCCGTCAGGGATCATTACAGTAGCTGGGAACACATCCAGTCCAATGCTCACATATTGTTCAGAACTTCTAAAACCTAACATAGGCTTACTTCCTGTGTTCAAGAAAAAGTCGATATCACCGCCATAAGAGGAATTACTGGAAGCAGACAGGCCATTTTCTGATATTTCAAAGCCGCCGATATTGCCTGACGATGATATTATCTTACCGCTAATTATTGCGTTATTGGTCTCGAACAAGCCGTCCTTGTTCACCTTCGCCGTTATCTGTCCTGCATTGTTCCTTATTTCGAACTTGTCCGCAGTTGCCGTTATCTTGCCGTTCTCAATGTCAAAGCCCGTGCGCAGCATCTTCGCCGCCAAGCCACTGTCCTCCACATAGCCACTCTTGCTCTCTATCCAATCGGTAGGAGTTGCGCCTGTCTCCAACTTCGGCATAGTCACCCAAGCCTTGCTGCCTTGCAGACAACGGATAAGGACGTAGTTAGGCGTACCTGTGCCCTCAGACCTCCAGTGCACCCAATAACGCTTCCAGTCGCTTGTGAGATTGAATCTACGTGCACCATCGTTGCTGGTCTCCGTTGTGGCGCTTTCGCTGTCTTCGGCGAATATGCTTAGATTAGAACCACTCCACATGTATGCGTCGATGCTGCCACTACCTTTTGCCATGAATGACAATATGTAGTCCTCATCTTTTTTGATGATGGTATTCACGCTCCACTGTGCCATCTCGACATACTTGGACGCAGCGTTAGCATATATTACCGAGCATCCGTTGTTGTACGACTCGTTAGTTACCACTGACGCGTCCATTCGTGTCAGATTGCCGGCTTTGGCAAACGTGCGTGTGTTGTCAAGTAGGTTGCCGCCTATATAGTTATAGTCATCAGGCGACAGGCCCCAGCTGACATAATCCTTTGCGTCGCCCTCTATGAGTATGGGGTGTGCAAAGCAGACCTGCTGATTCGCTGTTGAGCTGTTGCTCTTAATACACCATACCGCAACCCATTCATACGCGGCATTGGTGGGGACGGTGAACGAACGCTGATAAAGATGCCAACCCTCCGCGGATTGTATTTTTTCAACACCAAGATTTGCGCTACCCGCAGGACCGGCATATCCCGCAGGATGAGAACCGTCTGTGGCGGATTTTTCCCATCGTATCTCACACAAAACATCAGCAGAACCGGATAGAACACGCGCCATAAACGTCAGCGTATATCGTTTGCCTTTCGTGACATGTATGTTGCGCGAGTAACCACCGCCCCAACAGAGACCTCCTGCCTGTGGTTTGTCCGCCAAGGCTATATTTGTACCTTCAAACTTCTGACTGCAAAGAATCTTTGCCTTCATAAAGCCGCATCCCTCACCCTGCTTGCGGAAGGCAGAACCGGGAAGGAGGTTGCGTCGCTCGACGACGGCAGTGCTCACCTTCAGCGATATTTCACGGGCCGTCTGCTCAATGGTCGAGGTGTATTTCGTCAGCTCTCCCTGTGTCTTGATAGGGATGCCGTTTACGTCCGTCTCCACAGTGCCCACACGGTTCGTCAGCTCCGTATAGTCCGTCCGCAGCTTCTTGTTGTCAGCCGATATAGCGCCCGTAAACTTCGCCACGTTGACGAGGAACTGAACCTGCTGGGTGTATGTTGTAGAGCCAACAACTATAATCACAACAGCATAACCGCTCGTCACGCTCACATTCAGGGCGCTGTCTTTAAGGATCATATAGCCAGGCAATTTCGCTTTTATAACAGTGTTGTCTTTTTCTATGGAAATACCTCTACAGCCCACGTGTCCGTTACCTTCAGACACACTCTTCACCTCTGAAGTTATATTTTTGCCCGCACGATACACCTCTATCGTGGCCGTCTTGACGGCATTGGTAGGCACGACGCCGTTCTCGTTTGTATCAAACACAAGAGGAGCGTTCTTGACGATAAACTCCACCGCGTCCTTGCCGTTTGCTCCGGGGTCTCCCTTGTCGCCGTCCTTGCCCTTGTAGGCTATGGCGTATGACACCGTCGTATGCTCTCCCTCCGAATCCTTGTAGGTCACCGTTGTCCTCGTCCAGAGATAGGGCTTCGCGTCGGTGGCGGCGATGATGGCCGACTGCCATTCCGTAGGTGTCACCGTAGCGCTGTCAGATATGGCGTACGTCACGCTCATGTCCGATATCACCACACCTTCGCCCTTCACGCTGCCTATGTCCAGCCAGTACGTGCCCGTATTCGTCCAGAGTATTTCGCCTATCTTGTATGAGTCGCCGTCGTTTGAGTCACACAAGATATACTTGCCGTTCTTCCACTGCACCACGCAGGGCTTCTTTCCGCCACCTTCCATGCCCGTTGTGTCGTCCACAAGATACAGACCGCCGTCCGTAGGCGTTATCTGCTGTAGCTCCGCGTATGTCTTGGCATGGGCAAGAGCGTAGCCGAGCACCTTAAAGCTTGTGCCCGTGTCACCCTTCGCGCCGTCAGAGAGGATGGGAAGTGTCAGCGTTACGGTGGTGTTGTCCGCCTTGACAGTTGCCCGTACCGTCACCGAAGCGAGGAGATAGAAGCTCACGCCGATGTCAGACAGGCGGTTTATCGCCACGCCGCTCTTGCTTGCGCCGTCCGTGGTAGTGTAGTCCGCCGTCAGCAAATATCCGTCCTTCATGTCCTCAGTCACGTTGCCCGTGCGCTTGCGAAGCGTGAAGGTAATGTCGTTCGGCGTCGCCGTCTGCGAATTCGGCTTGCGGATGATATATTCCGAGGATGGTACAAGGTCGTAAGTCACCGTCACAGGGTCGATGATATTGTCAGGGTTGTCATCGGTGAAGAACTTGAAGTTCTTGGCATTCTTGAGCACAAGGAGAGGGGAATCTAATGAGGTCAGCGTCTTCCATTGGTACGGATTCACCGTGTCCCCCGCCTTGTAAGGCGCACCCATCGCATGATACATCGCAATGCCAGGAGCGTTTCCGTTGTCGCTTCCGTCCTCCGTCGATGTCGTCAGCTTGTAGAGGTTGCCGAAGCGGTTCCACTGTATCTGGTCTCCCGCCTGTACTATCACGTCGTAGGGCTGCGGCATGTCAGGCTCTCCTCCGTCCGCGGATGGCTCGTAGCCGAAGAACATGCGGTTTGCTATGACGTTGTTGCCGTCGTCAGTAGTCTTGCCCTCCTGCTCCTCGAACACCGCCGCCAGACTCCGGCCGTCTTCCGTGATGCTGTCAGAACCCGCAAACGTCTTCCTGTTGCTCAGTACCACGTAGTCATACAGCTTGCCGTCCTCTAATGTTTCCTGTCCCGTGCCCACCACAAGGCGCCAGTAGTAGCGGTTCTGAAGGTTCTCCGTCACGCCCGCCTTCACGTTAAAGGTCTGGCACAGCGCCATCATGCCCACATGCCACCAGTTTGCCGTCCGTGTTGTGCCGTCATCAGCAGCAGCATAGCATTTGTAGCCGACAGTCACTCCTGCATCATCCAGTACGTGAGCCACCTTCATTATTGTGCTGCCAGCGTTTGAGAAGAGCATAGTACCGCCCGAATAGCTCACCTTTATCACCTCCGCACTCGCAGCGAAGAATTTCGTCCTTGTCGTCAGGTAGTCAATGTAGAGGTGGCTCTTGCCGTCCTTGCCCATATAGAGGTCAAAGCCCTTGCCGCCCACGATGATTCGGTCCTCGTCAGTAGCCTCAGCGTTGCGCACGCTCTCCACCACACAGCTGCTCAGCGTAGCAGCCCCTTCGCCCGTCACGCCATATCCGTCCTCAGTCCTTCCAACGGAAAGACCGCGAAGGAAGCGGATAACACCATTAGCTTCATCGTCTTTATCTTTACGCAAATAATGCTTGAGCTCTGGGGCATCCGGACTGACATCCTGCGCCATCTCTGCCAGTCTTGCCAGTTCTGCGGTTTTTGCCGTATCTGCGGTTTTTGCATGATCAGCCTCAGCGGCTCTGCCAGTTGGTGCTGCCACTGAAACGGAAGCAAACGAGGATCCTCCAGACGATATCTTGGCGCCTTTGGGCTTTGAGAATATTTTGATATCTATCATATCTCGCGTAATGCTAAATTTACCGTGTCGTATTTCAGATTGTATCCAAAACCGGTAATCCAGAACTCTTTATTCATAGCCGGATGCCTGTAATGGTCGAACAAGGAAACGTCACACTCTTCGTCTTTGATGTTTTGTTTTAAAGTCACTCTCGGAACATGACAGTCGTCGTAATGTGCGTTTATATACAACTGCTCGGGCTTCGCCTCTTCTCCTGTATTGTAATCACGGATCTTTAACAATCCATTGCCGGAGGAAGCAAGAAGAGGAGTAGAAAGGTATATGCCGCTTGACACTCCCAACAGCTGTCTTTCTTCAGAAGTCAGGTCGCTTGTCAATTTGAATTCGAGATCGTCCTTGACGTTGCTAAACCCTTCGGCAGTGTCACTCATGTAGATAATATCGTTATCGTCATTGTTGCTTTCATAACCTCCGCTGTCACTATAAAGCTTTACTTCGAAATTCTTGAGTATGATGTTATCTGTGAGCAAGAAGAGAAACGTCCTTCTCCTTCCATTTCTCACGTTTGAACCATGTTTTGTGACGGCGGGTAACATCGTTCCACACTTCGTTCACCGGACCTAATATTTCAAACTTTACAGCACCGCTCAGCTTGTCAGAACTTTTGATGGGTATAGCCGTACCTTCGGCGTCTATGTTCATCCGATAACTGATGTTGTTCTGTATATCGTATTCCTGTCCTATGATGTAGTCGCCGATTTTGGGGTTG
>OQVU01001105.1_pt1 | contig 10601 bp, 9 predicted proteins | sample 1691611 | NCBI WGS metagenome assembly OQVU01 (sample SAMN03418272, study PRJEB22391) | human gut metagenome | biome: human-gut; feature: organic feature; material: feces | host: Homo sapiens | place: Tanzania | collected 2013-01
GTATGTGCAATTAAAAAATTTGAAAAAAATTAACATAAAGGAGAAAAGATGAACGAAATTTTGCAAATTTATTTAAGCGTGGCTTTAAAGTTTGCGAACAAGGGCGAAACAAAAAAAGCCCTTGAAACTTTAAAGACTATGGAAAAGGTTTTGAGAAAGGAGAAAAAATAATGGACGCTTTAATTGTCGGCATTGCGGTTGGTTTTTTTGTCGGCTTGTTGTTGAGTGGTTTTCTTTTGAGATAAGCCCGTAAGTGCTTGGGCGAAATAGTCGTTTATGCGTTGGTTTTTAACATTTGAGCGCTCTAATTCGTCTTTTAAGTGCTTAATTTGGTCTTGGTAAAAGCGGATTGATTTTGAAAACAAATAATATCCGCCTGCAAGCCCACACAACAAGCCTATAATGATGCCAGCGTAAAAATGAGCGGGCATATTTAAAAACAAAAATGCTGTTTCGTAAGACATTTTAAATCCTTTTTTTTAAATTTAAAAAGGATTATAACAAAGAAAGGTAAAAAATGAGTATCAAAAATTTAGATGAGCTAAAAGCGCGTGTCAATATCGTTGAAGTGATAAAAAACTTTATGCCCTTAAAGCAAATTCACGGCTCTTACAAGGGACTATGCCCTTTTCACAGCGAAAAAACGCCCTCTTTTAGCGTGAGCGAACAAAAGGGCTTTTTTAAATGCTTTGGTTGCGGAGAGGGCGGCGATGCCTTTGCTTTCGTGCAAAAGTTTAAGCATTATGACTTTAACGAAGCGGTGCGCGAAATCGCCGACATTTACAATTTTGAGCTTGAATTTAGCGGTGAAAAAGCCACGCCAAAAAAGGATTATTTTGAGTTTTATGCGCGTTTAAACACGCATTTTAAGGAAAATTTGCTTAAAAATGAAAAACTCTTAAACTACCTTGCAAAACGCGGTTTAAATAAAGACGATTTAAACTACTATGACATAGGGCTTGTGCCGAACAATTATGAGCTTATAGAGTTTATCGGTAAGGACAGGGAGCTAGCCCTTGCCACAGGGCTTTTGGTGCAAGGACAAAACGGGCTTTACTCACAATTTGCTAAACGCTTATCTTTTGCGCTCAAAAACACGATTTTTAAAATCGTGGGTTTTAGTTGTCGCATACACGATTATGAGAATTTCAGCAAACAAAGCAAATACATAAATAGCCGTGAGAGCTTTTTATTTCACAAATCAAACTTTCTTTATAATTTAAATTTCGCCAAGCCAGCCTACTTTAAAAAGCCGTGCGAAAATGAGCCAAAGCCACTTAAAAAGCTCGTCATAGTTGAGGGTTTTATGGATAGCATAGCACTTTCAAAGCTAGGACACAAGGCAAATGTAGCAAGCTGTGGAACGGCTTTTAATCAAGTGCATTTAGCCACGCTTTTAAAGGCTGAAATAGACAATTTCGCGCTGTGTTTTGACAAGGACGAAGTGGGCTTAAAGGCTACTCTTAAAACTTGTGAATTGCTTTTTAAACACGGCTTTTTTGAAAGCGAAGTTTGGGTTTTAAGGGGGGATTTTAAGGATTTAGGCGAAGTGATGCAAAACGCGCAAGGCTCACAACAAGGCGATTTTAACGCCCTTTTTGAAAAATTTAACGCCTTTGAATTTTATGTTTTGAAAACGCTTGAAAGCAAAGAGAGCGCAAGGGACAAAGACAAATTTTTAAAGGCACTTTTAAAGAGTATCCACGCGCAAAAAAACTTTTTTTTGAAAAACTTTTGCCTTGAAAGGCTCGAAAAAATCACAGGCTTTGAGTTTAAAGCAAGCCCACGCCAAAACTTGCAAAGCGTGAATTTTGATGCTGAAAAGGTGCTTTTTAAAAGCATTTTAAGCGATGAAAAATGCAAAATCATCGCTAACGAGCTACTTCACAGCGCGTATTTTGAGAATTTCAAAGAGAGTTTTTTAGCCTTTAAAGAAAGGGGCGAAAAGGACGAGTTAGCCCAAAGCTTGCTTTTTGATGAGAGCGTGCAAGTGGTTAAGGGGCTTGACTTTGATGAGCTTTGCAAGAGTTTCAAAAGAGCTTTTTTAAGCAAAGAGCTTGAAAAAGCCAAAATCGCAAGGAATTATGATTTAATTTGCAGCTTGCAAGGACAAATTCAAAAGTTAGACGAAGTGGCGAGTGTGTTTTAATTTTTAATCCTTTTTTTGAAAAGGAAAAATTCGCAACAATAACGCAAAAATTTTCAAAGGATTGAAAAAATGCGCCAAAGATTTTTTGACAATGTTTCAGCGATTGAAAACACGCTTTTTAAAAGCGAAACTTTCGATTATTTAAGCAAAACAGGGCTTGAAAAAGAGGCGATTGCTAGCGTGGTGGCTGAAATTTTCAAGCAAGCTATCGCGGGGGCTGTGAATTTAGAGGAATTAGAGCTTAAAAGCAAAAGCGAGAGTTTAGCACTTGAAAAGGCGCGAATGGAAATGGAATTTAACAAGCTCAACGCCAAAGCGCAAATCAAAGTAGCACAAGCTGAGGCGATAAAAAGTCTCATACAAGCTAAATCAATGGTGCGAAGCGTGGTTGATAACGCCGCGATACAAAGGGCAAATTGTTATGTCGGTTTGGGAAATGTCATCGGCAACGCCGCCGAGCAAAAGGCACTCACCGCGCCCGAAATGTCAGGCGGAAACACAGGGGGCATAAGTGCGCTAGCGGCTGAAAATATCGAAAAAATCAGCGTTGATAAGATAAGCGACTTTGATGACTTGCTGAATGCGCTCATCAAAGATAACAACTTTATCAACAAAGATGTGTTTATCTACGCGCCTAAACAAATCATCGCGCAAGGCGAGATTGTAACAATCGAGGGCATTTCGTCCTACGCGCAAAATGAATGCGAGTTTTTGCTAGACAATGAAAAAGTGGCGACAAACACGAGAAACTATCTCTTTGAAGCGCAAAAACTTGGCGAATTTAGCGTAACCTTTGGCGTAAAAAACGCCGATGGTGAGTGGATAAGAGACACAATAACGCTTAAAGTCATCACAAACGACACGCAAAAAGAGCTGCCGCCGATTAAGAAATTTTAAAAAGGATAAAAAATGAAAGAAAACAAGTATTTCAAAGAAAGCGAGTTTAAATGTAAATGCGGCAAATGCGAGCTGCCGCCCAAAATGCCGCCCGATGAGTTAATCGACATTTTGTGCGAGATAAGAGAGCATTTTAACGCGCCTTTAATCATAAATTCAGGCTACCGCTGCAAAGAACACAACGCAAAAATCGGCGGCGCAAAGGCTAGCCGTCATACCTTTGGGGACGCTGTGGATTTTAGAGTAAAAGGCGTGCAAACGCTCAAAGTCTATGAGTATGTGCTTGCAAAGTATGACGAACAGCCTTTTGGCATAGCAAAAAAGATAAATCATCAAAACGCTTTTGGTGGTTTTGTCCATTTAGACACGCGCGGGCTGACAAATCCACAACTTAAAAAAGCAAGGTGGGATTATAAATGAGTGCTTTAAGACAAAAATTTACTGAGCCTATCGAGTGTATCATCAGCAACGATGGCAAGTTTTTTCAGCTTTTAAAAGGCTTTGTGTATTATCGCAAGACACACAAGGCTGTCATCGAGCAAAAGCAGTATAGTGCTGATGAGATTGTAGAGTTTGGGACGGATTGTGTGCTTGTGCCTAAAAATTTCAAAAGCGATGGTTTTACGAATTTCGGGCTTGATTTTTTGGTGCGAAAGTATGGAAAAGGGCTAAAATGTGCTATTTTGCACGATTTTTTATGCGATTGTGCGAAAGACGGCAAAAATACCCGCAAGTTTGCTGATGAAGTTTTTTTAGAAGCTATGCTTGAAACGGGCGCATTTTGTAAGGTAAAGGCGTATTTTCTTTATTTTTGCGTGAGAACTTATGCGATTTTAAAAAGATTGAAATAATTTTTTTAATCCTTTAATTTTCGCGCGAAATTTGAGAAAATACACAAAATTTTAAAAAGGAGTTTAAAATGGCAGGAATTGATTTTGCAACGCAAGGACGAACGGCGCAAGGTATGTTAAACATACCACAGCTTAATAACAATTTAGCCACAAACTTTGATTTGTTAAATACTCTCTCACTTGGCAAATTTTCGCCTAGCATTACAAGTATCGGCTCAAATGCTGGAAATTTAGGCGTAAATCAAGCCTTAAACACCGCAGGCGATGCGGTAAAAAACGGCGGCGAGGCGACAAAGGGGCTTAATTGGTTTGGTAACAACGGCGTTATCGGCAGCACCGCAAGCCTTATCGGCTCAGGCGTAGGGATTTGGAACGCTTACAACAGCTACAAATTTGGCAAAGACCAAGTTGAACAAATGAAAAGGCAAAATACATTGCTTGAAAATCAATACAACGAGGAAGTGAAGCGTTACAACAAGCGAGAAGCTGAAAGAGACGCGTCAAATAGCTACTTTCAAAATATGGCGGGCAACATTTGGGAAAAATACTACTCAAATTACGGCAACGCAAACGCAAATAATGCAAATGCAAACACCGCAAACGACACGGCGCAAAACGCCGCTCAAATGAGCGAGCCACAAGAAAAGAAACTTTCGCCTGTCGAAAGAGAGTAAAAAGGAGTTAAAATGCCAGCACCATTAGTAGCAGTAGGTTTAGGCGCACTTGGTGGCGCAGGCGCGACACTAGGCATAGCAGGACTAATAAACAACAAAGAGCCACGCCGTGCAGAAAAAAGCGCAGAGCAAGACACCATCAAACAACTTGATGATTACGAGGCAAACGGCGGCAAACTCAACACCGCAGAATACGCGCCGAGCGATTTACCACAAGCGCAAAATGCCGACCCGCAACCTGCCTTTAAAGCCACAAATATAGGCTGGCTTGATGACAAGCTCAAAAAAGGCACGGCAACGGCTTATGATGCTTATATCGCGCGAAATTATTTAGGTATGAATTTGGGCGATTATGGACATCAGGCTGTCGATGTGAATTTAAACGGCAAACTAGCGATGACAAATCTCAACCGACTTTACGAGCAAGCCAACAATGTAATGGCAAGTGCTGATTTATACGATGCTGTGCTTGCAAGTGGGGAGGGGAATTTAGGCAGAACCGCCGAGCTAGCAAGGGACTTGTTTGAAGTAGCCCCGTGGCTACCAAATGCCGTTTTGCCCGATGAGACAAATCATCAATACCGCATACACCAAGATGAAAGCGCGTTTAGAGCGGCAATCGATGCGGCAAACGGCGGCAAGCCAAACCGCTACACGCAAGAAAAGATGATGCAAAGGTATCAGCACACTTCACGCAGCACGAGCGCACAAGCAAATTTAATGGCGGCTTTGCTCACGCAAAATAATATCGCCTTGCAAAAAAATATGGAGCAAATCGCTCAACTTCGCGGCTGGGATAATGTGCCACAAGCCTACAAGGACAGACACGCGATAAATGCGAAAATGATAAAAGATTTATCCAAAAAAGGCTTTGGGGACAAGGATTACAGCGAGTTTGTCAAAAAATACGGCTTAAACGCTGATAAAAGCTATGCTCGCTATTCTAATGCCTTGCACGAAATAGAGCAACGCAAGCAAAACACACAAACGGGCAAAGATGACTACACTTCGCCTGTCGAAAGAGAGTAAAAGGAGCAAAAATGGCAAGAGAACCGATAAACGCAGGAGCTAGCACGCTCGCAGCGATGAGCGACAATGTAGCGAAAATGGGCGCATTAAGACAACAAGCACTCGCCCAAACAAGTGAGAGCCTTAACAACGCCACAAAGCATTTGCAAGAGTGGCAAAAAGGCTATGATGAGCGCAAACGCGCCAAATGGGTGCAAGATATGGAGACGGCGAAATTTGACGAGCAAAAGCGAATGAATGACTTTAACAAAGATATGTCGCAAAAACAGCTTGAATTGAGCGAAAAAGAACTAGAATTTAAAAAGCCACTTTGGACTGCGCAAGCGGGCAAGTTTTGGGCTGATGCAAGTGCTACAAATTTCGGCACGCAAAAGACAAGAGATGATTTAAATTATATCAAACAACAAGAAGCCAAACAAGCACAGCTTGAAGCCCAAAAAAAAGCCGCAAGCGATGAGAAATGGAACAATGCAAAAGGCGTGGTTAAAGGATTTTTTAGTGCAATTTTGCCACAAACACCAAAAGCCGCTAATCTCAATATCGGCAAGCCGACAAACAATTTTAACACAAACGCGGCGATGACAAGCAACCCCGAGAACACAAACACAACCAAACAACCTAATTATTTGGGGCGACAATGAGTGTTTTAAGCACACCAAACGCAAGCGAGTGGATAATTCACGGCACGCAAGAGCGCGAAAACGGCAAAAATAGCGAAATTTTGGGCGTGGATTATCAAGGCTTGTTAAACAAGCACAAGGGCGACAAAAACGCCGCCTTTGATGAGCTGAAACTCTTACAAGATGAAGCGGATTTTAACTTTGACTTGCTGGAATTTAACACAAAAGGCGACAAAACGGCGGCTTTTGATACGCTTTTAGCGCAAAATAGCTATTTTAACAAGCGAAAGGCAGAAAATGACACCGAAAAAGCCGCTCGCCACGCCGCTGAAAGCAAACTTTTAAATGACATACGCCTTTTAAACGATGAAAACGCTAGCCTTGATGAAAAAGACAAGGCGCAAGCTGGGTATTATGAGTATATGCTGAATTTTGGCGGCGGCTCAAAAGATGAGCGCGAAAATTTCAAAAACAGCGTAGTTTTGCCCTTTTATAAAAACAAAAAACACGAGCTTTTCAAAGACGGAATGCCCTTTGGCGACAGCGAGGAGGCAAAAATCTTTCATCAAAAAAGGCAAGCCCTCAACGACAAAATCAAAGAGCTTAAATTTGACAACTTGCCTTTTGAAAACGCCCACGATGATGAATTTAGCGATGATGAGCTACTTAAAGCATTAGGACAAAAGGAACGCAGCCTTTTAGACATCGGCAAAGATGCCTTTTTAGCGGCGTGGAATTTGCCCGACATACTCATCGACAACTTCAAAAGCTCAGCCGACATTGACAGCAAAGCACAAGCGCAAGTGAGCGAAAATTTACGCGCAAAAGCCGCACAAGCAGCAGCACGGGGCGAAAAGCTCACAAAGGACGATTTATCGTTAAGCGAACAAGCACTTGCCTACAAAATGGCTTATGCAAGTGGCTCACTTGATGATAAGATTAACGATTGGACAAACGGCTTACTCAGGCGCGATAAAAATTATTTTGATGATATGATAAAAAAAGGCATTGAAATCGCCGATAAAGAGGCGCAAATCGCCCAAACGCCTTTTGAAAAGCTCAACAAAGAACAAGTAGAGTATATTTACGACAAGGCAGGTGCTTTTAATCGCGGCTGGGACAGGATTTTTAAAGACGATGATGAGGAAGTTTTAAAGCAAGAGTATAATGCCATTCGCGGCGGTGCTTTTATGAAACTTGCAAGCGAGGCGGCTGAAACGATAAAGAATTTTCACAAAAATTACAATCTAGTTTTCAACGGCAAAGAGTGGGTAGGGCAAAAAATAGGCGGTAGTGGCACGGCGAGCAAGGAAGCTTTACAGGATTATTACAAAGAGCTTGAAAATTCAGCCCTTTGGTTAGGATTTAACGGCATAAAACAAAACAAAAAAACGGGCGAAATAGTGTTTTATAGGACAAATGAGGACGGCGATGACATACATTTTAAGCTAAATGAAGGCTTTTTTGACAACATCGGCACAATGTTTGAAAACAACATAGGCTCAATGCTGGGCGCAATGGCTGGCTCAGCTTATGCGATTTACAATCTCAAAAAAGGCAAGGCAAACAAAGCCGTGCTTAACAAATTTAAAAAAGGCGGCGCGGCTCTTTATGAAATGGGCTTGACAGCACTTGGCGGCGCGGTTGGCTCAACGCTTGATTATGTGAATTACAGCTTAAACAACGGCAAGGAAATCGACTTTGATACGATGGCTTATCACGCCTTGCAAGACGGGCTTTTTTCACTTGCTGCTGATACGGCTTTTATCGGCGGGCGCAAACTTGTTGATAAAGTAGCTCACACAAAGGCTGGCGACTTTGTAAAAATCTCAACGCAAGCCGTTACAAAGCCTTTTAAAGCCGCCGCAAGCGCAGCTGATACGATTATCCGCAAAAGCCCTATTTTAGGCGGTATTTACTCCGTCCCACGCAATCTTTTCAAAGGGCAAAACATTGAAGCGGCTGAAAACCTTGTAATGCGTTACTACACGCCCGAGCAAAGAGCAGAGATTGAAAACGCGCTTAAAGAATTCGGCGGCGGCTTGCATATCGGCAAAAGCGACAACATAGCCTCAAATTCATCGCAATTTGTAGCGGATTGGCTCGCGCAAAAGTTTGGCAAAGAAAGCTCCATAGCAAAAACAGCACAAGACTTTTCAGACGCTTTTGGCTTAAAGAGCTTTAAGGACAGGCAAGCAAGGCTAATGCAGCTTGTTATCAGCGATGAGAGCGGTAAGAATTTGGGCTATGTTTTGGAAATGGCGGGCAAAAACCCAGAAGTGCAAAAGAGTTTAGAAAATATCGTGCGTTACTCAGGCTTGCAGCTTGAAAACGCCTTAAAAAAACTTGACTTGCCCGAAAATCAATTTAAAGCCGTGTTTAAAGAGTTTGAAAAAGGCACACAGCAAAGTTTTGACGAGGCGATGAAACTTATCGCCGAGCAGATTTACACAAAGGACATTTACAAGGCGACTATCGACAAAGCCCCTTTTGATGAGTTTTTAAAGGCGATGAGCGATGAAAAGATATTTTTAGGCGATGCTGAAAAAAGATTTATGAAAGAAATCATCGAGCCGCTTTTTGACCCAAACGGCGTGAGTTTTTCGCAGCTTAACAACATAAGAATTCAGCTTAATTCTAAATTTAAAGACTTGCAAAGCCCTACTTTTAAGGACTACATAAAAGGACAGGTAGGCAAAGCCTTGCGCGAAGCAGTGGATAAAGGCATAAATGACATTTTTAGGCAAAACCCAGCCGCTTATGCAAAGGTAAAACAGCTTTACGACACAGCTTTAAAAGAATACTCCACGATGAAAGACATTCAAACCATCATCAAAAAGCACAATTTCTACAAACAAGAAACGGATTTTGCCGATGATTTAGATAAACTTGTAAATTTCATCATCAAAGGCAAGGGCGATGAAAAAACACCAAATTTAGAAAGGCTTTTAAGCTCGCTCACTCCGCAAAACCGCGCCGTAGCCGAAGCAAATATACTCAAACAACTGCTTGATAATACAAAAATAGAGCTAAAACAGCAATTTGGGCGCGGACAAACGCGCACTTATTTTACTTGGGACTTTATCGACAAGCTCGATGCGCTCGCTCAAAAAGATAATATCTTTAAAAGTCAAGCCGCAAAAGATATGATAAAGGTTGTTAAGGACTGGCATTTGCTTAACAAAAACCACGCTGACATTTTGATGAGCTTGCGCCCTGCTGATGTCAAAGAAGTAAGGCAAGGCATAGCCACGCGCATTCAAGGGCGTTTAGAGCAAATGCGCACAAATCTTTTGATTTCAAGCATTTTTCGCTTGATGGACAAACTGCCTTTTGCAAACAGCATTTGGGAAAAAACGCAAGCAGGCGCACTTCGCTTTCACATAAAAAACGCCCTTTCAAACAGCGTGAGTATCGATGATTTTAAAAGCAAACTCACGCAAAAGCTCAACACGGGCAATTTCAACAACGAAACAAAAAACATTTTGCGCGAAATAATCGGCGAGGCGGACAATGCCGAAAAGGCACTCAACGAGCTTGACAAGGCAGAAATAGAACTTGCCAAAAAAAGCGATGATGAGTTAGCGCAAATCGAGCAAAGAGCCAAAGCCACACAAAAGGATACGGCTTTAAATCAAGCTCAAACCGAGCAAAATTTAGCTCAAACACCGCAAGGCGAGCAAAATTTAGCGCAAGCTACACAAGCAAGCACGCCACAAGCTCCGCAAAAGAGCCTTTTAGAGCAAGCGCGTGAAAACACCGAGCGTTTAAGAGCCGCACAAGAAGCCGAGCAAATCGCCCAAAAGGAAGCAGAGCTAGCAAGGCTTAAAGAAATGCAAGCTAAAAACGCTGAAATTTTAGCCCAAAAAGAAGCCGCCACACACAAAACCATAAACGAGGCGCAAAGCCTTGAAATCGGCACACCGATAAAGACGCACAAAATCAGCGACACAAAAATCATCATCAACGACAACACCGCGCCATTTAAGGCTGAATTTATCATCGCCAAAAAAGACGACATTAAGCCAAATTTCGAGCGCACAGGCACGCAAGGACGAAGCGAGCGGCAAGATAAAGTCATAGAAAACATACAAAGCGACTTTAAGCCGCATCTCATTTTCGAGCAAATGGGCGGTTTTGAGGGTTTGCCTATCATTTTAAAAGACGGGCAAGTCATCGCGGGCAATCACCGCGCCCAAGCGATAAAGGGCTTAACAGGCGAAAATCTAGCCCGCTACAAACAAGCCGCCAAAGAAAAATTCGGCGTTGATTTAAAAGATGGTGAAGTCATCGTGCGTTTAGTCAAAGACGGCGATGAAAAAGAGTTGATAAACCTTGCTTTTATGTCAAATGTCGGCAGGGAAAGCAATTTAGGCGAAAA
>OQVU01001118.1_pt1 | contig 10544 bp, 8 predicted proteins | sample 1691611 | NCBI WGS metagenome assembly OQVU01 (sample SAMN03418272, study PRJEB22391) | human gut metagenome | biome: human-gut; feature: organic feature; material: feces | host: Homo sapiens | place: Tanzania | collected 2013-01
TATTCAAATTTGCACGAATTTGGTACGGCGGCTCGCCGTAAGTTTCAATTTGAAATTCGTTCTATCGCTTCGCTTAAATCCGTACACAAAAAATCTATCATCGGTTTAATTTCGTCTGTGGGTTCGAGCAAATCGGGTACCATAACTGTGGTCATACCTGCGGCATGTGCAGATTTTATGCCGTTAATGCTGTCCTCAAACGCAACGCAGTCCACAGGCTCAAGCCCGAGCTTCTTTGCGGCAATCAAAAAAACCTCTGGATTGGGCTTGCCGTTTTTAACATCATCACCGCACACGAATGCGTCAAATTTATCATAGAGATTGATTTTCTTCATAATCTTCAAAGCCGTTTGTGACGAGGTTGAAGTTGCAAGCGAAATTTTACAACCGACTGATTTTAAATAATCAAAAATTTCGTACAAGCCTTTTTTTACAGGCACACCGTTCTTTTCGATACGCTTAAAATAGCGGATTCTCGACTCCGCCTTGTAAGCAGGATAGTCAAAATCATCGCCGTAAACCGACTTGTAATATTCGCAGGAATCCTCACGGCGAAGTCCGATTGTCTTTTTGAAAATGTCGAGATTAAACTCTTTGCCGTCCTCATCAAGCATTTCCTGCCAGATTGAATAAACAAGCCTTTCGCTGTCAATCATAAAACCTGCGCCCTTAAACATAAAACCGCCCCTTTTTTCGCTTTTAAGTCTGTATATAATAGCATATTTTACAAAAAAAGACAAATCGGTTGTAATTGCGACAAAGTTATGATACAATCGTTTGAATGGTCTGTGAAAAATATAAATTTGAGGGTAAGGAAGTTTTATGGCAACATCAATTTATGCAAAACCTATCAAAGCAAAAACGATTCTGAAATTCACTTTGCCAACCGTTCTTATGATGGTTTTTATGTCACTTTACACGGTTGTTGACGGAATCGTTGTTGCGAACTGTGTCGGAAGTGACGCATTGTCCGCAATCAATATTGTATATCCGTTCACGCTCGTATTTATGGCTGTGGGCTTAATGTTTTCAACAGGCTCAAATGCTATAATCGCAAAGAAAATGGGAGAAGGCAAACAGGAGGAAGCAAACCGACTTATGTCCGGTGTTGCAATCACGGCAACGGTCATTTCTGTTATCATTGCTGTGCTGTTCACGATTTTTGCCGAACCTATGTATATGATGTTCGGCTCAAACGAAAAGATTCTCCCCTACTGCATTGACTACGGCAGCGTTATGATTCCGTACGGCTTTGTAATGTGCTGGCAGATGCTCAACCAATCGTACCTTGTAACAGCAGACAAGCCACACATCATGCTTGTTTTCTCGATACTGTCGGGTTGCACAAACATTGTGCTTGACATTCTTTTTATGGCTGTGTGGGATTTTGGAATAATCGGTGCAGGCCTCGGCACAATCATCGGAATGGCTGTGGGTGCAATTCCGCTTTTGCTCTTTTTCAACAAGAAGCAGACTCTGCACTTTGGCAAGCCTGAATTTAAGGTAAGTGAAATCCTCTTTGCAATGGCAAACGGCTCGTCAGAGGCTGTAACAAATCTTTCAACAGCCGTGACAACAGCGCTGTTCAACATTCAGATGATGCACTTTGCAGGCGCAAAAGGCGTTGCGGCTATAAGCGCTATTTTGTACATTCACTTTATTTTCATTGCGGTTTCGTTTGGATTCACTTCGGGAGTTTCACCGATTATAAGCTTTAACTACGGCGCACAAAATCACGAAAAACTGCAAAAGCTGTTTAGGCTATGTATAAAAATAACGCTGATAATTTCACTCGCAATGATTGCGGCATCTGAAATTTTTGCAGAACCGCTTGTAAGAATTTTCTCGGCGGGTGATGAGGAGCTTCAGCAGATTGCACTCAGCGGATTCAGAATTTTTGCAATAAATTATCTGTTGTGCGGAATGAATATTTTCGCATCGGGACTTTTCACCGCACTCAACAACGGCAAGATTTCAGCCGTGATTTCAGTTGCAAGAACACTTGTTTTCGAGTGTGCCGCAATGCTGATTTTGCCGATGTTTATAGGCATAAACGGTGTATGGTCGGCATTGCCTGTTGCAGAATTGTGTGCCGTTGCAATTTCCGTAACATTTATAATTGCCAATGCAAAAAAATACCATCTGGTCGGTGTACCACCACACCCCATTCGTGCAGACAGTTTGTGATATCAAAAACATATCATGCCCGAGTGTAGCATTGTAACCATTTGTACAAATAAACGCAAAAAATCCGAGCATCAAAACAATGCTCGGATAATTTTTTACAACATTAAAGCTCAATTAAAATTAAAATCAGATTGCACGAACTCTGATTACGCCGTCAACTGCTGCGATTTTTGCAAGGTCATCTGCACCGGCGCCTGCAACATCAATAATTGTGTAAGCATAGTCGCCACGGCTCTTTGAAAGCATATTTTCAACATTGCCGCTGATCTGTGTGAGAACCTTCTTGAGAAGCTCTGGAACATTCTTGTGAGCAACGCAGAAACGGGTATCGTCAGCATTTGTTCTTGCAAGTGAAATTGCAGGATAGTTTACGGAGTTGATGATGTTACCGTTCTCGAGGTACTCCTTAACCTGATCACAAGCCATAACAGCACAATTTTCTTCACTTTCGGGAGTTGATGCACCGAGGTGTGGGAGGCAGATAATATTCTCTTCACCGAGGATATCGTCTGTTCCGAAGTCTGTAACATACTTAGCAACCTTGCCGCTCTTAACAGCCTCAAGAACTGCTGTTGAATTAACAAGACCGTCACGGCTGAAGTTGAGAATACGAACACCGTCTTTCATCTTGGCAATCATATCGGCATCAACCATATCTCTTGTGTCGTCAGTAAGCGGAACATGGATTGTGAGATAGTCGCAATTTACCATAACATCTTCTGCGCTCTTCATGAGCTTAACTGTAGGAGCAAGCTTGAGAGCGTTGCCAACAGACATAAATGGGTCAAAGCCGATTACATTCATACCGAGAGCAACAGCGGCATTTGCAACAAGAATACCGATTGCTCCAAGACCGATAACACCGAGAGTCTTACCCTTGATTTCGGGGCCAACGAACTGACTCTTGCCCTTTTCAACCATCTTACCGACAGCTGCACCGTTGCCCTTGAGAGTCTTTGCCCATTCATAGCCCTCAATAACCTTACGGTTTGAAAGAAGAAGTCCTGCAATAACAAGCTCCTTAACAGCGTTTGCGTTAGCACCCGGTGTATTGAAAACAACAATGCCCTGCTCACTGCACTTATCCTTCGGAATGTTGTTTGTGCCTGCGCCTGCTCTTGCAATTGCAAGAAGGTTGTCGGCAAATACCATATCGTGCATTGCGGCACTTCTTACAAGAACTGCGTCAGGGTTCTGAACATCGTCACCGTATTTATAGTTATCACCGAGACGGCTTGTGCCGATAGCGGCGATTTTGTTTAATGTAAGAATGTTATACATCAAAATCAATCCTTTTTAATTTTTTATTTTAAGAATTTACAATAACAGGCGAACAGCGTTCGCCCGTTATATCATAATATTCAATAATTACTTGTTTTCAGCCTCGAACTTCTTCATAAACTCAACGAGTTTTTCAACGCCCTCATAAGGCATAGCGTTGTAGATTGAAGCTCTCATACCGCCGACTGTGCGATGACCCTTGATATTAACAAGACCGTTTTCAGTAGCCTCTTTAACGAATTTAGCGTCAAGGTCAGCGTCACCTGTAACGAACGGAACATTCATAAGCGAACGATCCTCGGGAACAACAGTACCCTTGAAAAGCTCTGAAGAATCGAGGAAACCGTAGAGAAGGTCAGCCTTCTTCTTGTTGATTTCATACATCTTATCAAGACCGCCAACCTCGTTCTTAATCCACTCAAGAACAAGCTTTGCAATGTAGATTGTGTAGCAAGGCGGTGTGTTGAACATTGAACCATTGTCAGCGTGAGTTTTCCAGTTAAGCATTGTAGGAGTGATATCCATAGCGTTGCCGATAAGATCCTCACGAACGATAACAACCGTAAGACCTGCCGGAGCCATATTCTTCTGTGCGCCTGCATAGAGAACACCGAATTTTGAAACATCAATCGGTCTTGAAAGAATACAGGAAGAAATATCTGCAACGAGCGGAACATCACCTGTGTCGGGAAGCTCGTGATAAACAGTACCGTAAATTGTGTTGTTCATGCAAATGTAGAAATAGTCAGCATCCTTTGTAAATGTTGAAGGATCAAGCTTTGGAATGTATGTGAAGGTCTTGTCAGCCGATGAAGCAACAACATTAGCCTGACCGTAACGGGCAGCCTCTGCATGAGCCTTTTTAGCCCACTGACCTGTAATAACATAATCAGCCTTACCGCTCTTTGTCATAAGGTTCATAGGGATAGCCGCAAACTGTGTTGACGCACCGCCCTGAAGGAAAAGAACCTTGTAGTTGTCAGGAATGTTCATAACCTCTCTCAAAAGAGCCTCGGCACCCTCGATGATTGTACCGTAAATTTTTGAGCGGTGTGACATTTCCATAACGCTCTGACCACTGCCCTCATAATCGAGCATTTCTGCCGCTGCTTTTTTAAGCACAGACTCAGGCAGCATTGAAGGACCTGCCGAAAAATTATATACTCTTGCCATTTCTGATATCTCCCTTTTTAAAGAAAATTTAAAAATATAGTTGTAAAAATAAATACATTTCAATTATACGCTTTTAGCACGCTAAAGTCAATAAATTCATAGCACTAAAGCATAAAAATCGAAAAATTTCGTGATTTTGTTGTGCAAATGAATCAGCCAAGCTTAATTTTGCCGATGCAACCAACGATTTCATCCCTCATGCGCTCAGCCTCTTTACGAGCGGCAACAGCAAAGTCATCTTCTGTAAGCCCCTGCTTTTTCCATGCACACATAATGCCGCGGCTTGAGTTGATGATTGCACCAAGACCGTTTTCGTCAAATGCGTTTTTAACATCATCGGCACCGCCGCCCTGAGCACCGTAACCGGGAACAAGGAAAAATGTGTGCGGAAGTTTTGCTCTCATTTCACCGAGCTGTTCGGGATATGTTGCACCCACAACTGCACCTACTGCCGAATAGCCATGCTTACCCATAAGGTCTTCGCCCCAGCCTTCGCACATCTTGCCCATATGCTCATAAACGCTCTCGTTTGTTTCAAGCTTCATATCCTGAAGTTCACCCGAGCTTGGGTTTGAAGTTTTTACAAGAACAAAAATGCCCTTGTCGTCCGAATCGCAAATTTTTGCAAGCGGCTTGATACCGTCTGTTCCGAGGTAGCCGTTTACCGTGAGTGCGTCTGCACCGAATGCGTCAATACTTTCGCCTGCAACATCTGTATGACCGAGGTGTGCCGTAGCATATGCCTCCATAGTTGTGCCGATATCGTTACGCTTGCCGTCTGTGATAACGAACATACCCTTTGACTTTGCATAAGCGATTGTGTCACAAAGAGCCTTAACACCCTGCCAGCCGTACATTTCATAATATGCAGCCTGTGGCTTTACGGCAGGAACAATATCATAAAGTGCGTCAATAAGCGCCTTGTTGAATTCAAAAAGTGCAGCAGCCGCACCCTCAAGCGTCTTGCCATACTTTTCAAAGCATTTTATTTTGATTGATTCGGGAACATAGTCAAGCTTAGGGTCAAGACCTGCAACCGTAGGATTCTGCATTTTTACAATATTTTCGATAAGTCTGTCAAATGCCATAGTGATTCTCCTCATTTTTTGTTATTCTGTAGGGGTTATTTTTTAGCTGTTGATAATATCATAAAGTTCATTTGAGAACTTGTAATAATCCTGTCTGTCCTCTTTTACGAACTGAATTGCAGGACGGGGATGTGTGTTGTACTGACCTGTGAGAAGGTACGGAATATCGTAACCCCACTTAACGCCCTCAGCCTTAAACTTGTGGGTGTACTCCTCAATGATTTTGAGAATAGGAGCAACCTGATACTTCGGGTTCTTGAGGAAACCGAGAAGAAGTTCAAGCGCACAGTTGCCTGCGCCTCTGCCCATGCCGTCAACGGTTGCGTCAAGGTAGCTGACACCCTGAGTCATAGCCTCAATTGTGTTGGCAAAAGCAAGCTGCTGGTTGTTGTGAGCGTGAATACCGACCGACTTGCCGTGCTTGTCGGCAATTGAGCAGTAAAGGTCTGCAAGTCGTCTTGACTCCTCGGGATAGAGTGCGCCGTAGCTGTCAACAATGTAGAAAGCGTTTACGGGAGTTTTGCCGAGAGTTTCAAGAGCCGCTGTAATATCCTCGGTTCTTGCCTTTGAAACAGCCATAATATTGATTGTTGTTTCGTAGCCCTTCTTTGCAGCGTCCTCAATCATTTCAACAGCCGCAGGAATTGCGTTGATGTATGTTGCAATTCTGATGAGGTCAATCGGGCTGTCCTTCTTTGCGATAATATCCTTCTTGAAATCTGTTCTGCCGACATCAGCCATAACAGCGATTTTAAGAGGAGTCTTGTTGTCGCCTACAATTTTTCTGATATCTGCATCGTTACAGAATTTCCACTTACCGAAATCTTCTTCGTTAAAGATTTCCTTTGATGCCTTGTAGCCGAATTCCATATAATCAACACCGGCTTTAACATTTGCATTGTAAAGAGCCTTGATAAATTTGTCGTCAAATCTGAAATCGTTACAAAGACCGCCGTCACGGATTGTTGCGTCTACTACTCTGATATCCTGTCTTACCGACAGGAGGTCACCCTTCTGTGCCATAATTTTACTCCTTTATGTTAAATATTATATTAAATTAAATTTATTTAGTGGGAGAACACGGCGAGCCGCCGTCCCCAATTCGTGCAGACAGTTTGACAAATAAAAAACATTTATGCCCGAGCGTAGTACAGCTACCGTTTGCACAATTTTAATCGTATCAACATCTACAATTAAAACAAACTCAATCTTCAAAAACTACCTTACCGCCGAGAATTGTCTTTTTGACTTTACCTGTGAGGGTTCTGCCTTTAAACGGGGTGTTTTTGCTTTTGCCGTGAAGTTTACCGGCATCAACTGTCCATTCTTCATCGGGATTTATAAGAACAACATCGGCATTTGCACCGACTGAAAGTGTGCCTGCGTTGATTTTCAAAATCCTTGCAGGATTAACACTCATCTTTTCAACAAGCTGTGAAAGCGTCATTTTGCCTGTCTTAACCAGGTATGTGTTGCAGACCGCAAACGAGGTTTCCATGCCGATTGAACCGTTGGGGGATTTTACAAAATCAGCCTTTTCCTCGGGTGTGTGCGGTGCGTGGTCGGTTGCTATGGCATCAAGCGTACCATCACAAAGCCCGTTGATAATCTCGTCAACATCGGCCTGAGTTCTGAGAGGCGGATTCATTCTGTAATCAGCGTCACCTCTTAAAAGCTCCCTGTCCGTGAGCGAAACATAATGCGGAGCGGTTTCGGCGGTCACCTTAACACCTCTCCTTTTGGCATCACGAATAAGTGCAACGCTTGTTTTGGTGCTGACATGGCAGATATGAATAGGCTGATCAAGAGCGGCGGCAAGTGCAATTTCTCTTGCAGTTCCGCAGTCCTCGGCACCGGCAGGGATTCCCTTGACTCCGAGCTTTTCCGAAACCTCGCCCTCATTAATTTTACCGCCGTCGGCAAGAAACAAGTCCTCGCAATGTGCGACAATTGTCATGCCGAGCTTTGGAGCTTTTTTCATTGCGTCACTCAAATACTTTGTGTTTTCAACAGGTCTGCCGTCATCGGTAAGTGCAATTGCACCTGCACTTTTCACAGCGTCAATGTCTGTGGGTTCTTCGCTTTTAAGCCCCTTGGTAACGCTTGCCGCAACATAAACACGGCTGTCGGCGTCTTTAGCTTTGTCAAGAATATACTTTACAATTTCGGGGCTGTCGGTTGTCGGGTTGGTGTTAGGCATTGCAAGCAGGCTTGTAACACCGCCTGCGGCAGCCGCCTTGCATCCAGTGATAATATCCTCTTTGTGAGTCTGACCGGGATCACGAAGATGCACATGCATATCAACAAATCCCGGAACGGCACAAAGACCGTCTGCATCAATAATCTCCCCGTCTGATGTAATGCCGCTGCCGATTTCGGCAATCACACCGTCCTTTATGAGAATATCTGTTTTTTCGTTAAGCTTGTCGGCAGGGGAAACAACCACTGCGTTTTTAATTAGCATTTCCATGTTTTTCCTCCGTTAAGAAAAGAAATTATCTTCTCTTGTTTCTGTTTGCAGGGCGGTGATTATGCTGTGGGCGGCGGTCGGTTCTGCTGTGAACCTGAACAAGTCCGTCACTTTCGCCTCTTTCGGCACGCATTCTTGCACGCTCTGCCTTTTGTCTTTCTCTCTCTCTTCTCTCTTCCTCTGCCTTTTTGCGTTTGGCAATTGCACGCTTATGCTTTATCATTATTGAAACATTCTTGCAGAAATATCCGCAGTGAATGCCAAAATTCTTAACTCCGCCTGCAAAGCCCCTGAGAGCGTTACCGATGTTTTTGCCTACATTGGCAAGAACCTCTTCCGTTGACCGTTTATCGGTCGGTTCACCCTCGGTTTCTTTATTATTCTCTTTTTCAAGAGCGTTCTGCTTTACGGTTTCTGCTTTTCTTTCAACCTCGCCGATAACATCAAAGTCCTCGGCATCTCTGAGGTCTGAGCTTTTAATAACCCCCATTGACTTTTTGGGAGCTTCGTCAAAAAAGTCATAACCGCTGTCAAACTTGTTTTTCTTAGCCTTTGCCCTTACAAGCTCCTCATCATCAACCTCTTCCCCGGTTTTCTCCTCGGGATCGTCACTGCCGAAAATGATGTTTGCGTACTTGTCAACCTTTTTTTCAAGCGGATGCTTTTGTTCGGAAACCTCCTCGGTTTCTTCAACATCGGCATCGTCCTCACGGTCGATATCGTCAGGCTCGCTTGTTTCAAAAAGATCGTGTTCGGGCTCGGGGATAACGAGTGTAGGACCCGACGAAGAGCTTATGTCCTCGTATTTTTCAGGTGTTTCTGCGTTATCTTTTTCGTTTTCGTCAATTTTTTCGGGTTCAGTCTCTGAGGTATCTGCTGCGGTAGGCTCCTTTTTTTTTTCGTCCTCCGTGCTGTTTTCCTCGTAACCGTAGTTGTTTTTATATGCCTCACGCTCAAGCTCACTCTTGTAAGCCTTTGCGGAGTTGATTATCTCGTCAATTTCTTTTTCCTTGGCATCATCCGTGTCATAACCAAAGTTTGAATACTCACTTGTAATTTCTTCCGGTTCTTCCATATTTTCGATTATCGGCTCGGGAGCATATCTTCTGCCCGGCGAAGCCGGTTCTTCTTCAACCTCTTCCGCATATCTCTGCTTTTTCTTTGAGCGTTTATCGGGCTTTTCGGGAGAATCGTCAAAATTGTCGATGTCGTAGTCCGTACCCTTTTCACCGAGTTTATACTTGACTGCAAGCTCCTCAAGAATAGCGTTATTCTTCTTAGCCTTTTTATGCTTTCTGATTCTCACGGCAAAAATTATGATGAGAACAATCAAAATAAGGATAAATCCCTTTGAAAACGGCAGGTCGCTGAATTTTACCGAAGATACAATTTTGGAAAAAGTATCGTAGTCAACGGTTGTAACATCGCCCTCTGTTCTCTGCATTGTGATATTAATGTTCATACCGTCATAAACCGTGTTGGCAACAAAGGTTTTCACATCGCCCTTACTGCTCTGAGCAGTTGCGTCAAACACAAGCCACACAACTTTTTCTTTTTGGTCGGGAGTACAGCTCCGATACTCGTCGGAATTAAGAAAATTGTTGCGTATATTTGAAAGCTCGCTTGAAGAAAGCTGAGCATAGTTGCCGACATTCTCGCTGCTCTCATTTTTTGTCATTGTCACGGTCAGAATAACCGATGACATATTATCCATACCCTGAAGATAGATATTTCCGTTCTGAAAGGTTTTCATTGTTGTGTCATAATCAAGGCCGAAAACAGAAAAATATTTATCTGTGCTTTTACTGTCCCTTGTAACAGCGCTCATACCGTCAGGCATTGAAAGCGTCATATCGTCAATCTGCGGAATCTCGTAATCTTTTGTTGCGCCTGAACAGGCAAAAATACCGCAAAATACCGTTACGGCACAAATTGCAAGCGTTACAGCTCTTTTAAAAACAGTTTTCATCATGTCCGTATATTCCCCCGAAACTAAATTAGATTCATCAATACTGCTTTTTAGAATGTATATCTAATTAATTATACATAATCTGTCAAAAAAATACAAGGTTTTTACCGTTTAAATTTGAAAACAAGAGTGCCTTATTCGTGAATACAGTATGATATTAAAGAACATATTACGCCTGAGCGTGCATAAAATTGAAAATTGAAAATTGAAAATGGAAAATTATGGTCGAGAAAACAATTCGCAAGAATGCAAAACATTGTCGCCCGACTGTTTTTGTATATTTTTGTTATATACGGAAGTTGTTGCAAAACTGTATGTGCGGATATTATCCGCCTGCAGATAACCACGCAAAGATTTGTACAAATTAAAATTATAT
>OQVU01001121.1_pt1 | contig 10517 bp, 8 predicted proteins | sample 1691611 | NCBI WGS metagenome assembly OQVU01 (sample SAMN03418272, study PRJEB22391) | human gut metagenome | biome: human-gut; feature: organic feature; material: feces | host: Homo sapiens | place: Tanzania | collected 2013-01
TGAAATGTTAAATTAAAGAGGTAAAATAGAGTCAACCTTATTCAGGAAAAGACACTTCCTCTTGTCGAAAAGGGTTGGGTTGAAACCAACCCCTCATCAAGTCGCATTGCAACACCGTTCTGCTTCAGCCCCAACACCTTGCACACATCAGCCAAGCAAAACCAAGGCTCACCATTCTCATCATTCACCTTCCGAATCCGTCCAAACTCCGGACTCTCAGTTAAACATAAGGGGGTCATTTCAACTGAGCCCCTTGATCCTTGTTTATGTTTATCTTTAAAAGTGTGGGATTTAAATCTTCAGAAGCGGGAAATGTTAAAAGAATGGGGGCAAAAGTTAAAAGTCGGTCAACATCGGACATAAGCGGACATAAGCGGACAGCTATATGTGGAGTTGATGTATTTTTGCAAAGGGTTAGGGAGAGAATAATGGCAAGGAACGAGAACACCAGGATAAACAGCGAGAAATGAGGGTAAACAACGGAATACGAAAGCTACACAGCAGGAAACGAGGGCAAACGACGCAAAACGATGCGACAGACCGCACAAGCTAATGAGAGTAATCGAAAGGCGCCACGAGATTATTCGAAAAGGCTGATGAGGATAGTCGCAGCAAACGAAGGGAGCAACAGCAGTAAAAGTACTAAAAAATACTAATACATTTTGTAAATTGCTCGAAATTTATTACTTTTGAAGTTGGTTTGAAGAATCAATCCTTTTAACCCCACAAAGGTTCAATCCTTACAACCACAAAGGTTCAATCCTTACAACCAAGCAGAATCAATCCTTTTTAACAAGATTAGAATTTAATGAAAAATATAATTATATCAGCATTCCTGTTTTTATTACCTTTGACGGCTTCGGCGCAGAAGATTACACTCGGTTCCATGAACATAACGATGGACAACACACACGGAGTTTACAAAGGCGAGATGGCAGCAGGAAAGCCACATGGCAAAGGCAACGTTGTTTTCGACAACGGCAACTCATACGAAGGCAACTTCGTGAAAGGCAAGCGCCATGGCTACGGAGTCTACACATTCGCCGATGGTGAGAAATATGAAGGCGAATGGTTTCAGAACCAACAGCACGGTCAGGGCACTTATTATTTCAACAACAACAACAAGTATGTGGGTCTTTGGTATCGCGACTATCAGCAGGGACACGGCGTCATGTATTATTATAATGGCGACAAATACGAGGGCAACTGGCTGAAAGACAAACGACAGGGCAAAGGCAAATACACTTATTCAAACGGAGCTTTCTACGACGGTCAATGGGCTGACGACCAGAAGTCGGGCAAGGGCACTTTCGACTGGGGCGACGGCACAGTATACGAGGGTATGTGGGCAAACAACCAGCGCTCGGGCAAGGGCACAAACCGATATGCTGACGGCGACATTTATGTTGGTGACTGGAAAGACGACATTCAAAATGGTAGAGGAATATATAAATTCCAAAATGGCGACGTTTACGAAGGCGACTATGTGCAGGGCGAACGAACTGGCATAGGAATATTGAAATATGCCAACGGCGACAAATATACAGGCCATTTCTTCGAAGGCGACAAACAGGGTCAAGGCACATTGGTTTGGAACAATGGCGACACATATGTTGGCGACTGGAAGGGCGACAAGCAGAATGGCCACGGCAAGCTCACCAAGAAGTCGGGCGACGTGTTTGAAGGCTCGTTTGCCAACGGCAAGGTGGAGGGCGAAGTGATTATCCACTATGCCGACGGCTCACGATTTAAGGGCGTCTACAAGAATGGCAAGCGCAACGGCAAGGTGATAGAAGAAGACAAAGACGGCAAGCGTTTTGAAGGCACCTATGTCGACGACCGACGAGATGGCAACTTCGTGGAAAAAGACCGCAACGGAGCCATCACAGCCAAGGGACACTACGAGCGTGGCAGACGCTATGTGGACAAATAAAGACTACGCTTTGTAGACAAATTCAGAAGAGAATAAAATCTATATATTCAACAACTTAACAAAAACTTATACGGTTATGGTAGTAGACACAATGGAGAACATCGGAAAGTATGTTTCTTTGAACCCTCTTTTCGAGGAAATGGTAAAGTTTATCAATACCCACGATTTGGCAACTCTCGAAGTAGGCAAACACCCTATCGTAGGCAACGATTTGTTTGTGAACATCGCTGTTGCCAACGGCAAGACCGAGGAAGAGGCTGTTTTCGAAACCCATCGCAAGATGATCGACGTGCAGATACCGCTCGATGCTCCTGAAACATACGGCTACACCCCTCTTTGCGACCTGCCAGAGGTGGAATACAACGAAGAGAAGGACATCACAAAATATCCTGGTGTGAAGGCAGAAACTCTCGTAAACTGCAAGCCAGGCGAATTTGCCATCTTCTTCCCTCAGGACGGACACCAGCCTTGCATCGGCACAGGCGCCATCCACAAAGCTATCTTTAAGATAAAGGCTTAACCCACTACTAACTTGAAAATAATTATGGCTGTAAAGAAAAAGGCAGCTAAGCCCGCTGCAGTAAAACATATCGGGCTTGTAAAGAACGACGGCTATCTCGAACCATTCGAGGATGCTATCAAGGGACGTCACGAAAATGCGCTACATAAACTCGCACAACTTACCGACAACGGCAAGAAGACTCTCTCTGATTTTGCTAACGGCTACGAATATTTCGGACTCCACAAAACAGCTCGTGGAGGATGGGTGTTCCGCGAGTGGGCACCAAACGCTACCGACATCTATCTCGTAGGCGATTTCAACAACTGGCAGGAGAGCGACAAGTATAGAGCTAAGCGCATAAAGGGCACCGAAAACTGGGAGCTCAAACTGCCTGCTAAGGCTATGAAGCATGGCGACCTTTATAAGATGCACGTTTATTGGGACGGCGGACACGGCGAGCGTATTCCTGCTTGGGCACAGAGAGTGGTGCAGGACGAGGAGACAAAGATATTCTCGGCACAGGTATGGGACGCAGAACCATACGCATGGAAGAAGAAGACTTTCAAGCCAACCACTTCCCCACTCCTCATCTACGAATGCCACATCGGCATGGCGCAAGACGCTGAGAAGGTGGGCACATATACTGAGTTTAAGGAGAATGTGTTGCCACGAATCATTGCCGATGGCTACAACTGCATCCAGATAATGGCTATCCAGGAGCATCCTTACTACGGCTCGTTTGGCTACCATGTTAGCTCATTCTTTGCAGCATCAAGTCGCTTTGGCACTCCTGAAGAGCTAAAAGCCCTGATTGATGAAGCCCACAAGCACGGCATAGCTGTGATTATGGACATCGTTCATTCTCACGCCGTGAAGAACGAGGTTGAGGGACTCGGCAACCTTGCTGGCGACCCTAACCAATATTTCTATCCTGGCGACCGCCACGAGCATCCAGCTTGGGACAGCCTATGCTTCGACTATGGCAAAGACCAGGTGATCCACTTCCTGCTCTCTAACTGCAAATACTGGCTCAACGAATTCCATTTCGATGGTTTCCGCTTCGACGGAGTGACATCAATGCTTTACTATAGCCACGGACTTGGCGAAGCATTCTGCGGATACCAGGACTATTTCAACGGTCATCAAGACGACAACGCCATCTGCTATCTCACCCTTGCCAACCTGCTCATCCACGAGGTAAATCCAAAGGCTATCACCATAGCCGAAGAGGTGAGCGGAATGCCGGGACTGGCAGCTAAATTCAAGGATGGAGGCTACGGCTTCGACTACCGCATGGCGATGAACATTCCTGACTATTGGATTAAGACCATCAAGGAGCAGAAGGACGAAGACTGGAAGCCAAGCTCTATATTCTGGGAGGTTAAGAATCGCCGTAGCGACGAAAAGACAATATCGTATTGCGAAAGCCACGACCAAGCTCTGGTGGGCGACAAGACCATCATCTTCCGCCTCATCGATGCCGACATGTATTGGCACTTCAAGAAGGGCGACGAAAACTTCATGGCAAACCGCGGTATTGCTCTTCACAAGATGATTCGCCTCGTCACGGCTTCTACCATTAATGGTGGCTACCTTAACTTCATGGGCAACGAGTTTGGACACCCTGAGTGGATTGATTTCCCTCGCGAAGGCAACGGCTGGAGCCATAAGTATGCACGCCGCCAATGGAACCTCGTTGACAACAAGGAGCTCGACTACCACTATCTTGGCGACTTCGACCGCGAGATGCTGAAGGTGATAAAGAGCGAGAAAGATTTCAATAAGACTCCTGTGCAGGAGATTTGGCACAACGATGGCGACCAGGTGTTGGCTTATATGCGTGGCGACATCATCTTTGTGTTCAACTTCTCGCCAAACCGCTCGTATACCGACTATGGATTTATTGTGCCTGAGGGCGCTTACGAGGTGGTGTTGAATACCGACAGCAAAGACTTTGGTGGCAACGGACTCAACGACGACAGCATAACTCATTTCACCAACTACGACAAGCTCTACGCACAAGACGGAAAGGGATGGCTCAAGCTGTATTTGCCAGCTCGCTCAGCAGTGGTTTTGCGCAAGAAGAAATAAGTTGTGTACGTGCGTTGCGCAAGCAAGAAACAAGACAAGTTGCGCAAGCAAGAAACAAGACGAGTTGCGCAAGCAAGAAATAAAACCAAGAAAGAGAGCCATTAGTAAGAAAAAAGCTAATGGCTCCTCTTTATTCTTATAAAAACAAGCAAATGGACAAGGTTTTTCGCGAAGACAGCATCATAGTAAGGATAACGAGTGCTGCATGTTTTCTGATTTTCACATTTCTATATTTATATAATTATCAGACCGACGTGCTGGCAATGGCGCAACATGTGCTCTCTGACGGCAAAACATACTACGTGCCCTTCGTTGGTGCTTCGCTCATCACCATGCTCTTATTCCTGCTTCAGCTCTTGATAGCAAGATTTCTGCAGCTGAAGACCATGTTTCATGCCCTCACCTATTTCCCTTCGTTGCTCATCCTTGCCATCATCACCGACATTAGTCCCGACATCGACCGCGGATTCAGTTTTGGAGCATGGCTGTGGGTGGTGCCATTGCTGATTGTGGTGTGGCTGATAGGATCGTGGATAGCTAAGGCATGGGAAGTTTATGAGCCTTTGCGATTTTCGCATGGCTTATTTTCGCGAGCCGTATGGATGAACCTTGCCCAGTTTGCCTTGATGTTTGTGCTCGTGGGAGTGGTTGGCAACTCCAACGAGGTGTTCCACTACCGCATGGCTGTGGAGCGTAGCCTTGTCAAGGGCGACTACAAGAAAGCACTCACAATAGGCGAAAAATCGTTGACTACAGACAGTAGCCTTACCATGCTTCGCATCTATGCCTTGGCAGCCAATAAGCAGTTGCCTGAGCGACTATTCGAATACCCACTCGTGGGCGGTTCGAAAGCCATGAAACCAAACGGCACCAGCGTGAAGATGATGCTCTATACCGACACTAAGTTGCGCCTATTGCACAAATCCAAGACCGACTATCAGTTGTGCGCCTACCTCTTGGACCGCAACCTCGACGGCTTCGTAAAGGCTATGGTGAAAATCTATGGTGAACCAACCATGGAGAAGAAATCGAAGACCGACCCTGCAACTCCCGACGACAACTCGTCTACAGCTCCTTATTCCATCACCAAAGCGTTGCCTAAGCACTATCGCGAAGCACTCGTGCTCTACACCCATCTGCGCTCTAATCCGCTCGTAGTCTACCACGACGACATCCTGGATGCCGACTATCGCGACTACCAAGATATGGAGCACAAATATGCTAACCCACAAGAGCGACAAACCATGATACGCGACACTTATGGCAAGACATATTGGTATTATTACGATTATCGATAATTCAAAGAAAACAATAAATAAAAGCGAGAAAAAAATGAAATTCGTAGCAATAATTCCTGCACGCTTTGCCTCGACAAGATTTCCTGGCAAGCCATTGGCTATTCTCGGCGGAAAGCCTGTGATACAACATGTTTATGAGAAGGCAGCAGCAGTATTGGGCGACGCCTACGTGGCTACCGACGACGAGCGCATAGAAGAAACCGTGAAGGCGTTTGGCGGCAAGGTAGTGATGACGAGAAACGACCACAAGAGCGGCACCGACCGCATAGCCGAAGCATTAGAAAAGATTGGTGGCGACTACGATGTGGTGGTGAACATCCAGGGCGACGAGCCTTTCATCGACAAGAGTCAGATAGAAGAAATCTGCCATTGCTTCGACGATGAGAATACAGAAATTGCCACCCTCGGCAAACCTTTCGAGAGCATGGAGGCGGTGAAGAATCCTAATTCGCCAAAAATCGTAACCGACAATAATGGCTACGCCATGTATTTCTCGCGCTCGGTAATTCCATACGTCAGAGGCAAGGAAGAGAGCGAATGGTTAGCCAACTTCCCTTACTTGAAGCATTTGGGCATTTACGCTTATAAGTGCAAGGTGCTCAAGGAGATAACCAAGTTGCCACAATCGCCACTCGAAATAGCCGAGAGTCTCGAACAGCTCCGTTGGCTGCAGAATGGCTACAAGATAAAGGTGGGACGCACAGACATCGAGACCGTGGGTATCGACACTCCTGAAGACCTTACGAGAGCAGAGAAATTTCTACAACAGATTTCGAACAAGGGCTAACGGCAAATCTGCCATCAAGTCGTTTGCCCACGACCCATAGAATATTGCCGCCGGCATCGGTAACGACAAGCTGACGACGCTTCAACGGGAGCGCCACCTTTTGGTCGGTAAGGAAATCGCTAACGAGCTTGCTTCCCTTCATACCGAAAGGCACAAAGCGGTCGCCACGGGCAACGCGGCGAATCATCAACGGAAACTTCACTTTCTGAGCATCCAGGCAAACCTTGTCGGATGAGCGCGAGATGGTGTAGTTTTCGTTGATTTCTTTTTGCTCTATTTTCAGCTTGCAAAGTTCAGTATACACGTAGGTGCCTGCTTCGGGAATTCGCATCTGCCTGCCCTCTTCCTTATCCAAAGGAGTAAGGATTAGTCGACCGCGGTCGAGGGTAAGCTCGTGAGAAGAAGAGAGCCACGAGGTGCCTGTTGTGGCGTGCAGATTCTCTGCCACCAAAGCCACTTGCGAAGAGTTGAAACCATAGTCCTTAAGAATGTCCCAAAGCAGATATTCTGCCGACGGATATTCCTCAATCTTGGAAATGTCAACGCTGAACGAATCGTTCACCATTGGCTTTGCATCATGTTTTTTCGCGCCTACGCTTAGCGACGAAACAGCCTTAGCTTTAGCCTCATCGAGCGAAGCTTCTACAATTGTGGAAGCCTCAGCAATCCATCGAGCCATAGTAAGGATGTTGTCCTTGACGGCAGGATTCACATTCTCGAGAAGCGGCAACACGTTAAGCCTGATTTTGTTGCGTTGCACATCGTCGACAAGATTAGAGCTGTCGGTGACGTAGTCTTGATTTTCAGCCTCGAGATATTCCAAGATGTCTTCTCTACCTATGCAGAGCAAGGGGCGCAAGATAAAGCCATTACGAGGCGAAATGCCAGTTAGTCCGTTCATGCCTGTGCCTCTGACGAGGTTGAGCAGAATGGTCTCCACATTATCGTCCTTATGGTGAGCCACACAGATGGCGTCGGCATTAATATCGCGACGCAACTGCTCGAAATAAGAATATCTGAGGTCGCGGGCAGCCATTTCGATGCTGACCTTATGGAGTTGGGCGTAGGTGAGAGTGTCGAAATGTATGCGATGAAGAATTACGCCCAACGATTCGCATAGCGACACACAGAAGTTCTCGTCGCGCTCCGACTCTTTGCCACGCAAATGGAAATTGCAATGCGCAGCCTCAACGTCGTAGCCGAGAGCCTTCATAATAAGCAACAAAGCGACACTATCGGCTCCACCCGACAATGCCACTATGTATTTATTGTCAGCTGCAAGCAACTGATTTCGAGCAACGAAACCAGCCACTTGCTGCAGGATTTTATCTTTCTTGGTTTTCGACATACGGTATTTTTCAGAATACAGTATTTATTCAGAACAGAGGGGTATTTTATTCAGAACTGAAGGGTATTTTATTCAACGTAGAGCACCAATCCCTTCAAATATTCACCCTCAGGATGATAGATGTTGATAGGATGGTCGGCAGGCTGATGAAGCTGATGAAGGATGCGCACCTTGCGGCCAGCCTGAGCTGCAGCTGTGAAGACAGCATTGCGGAAGTTGTCTTTAGTAACCACCTGCGAACAGCTGAAGGTAAACAATATTCCGCCTGGCTTAATCTTCTCGAAGCCCTTGACATTAAGGCGTGTATAGCCCTTCAAAGCATTATGAAGAGCAGCACGATGCTTTGCAAAGGCAGGAGGGTCGAGAATGATGAGGTCGTATTTGCCTTCGTTGGCATCAAGGAATTTGAAAGCATCCTCGCAGAAAGCCTCGTGACGCTTGTCGCCCGCAAAGTTGAGGTCGATATTGGCATTGGTGAGCTCAATAGCCTTAGCGCTACTGTCTACAGAGTGCACCAACTTGGCTCCACCACGCATAGCATAGACAGAGAAACCGCCTGTATAGCAAAACATATTGAGCACACTCTTGCCATGAGAATATTTCTCGAGCAATGAGCGGTTTTCGCGTTGGTCGACGAAGAAGCCCGTCTTCTGACCTCTGAGCCAGTCGACATGGAAAAGGAGTCCGTTTTCCTTTGTTGTATTCTCGTCGCTACCGCCATAGATAAAGCTATTCTGCTGTCCGAGGTCGGCTTTGAAAGGCAGGGTGGTTTCGCTCTTGTAATAAACGTTTTCTATTCTCTCGCCCATCACGCTAACGAGCGCCTTGCACACCTCCATACGGCAAACGTGCATTCCTACGCTATGAGCCTGCATCACGGCAGTTTTGCCGTAGCAGTCGATTACGAGACCAGGCAAATTGTCGCCCTCGCCATGCACCAAACGATAGGTGTTGTTGTCGGGATTGTCGGCAATGCCAAGGCTACGGCGAACCTCAAGAGCCGAAGCAAGACGAGCAGTCCAGAAGTTGTCGTCGATTTCAACATCTCTGAACGACAACACTCTTACCGCGATAGAACCAATTTGGAAATGGCCTACGGCGAGGAAGTCGCCACCTGCCGACAACACTCTCACAATATCGCCCTCAGCAATATCGTCGTCACCACGGAGAATAGCTCCCGAGAATATCCAAGGATGAAAACGCTTTAGCGATTCTTCCTTACCCTTTTTCAAATATATTGTCTTATACATCTTTTATTGTTTATGCTTTAGCTTTTATTATTCAGAAATTAGAACTATGGAAAAGTAGTTTGAAAATGAAATGAAAAGTTTTAGAATAGCCTCTACTCCTCACTACCATTTGATTCTTCACTCTTCACTCTTATCTCTTCACTTTTTTCTCTTTCCTCTTCACTTACCACGAGATCGTAGTCGCCAGTTTTTCTTAGGCGCTCAATTTCCTCGTAGAGGTTGATGCAGCTCCACGCATCTGTGGCAGCATACTGCTTTTGCTTATCGTTGAGCACATCGATTTCCCAATTGGTGAGTCGCTGGCGCTTGCTTATTTTCTGTCCGAACACGTTGGCATAGAGTTTCTGCAAACTGCGATCTTCGATGCCTATAGAGCCAACGATGTCTTGAAGGTCGATGAACAATCCTGGAGTAAACTCCTGACGCTTTCTGAGCATAAGGATGTCGTCGTGCCATGAGAGTCCGATTTTCTTTACTGTAGTGTCTTCCAAGAGTCGCTTAATGGCTGGAGTAATGCCAGTATGGTTTAGACGAAACAAGAAACAGGTGTCGCGAGTAGACACTTGCAGCAACGCCACTTTGTGCATCTCGCCACGATGAAAAGATGGTCGAGTCTCGGTATCTACGCCTAAGATATCGCTCGAAAGTAAATAGTCTACGGCCTTTTCTGTTTCGCCTTCCGACATAATTACGATGATGCGGCCAGGGAATTTTAGCACAGGCAAAGCTGTTATGGCACGCTTATCAAACTTGTTGTATATGGTCTTTCTCATTATCTATTTCTTGTTACAATTTGCAAAATTAGAAAAAAGTTATCAAATTATGGCAGAATCTAAGTTTTTTACGCTATTTTTGCAGTTAAATTTGTAAATACACACCAATGGCAAAGAAAAAAGTAGAGCGCAAAAGCAAATCATTTACCGAAGTATTCGGGCTCAACAAGATATTATCCAACGAAACAACAGATGCCCTTTTTGGACTTTTTCTCATAGCTTCAGCGATAGTGCTGATAATTGCTATGGGGTCTTTTTTCGCAACAGGAGCTGCAGACCAAAGCATCTTGGAGAACCTCCGTCCGGGAGAATGGCTAAACACAGGTAAACAATTCACCAACTATTGTGGTTCGATAGGAGCGTTGCTGTCATATTATCTTATGACGGTAAACTTCGGTATTCCTGCGTTCCTCCTTCCGGTATTTATTATAATGGTAGGACTTAAACTGCTGCATGCTTACAACGTGAACCTTTGGAAATGGTTCTTCGGCATGATGGTGGTGATGGTGTGGACTTCGGTGACACTCGCCAAATT
>OQVU01001124.1_pt1 | contig 10502 bp, 7 predicted proteins | sample 1691611 | NCBI WGS metagenome assembly OQVU01 (sample SAMN03418272, study PRJEB22391) | human gut metagenome | biome: human-gut; feature: organic feature; material: feces | host: Homo sapiens | place: Tanzania | collected 2013-01
TTCTTTCTATTTTGGTTATTACCAAAGATTTTCTTTAAACTACTCATATTTGATTCCGTTTATTTTATCGTACTTTTTTGTAAATGACATGTCAGAAACATAACTGTAGTTTCCCCATGAAGTGTCAGAAAGTGTTGCTGTAAAATCGGCCTGTTCGGTAAAGATTCGCGGCAGTGTGAGAAGGGCTTCATTGTGTTTGTCTTTAAGCGGAACCTCACTGCGCTCGTTAAATGCAGCCGGTGTATATTCGTAGCCGCCGTAAAGTGCAGGGGAACCCATAAGAGTATGTCCGTTGAAAGAAACTGTATTTGGGTAGAAGACAAAACCTTCCATTGCAGAAGCAATCTGCGGCAGATCTTTGCAGATGTCGTTGAAGTAAGAACTTTCTGCGCGGTCCAGCATTAAGATAATTACATTCTGCTTTTCTTTTGACAGATTGAATTTTGTTCCGAAAGTTTCGCCTGATTGTCCTGATTCACTTATTCTTTTAAAGTCAGCGTAATCTGAATTTATTTTGAATACATTTATGCATGTCAAAACAGAAAGTGCAATAACGGAAACGCACGCAATGCTTGAACAAAGTTTTTTCTTTTTGAGTGTCATTACAAATACTGCCGCAACGGACAGAACTGCAAGAACAGCAAGGTTTGCAAGAATAAACATTTTTGAAGGAGAAACAAGTCCCTCAATGAACGTAAGTGTTGCGTCCATTGAACCGTAATCTCCTACAAAAATATAGGCGTCAGCTATTCCGCAGTAAAGTAAAACTGAATACACTGCACAAAGTATAGTCTGAATTCTTTTTCCAAAAAGAAAGAAAATACAAAGTGACCAGAAAATAAAAACGCCGAAACTCTGCCAAAAGGAAGTCTGTAAAAATGCTGCAGGGTTTGTATAAGAGTCAATGTTTGAAAATTCCTGAACAGAAGAAGATATAATGGCCGAAGGAACTGCAAGACCAAACAGTATGCAAAGTGCTGCGGCTGTAAAAATAAATGTTTTTATTCTTAGGGCTGAATTCTGCGCAATCGGTGTCATAAAGCGGTTGTAAATAAAATTTATAAACTTTATGTAAATTGGAAGAGGAATGAGCGCCAGAAGAACCATCGTGACCAGCAGACGTTTCTTTAAGGAAGCCCCGCCGTCATAGATGAACATAATGAATACAGAAACAAAAACAATCGCCGAGCACATAAGAATGTAAAGTATTTTGAGCGGGTTTTTGAGTTTATAGAAAACATTTTTTACAAGTGAAAAAACGTTGTTCATCGTCCAGTAAAGTACAAGACCTGCGGGACTGTTATAAAGAATTACAAGAAAGAGAAGAGCCATTCCGTAAATCTGAACTTTTTCGCGAGGTTCGTGACCTTTTGAATAAATGGCTCCGGCAATGCAGTTTATTACAGTCATTGCTATAGGAAGAATATTTATGCTGAACGTACCTATTGAAAAAACAGCGTCTGGCTTTCCCATGTCTTTTATAAAAAGAAACGGCATTCCCTGAAGGGCCGGCAGTGAAGACAGACATGAATAGGCCGCCATAAAAAACGGAATCTGGATAAGAAGACCAAAACTGGAACGCAGGGCCATCATAGGGTGGTAATGATTCTGTGCGTAAAAAGTACTCAGTATCATGTACTGCTCGTCACCAGTGAAGGCTTCCTTGATTCTTTTTATTCCGGGTTTAAGTTTAAGCTGGATTTTGCGTTCTGTTTCCTGCCAGCGTTCTGCAACAATGTAGAGCGGAAGGCACAAAAGCGTTACAGTAAGGCTTACTCCTATAACAGCAATTCCGGTGTTGGAAAATGCTTTGTCAAAAAGTTTGAATGCAATTTCTATAACCTGAACAAGCGGGTACAGGATTACCGAATAAAGTATATTTGCAAAGGACATTAAATTCTCCTGATTCAGACCAGTGTAATTGGCGGTCTTTTTTTACGAACGTATTTCAGGAACGCTGGAGATTCCATCGTTCCTGAAAACTTCAGTTGCTACGCAACTGGTTTTATTTACGTGTGCGCTCAAGCGCACTAATTGAACTCAATCGCAAGTTGATACTTGCTCAATCGTTCAATTTTAACGAACGTATTTTAAGGACGATATTAAATTATTTTAACACATTTTTAACATCTTAACAAGATTGTAAAATGTCAAGCAGTTTTTTTGCTGCATTTTCATAAGTGTAAGTTTCAAGAACTTCATCCGGTGAAGATACCGGTTCTTTTAGAAGATCAGAAATGCTGCAGTCAGTGCGGTCTGCGTCTATATAATGGGCTGCTGTTCCGTAAATTCCGGGAAGACTTGCAGATTTTGAAATTACAACTGGAGTTCCGCAGCAAAGGGCTTCAAGAGGCGGAATTCCGAAGCCTTCGTAGTATGACGGGAAAATAAAAGCCGCGGCATTCTGCATAAGACACTTGACCTGTTCATCAGAAACGTATCCCAGAAGTGTAACGTTTTTGAGTGTCTGGAGGTCTTTTAGTTCAGGCGGAACAAGACCCGATATTGCTTTACCCGAAACTGCAAAATGTTCTTCGGGGTGTTTTTTTGCATATTCAGCAATCCACCTGAGATTTTTTCTTTTGGAAAGACTGCCCAGTGTAAAATAATAGCTGCCTTTTTTAAGCGAAGGGAATTTTTCAAATACTGTTCCGTCAGGAATTATGTCTTTGAAATGTTCCCAGCCGTTTGGAATAATTTTAATTTTTTCATCCGGAACATTGTAAGCTTTTTTTATTCTTGCGGCGCTGAATTCTGAAACTGTCAGAACTTTTTTTGCATTTTTTGCAATGTTCCTGTAGTTGAGCCTGCAGTAAATTTTAATGAGTTTGTCTTTAAAACCGGCAAAATCTTTCGGAAAGTCCTTTGCGTAAATATCATGTAAAAATGCAAAGCCGCAGTATTTGCCCAACGGAGCCGTGTTTGAAAAATTAAGCCCGATTGCCTTAAGTTTTTTGCATGCACCCTTAAAATAAAAAAGGTCCCAGAGAGGAAAAGAGCGAATCTGTTTTTCTGAAATCACAATGTGAATATTTTTGTATTCAGGGAAAACTTTTGCATTTGCTGGAATATAAATGGAAATATCTTCGTCTTTTATACACTTATCCATTCTTGCAAGAACTTCCCATGCAAAGCGTTCTATTCCGGTAAGATTGCGGCACAGAAAGTTTCCGTTGATTAAAATTCTGTTCATTCCATTCAGTCCCTGCTGTAGAGGTCGCGTGTGTAAACTTTGTCTTTTACATCAAGCAGATCTTCTGTCATTCTGTTTGCAATAATAACGTCGCATGTTTTTTTGAAAGCGTCCAGGCTGCGTTCAATTTTTGAATTGAAGAATGTGTCTTCTTTGCATGTGGGTTCGTAAACTATAACAGGAATACCGCGTGCCTTTATTCTTTTCATTACACCCTGAATTGAACTCTGTCTGAAGTTGTCGCTGTTTGCCTTCATTGTAAGCCTGTAGATTCCGACTGTGGACGGTTTTTTTGCAATTACCTGTGAAGCAATGAAATCTTTTCTGGTTATATTTGAGTCTACGATTGCCTGTATAAGATTCTGCGGAACATCACTGTAATTTGCAAGAAGCTGTTTTGTGTCTTTTGGCAGGCAGTATCCGCCGTAACCGAACGACGGGTTATTGTAGAAGTTTCCTATTCGTGGGTCAAGGCTTACACCTTCTATGATGGACTTTGTGTCAAGTCCGCGTGTTTCGGCATAGGTGTCAAGTTCATTGAAGTATGCGACCCTTAACGCCAAGTATGTGTTTGCAAAAAGCTTTATTGCTTCGGCTTCAGTGCAGTGAGGGTAAAGAACCTGTATTTCTTTTTTGATTGCACCTGACTGCAGAAGACCGGCAAATATCTTTGCTTTTTCTTTCATTTTTTCATCATCTTTTGAATAACTTACGACTATGCGTGACGGGTAAAGATTGTCGTAAAGAGCATGTCCTTCGCGCAGAAATTCCGGTGAAAAGAGAATGCTTTTGTATCCGGTTGCTTTAATGAGTTTTTCTGTGTATCCGACAGGGACTGTTGATTTTATTACGACAGTTGCTTTTGAACCGCATTCAATCACTTCTTTGAGAACTGCTTCTACAGAAGAAGTGTCAAAATAATTTTTTTCGGGGTCGTAGTTTGTGGGTGTGGAAATAATTACGAAGTCTGCCTGTTTGTATGCAGCCTTTCCGTCGGTAAGGGCAGTAAGGTCAAGTTTTTTTTCTGAAAGGTATTCTTCTATTTCTTTGTCTGCTATTGGTGATTTTTTTGAATTGATTAATTCAACTTTTTCTTTGATTATGTCTACTGCAAAAACAGTATTGTTCTGTGCAAGAAGTATTGCGTTTGAAAGTCCGACGTATCCTGTTCCGGCGACTGCGATTTTCATAAAAGCCTCCATGCACATAGAATAGTACATAAAGGCTTTTTTTTCAATCTTGAACCATTAGCTTACTGACATTGCTGTCAACATTTTTTTTTCATATTCTATTGACTTGAAGTGATGTAATATTTATATTGATTTTAAGGTTTCCGAACAATCGGTAACCTTAAAGTAATTTTCCGGTGATTTCGGTTGCTTTCGGACGGTATTTTTTTATGTCAAAAAAGACAGACACAAAAGAAAAAATTATTCTAGCAGCTTTCTCATTTTATAAAAATCCGTCTATGGAAAAAGTGTCCCTGTCAAAAATAGCTGCACGTGTGGGAATAACAAAGGCTGCAATTTACAAACATTTTTCGGGCAGGGAAGATCTTGAACGCGCAATGTCTGACTATATTTATGACACAACCCAGGCCGAACTGGCAGCCCTCAGAAAAAAAGATCCCGACCTTCTTTCAAGGGAATCAATGGCGGCAATTGCAGAATTTTTTGTATCGCATATTGAATTCCTGTCATTTTTTATAATGAGTTCGCCCTGCATTTCTGTAGACACACTTCTTTTGGAATTCAAGCGGCATGGTGTAGAAGGTCTCGATGATGTTATCGGCGCAGACTGTTTCATCAAAAGCATGCCCAAATACATTACATGCATTTTTGTCTGCACAACCTTTGTGCCTTTTATTCTTGGCAGAAAAGGTGGACGTGTTAATTTGTGTTCGCAGGATGACCGTTCATTTTCTTCAGGGCTTGCAGATCTTGTGTACAGGGGCGCAGGTTTTATTCCGTCGAATGAAAAAAGACTTGTCGAACTTGATGAACTTTGTATAAAAGATATTGGCGGTCTTGCACCGGTAGACAGAATATTAAAGGCTTTGTCCGGTGTTATTGCAAAAAATGGATTTACCGGAGTGACAGTAGAAGCAATTGCACAGGAACTTGGAATGGCAAAAAGCAGTTTGTATACATGGTTCAGCAATAAATCTGAAATGATTATTACGCTTATCCGCAATGAAATGGGTTCTATGATTTCTTTTGTTAACCGCAATTTGTCTTTTGTAAATGAGCCGCAGGAAAAAATATATGTTCTTTTGAAAACCTGTCTGGAATATCTTATTGCACGCCCAGAAACCCTTGATGTATTCAAGTGGATTCAGCTTCAGAATATAAAAATATTTCCTGAAGGTCATATTTGTGAGGGAGTTGAAAATCTGGTCAGGCTTTCCAGATTAATAGAAAAAAACAGAAAAGTTGTATGTTCTGATATGTCGCCTTTTTATATTCCGTGGCTTTTTTCAATATCGGTTTTTGTTGTTGTGCAGGGGCTCATACACAGGTTTTCAAAAGAAACGATGTGCGGTATTTTAAGGATTTTGTTTTCCCTTGTCTGCGGCGGTGTTGAATCCAGAAATAGTAATTTTAATACAGATATAATTGGTGAGATTAAATAAAATAGGGGGTTAAAATGAAAAAATGTATTTTAACGGCGGCTCTGTTTGCAGCTGCAGTTTGTTTGTGCCAGGCTCAGTCAGACAAAGATGAACAGACTGTAACTCTTACAGAAGATTCTGCCGTGGCATATGCACTTGAAAACAGTCTTTCAATAAAAAGTTCCGCAATAGATCTTGAAATAAAAAAACGTGCAGGCGACAATGCGTGGAATGTTCTTCTGCCAACTGTTCAGGCAAGCGGAACCTTGTCGCGTTCAGGAACTTCAAGCTATTCTTCTATGGAAGCCGCAGCACAGAGCGCACTTCTTTCTGCAAGAGTCGGTGCTTTGGAAAAAGAAGGAAGCCGCCCTCTTTCTGTTGGTGATCAGGCAGCCTTGTACAACCAGATTCTTGGCGGAATGGGTTACGAAGACACTGAAAGCGGCCACTGGACAACAGTAGGAAACCTTGGTGTAAGCTGGAACTTAAGTCTTGCTTACATTGGCCAGATAAAAGCGGCAAAGGCAGACTACGAAGGCGGAAAAATCACTTACGAAAAGTCAGTGCGTGAAACTGAAGTCAATGTAAGAAAATTATTTTACGGGCTTCTATTGCAGCAGGAAAATATCCGCATACAAAAGGCTTCTTTGGAAAATGCAAGACTGCGCGCTGTCCAGACAGAAACAAATTTCAAAAACGGTCTTGTTCCCGAACTGTCAATGCTTCAGGCTCAGGTCTCCTACGAAAACAAGCGTCCCGAAGTAGAACAGGCCGACCGTCTTTTAAGGCAGCAGCTGGACACCTTTGCGTTTATCATAGGACTTCCCGTAGGAACAAACATAGTCCTTGACGGAAGCATTGAGCCTGAATACGTTGATGTGGATGTAGACACACTTATCCAAAAATATTCAGCTTCAAGCCTTGATATAAAAAACCTTGACGCAACAATCAGTTCGTTAAAAGACAATCTTTCTGCAATAAATTTGAGTTCGTATACACCGGCACTTGCACTGAACTATTCGCTTCAGCCTGCACTTATTTACGGACTGGACTTTGACAGATACACAGATGCAGACAACTGGAATGACAGCAATTCTTTTTCTATAACACTTGCGTGGAATCTTACAAATCTTCTGCCGTGGTCGTCAAACAGACAGAATGCAAAGAATATTGAGTCCAATCTTAAAAAACTTGAACTCAGCCGCGAGATGGCTGTAGAAAATCAGAAGGTGGAAGTAAGAAAAGCCGTTGACACTCTTACACAGGCCAGACAGCAGATAGACGCAATGGGACGCAATATTAAACTTGCCCAGCGTTCGTACGAAATGACAATGCGTTCCTACAGAAACGGAACAACAGAACTTCTTGACGTTAGGGATGCAGAGTCACAGCTTGACCAGGCAAAACTGGGACTTGCAAACCAGAAATTCAATTATATAAGCGCGCTTCTTGATCTTGAGAAAACGCTTAACATAAATTTGACATCCGCAAAAAATGAGGGAGGCAATAAATGAAATACTCTGATAAAAAAAATGCGGCTTTGATTACCGTATTAAGTGCAGCCGGAATAATCTTCTGTGCTTCGGCCGTATCATGCAAACAAAAACAGGCAGCCCCTGCAGCAGAAGAAGAAACAGAAACAATGTTTGCCGTAAACACTTATAAAACTTCGGAAGGAAGTCTTGATGAATATCTTGAATTCGGCGGTGATGTTTCTTCTGTTTCATCAGTAGACGTTCTGCCTGACATGGCCGGAAAAATTGCAAGGATTCTTGTTTCTGTAGGAGATATGGTTCAGAAAGACCAGATCATCGCTTACGTAGATGCAAGCCGTCCAGGAATGAACTACAGCGCAAGTCCGGTCAAGGCACCGATTTCCGGAAGGATTACGTCTTTTGTTCCTACCGTAGGAGCAAAAGACGTAATCCATGTCACACGACGCTCTTCCGATCTTGGTATCGCAGTCCATGTCAATTGCAAAGATTGCAGACACTGACGAACTTCAGATAAAAGTAAATGTTGCCGAGCGTTTCATAAGCCGCATATCAGACGGTCAGACTGCAGTCGTTACATTCGATGCTTACCCGGGTGTTTCCTTTACTGCAAAGGTTTTTGAAGTAAGCCCTGTACTTGACACTACAACAAGAACCATGGCAATAAAACTCCGTGTTGAACCTGCAGACCCCAGAATACGCGTGGGAATGTATGCGCGCGTAAGGCTTGTTACAAATACCCGCAAAAATGCAATTGTAATTCCTGAAGCATCAGTTGTTACACGCAACGCAAAAGACAATGTATTTATAATTGTACCTGCAGTATCAGAATCAGAAAAACCTACTGTTAGGATATCAGAAATCACACGTGGAATTTCTGTTGACGGCCGCACAGAAGTAATTTCCGGAATTACTGCCGGAGACGAAATTGTCGTTAAAGGACAGGGCCTTCTCAATGACGGCTCTACCGTAAATATCATTTCTGTTTCTGACAGTCTTTGAAGATTTACTCATGACTTTTTTACAGGAGGAGTTAGATAAAAGCTGCACAAATAGTGCATCTTTTACTACTCAACGTTCGCTTTGCGAACATTCTTATTAAGGAGTACAAATGACTTTTTCTGAAAAATGCGTAAATAAGCCTACAACGACTTTGCTTACGTTTATTATAATGATCGCACTCGGAATATTCTGTACGTTCAGTCTTCCGGTTGATATGTTTCCTGACATGACGCTTCCGTACATGGTTGTTTATACAAATTACAGAAACGCCGGTCCAGAAGAAGTAGAGCAGAGTGTTACAAGAACAATGGAAAGCACTCTTTCGGGACTGAGCGGACTCAAAACAATGCAGTCACAGTCTCATTCCGGTTTAAGCCTTGTCTTTCTTGAATTTGATTACGGAACAAACCTGGACAGTGCTTCCAACGAGATAAGGGACAAAATAGATCTTGTGCGCGGTTATCTTCCTGATGATGCAGAAGCGCCTATTACTATTAAAATGGATCCTTCCATGATGCCTATCATGATGCTCAGTGTTCAGGGTGAGCGTACTCCGGAGGAACTCAGAAAATTTGCAGAAGATGTTGTCCAGCCAAAACTGGAACAGGTAGACGGTGTTGCTTCTGCAAACGTAATAGGCGGCCGCGAAAAGTCAATCAATGTTGATATTCCACGTGACAGACTTGAAGCTTACGGACTTTCAATTTCTACTGTTGCACAGATGATTGGTGCGCAGAATATTCAGAGTTCGGGCGGTGTAATTACAAGCGGCGACACAAACTACACGATAAAAACAAACGGCAAGTACAAGAGCCTTGAAGATATTAAAAATACTGTAATTACTTACAAAGCCGCGGCTTCTGATGGATTCAGCGTACCGGCTCTTCTTACAGTGCGCCTTCGGGACATAGCGGACGTCTATGAAGGCTACAAAGACCAGAGTACTCTTGCTTATCTTAACGGACAGCCGAGTGTTATGCTCAATATTCAGAAACAGAGCGGAAAGAATTCTGTAACTGCTGCAAAAAATGCACGCAAGGCTATTGATAAAATCCGCAAAGAACTTCCGGGTGATATTCAGATTATAGAAACAAACAATACTACTGACATTATTGAACAGACAATTTCTGAAGTTGTAACATCCGTTATTCAGGGTGCGCTTCTTGCAGTTGCTGTTCTGTTCATATTCCTAAGATCCCTCAAGAGTACGTTTATTATCGGACTTTCAATTCCGATTTCGGTTTTCATAACCCTTATGCTCATGTACTTCAAGGGAATTTCAATCAACATAATTTCTATGGCAGGTCTTCTTCTTGGAATAGGAATGCTTGTTGACAACTCAATTGTTGTTCTTGAAAATATTTATTCTTACAGACAGCGCGATGCAAAGCCCAAGGTTGCTGCAATTCTTGGCTCGCAGGAAATGATTTCATCTATCACTTCAAGTACGCTGACATCAGTCTGTATCTTCCTTCCTATGCTTTTGTTCCAGAAAAAACTGGGCATGATGGGACAGCTGTTCAATAACCTTGCTTATACAATTATTTTCTCTCTGCTTTGTTCTCTGGTTGTTGCCATTGCACTTGTTCCTGTTTTGTGTTCAACATATCTTCCTATAGATAAAATTGTTGACGACGGAAAGAAAGGCTTTGCTTACGGAATTAACCGTGCATTCAATAAGTTCTTCTATAATCTGGACAATGCTTATGCACGCGGCGTTAAGTTCGTGCTCAGGCACAAAAATCCGTTTATTCTTACGCTGGTTGTTTTGTTTGTAGTTTCGGTTTTTTCAATAAAATTTATCGGCTTTATTTTTATGCCGGAATCAGCAGCGAATTCTGTTACACTGAACTTTGAACTTCCGAAGGGAACACCTCTTGAAACTACAGAAGAAACCGTACGCGAAATGGAGCAGATTGCAGGACAGGAACTTAAGGGTGTTAAGTATACTTCGGTTACTGTCGGTGGCGGCGGCCTGTTCTCTTCAAGTTCTGACACAAACCAGGGTTCAATTACATTCTCTCTTTATTCTTCAGAAGAAAGACAGGAAGGCTGGGATAACGAAAAGTCTGCAAAGGCAAAACTCAGAAAATACTTTAATTCGTTCCCTGGTGCAACGCTCAGTTTTGGAAGCAATATGAACAGTGCTTCCAGCGGCGGACTATATTCAGTCCAAGTTCATACATTCTTTCGCGGTCAACAA
>OQVU01001131.1_pt1 | contig 10484 bp, 5 predicted proteins | sample 1691611 | NCBI WGS metagenome assembly OQVU01 (sample SAMN03418272, study PRJEB22391) | human gut metagenome | biome: human-gut; feature: organic feature; material: feces | host: Homo sapiens | place: Tanzania | collected 2013-01
CTGGGATTCCATTGGTAGTAGAACTCGTGAGCTTCATACGCTCTTGTGCGGTATTCGCCATAGGCACCAGCCATGAGATCAGGTTCCCATGAACCAAACGTAAAATGGTGTTTCTCGTTGAGTGCAACAGAGGCGATGTGCTCATCGAGTACAGTCCATTCGCGCTTCACATTGTTGCCCGTGCTGAGGGCAAACACTCCCGTTTCAAGTGCATCGTTCACCATATAGCGCTTGCGATCAGGCAGTCTGCGATTGGCATAGGCATAACCGATATTCCAGTCGAAGGTATCGTCAGTAAAGGAGTGTTTACCCGTCAGCTGTCCGTTGTACGTGGTACGGCTGCGATAGTAGTATTCCGCGCTGCGCTCCATATCCGACTGTGCGCTAACGCCGTCACGCCAGGTGTATCGGCTGGTAGCCAGTTGGTTGAAGATATTTTTGAGTTGGTATTTATGTTTTCCATTGCGTGAGAGCAGGGTAAGGTTGACCATGGCACCCAGTCTCACATTATTGTTATACTGGTCGTCAACTGAATAGCGCAGATAGTTGGGCTTGTCGTTCACCGCATCATAAATGCCGAAGAGGTTGTTCTCCATGTTTTCGTATGTGCGGTATTCGTTGGTGTAGTTGAGCGCAGCCAACAGTCCGAGGGTGCGTCCGTTCAGGTTCCAACGGTGGTTCATGCTTGCCGCCAATTTCAGATCGCCGAATGGTTTCTTGCTCTTCACCGCCCAATCGTAGTTGAACGGCATTTCCATGCTGCGCTTTCCATTGTCGAATCCGAGAAAATCGGTGGCAGAACCCTTGTAATAGCAGAAATCCTTCATGGCGGTAGAGGTATTCCAGTTGCCACCCAGCATCAGCGAGAAACCATTGAATGTAGGAATCTCCTTGGTATTGACGATGATGAAACCGCCAGAGTAGTCTGCAGGATATTCGGCAGAAGGAGATTTGACGATGGTGAGGTTGTCAATCTGCGAACTGGGTATGATGTCAAACGAGAATGCCCTTGAGTCCGCTTCACTGCTGGGTACAGCCCCTCCGTTCACCCATACATTATTGTAGCGTTGCGAGAGTCCGCGCACCATAACAAACTTATCGTCGATGAGGCTCACACCAGGCACACGTCGGATGACCTCGCCCGCATTGGTGTCTTGTGTACGGCTGATTTCCTGAGCCGAAACATTGTTCATGACCAGTGCACTCTGTTTTGCCATCTGTACCATGGCAGCATCGGTATTCTTGCGTTCCACCGCCGTTACCGTCACCTCCTTGAGCTGTTGCTCGTCGGGAGAGAGAGCCACCTTCACCACTGGTGTGTTGCCCTTTTGTGCCTTCACCTGCAGTTGGCAGGTCTTGTAGCCTATATAGTTAATTAATAAGGTGTGTTTTCCTGATTTGAGTCCATCGAGTGCAAAGCACCCTTCCACATCGGTGATAGCTTTCAGGGTAGAACCCTCTACGGTGATGACCGCACCGATCAATGTTTCCTGTGTTTTAGCATCGCTAACGATACCTTTGATTTGTTGCGCCCAAGTCTGCAAACAAGCTATTGCAAACCATGCTGCAACAAAGATTCTCTTGTTCATTTTCATTTCTTTCTCATTACCATTATGATTTCGGCTGCAAAGTTACGAGCCTCTTATTACACGTCTGTTACGCAGGTGTTGAAAGTGAATGACAATGGTACGACAATGGTGTTACAGGTATGGTGGAAGGCGATGGGTATAAAGAAACTTCCGGTGGTTGAACCAAGCGGATTCAATCACCGGAAGTGGAATGGGCGATAAGGGCTGCGCCTTATCGATTACTTATTGCCAGTAAACTGGCCAACGAACAACAGGGCGCCGCTCTGCGAATCGCTGATGGTATAGACAAACGGGTGGTCGGCAATGAAGTTGACATCACGATAGTCAGTCGGACCAAGTGATGTCAGCATGACAGCAGCAGTAACGGCAGCAGCCTTGGTGCCCTTCTCGCTCACTTCAATCTTAGCCTTCTGCAACATCTGTGATACATAGAACTGACCATCGGCAAACTTGCTGAAGTCGGCTTCGGCAGGATTGAAGATGCTGGGTGCTCCCAGTGTGCTGACAATGCCGTTGAGCGGGATGTTGGTCTCGGTGGTGAACTTCGGCAGTTGCAGATTGACATTGCAGATATCCATCTTGCTGGTCAGGGTAGAGAGTGTCGAAGCGTCGATAGAAGCCATCATCTCGCTGATGCTTTTACCTTCGTTGGGCAGCAATACAGTCATGTGATAGACACCATTGCCGTATGGCAGCACAACGGCTTTGTAGAGTGGCATTTCTGCGTATAGGAACTTGTTACGTTGGTGCATCATCTCCACCTTTTGGATATCGCGGGTGTATCCACGGAAATTCTCTTCACTGGTCTTGCGTGCATCAAACTTCTTCTCCCACGTGCCGTTGAAATAGATGGCATTCATCAGATAAGATACTGCTGCAGGATCAGTCTGGTCGATGATGGAAGGAATCATGCCGTCAGTATGTTTGGAACACCAGTTGTTGATGTGTTTTGCTGTGGCGGGATTGCTGAAGTCCAGACTTTCCACCCCAGCCATGTAATGGTCTATTACGGTGCTGACAAACTGCGGACGCAGACGATATGCCTTGTTCACGGCAATATAGTTGGCAATGCTTACCGTGGTCTGTTGATCCAGTCGGTCGGCAGTTTGCAGGATATTCTGATAGAGCGAGTTGAGGTCGTTGATGTCGATACCCTCACAGCCGATAGCTTTAAGGATTTCCTGTTGGCTGACACCATCTGCACCGTTAGCCAACATCCCCATGAGGTATGCTACGCTCAGTGGTGACACCACTTTGCTGCTGTGGTCGCTAACCTGATTGAAGAGTTGTAGTGCAAAGACATTGTTGCGGTTGACGATGTCGCGCTGTGCATCGCTGAGTGTGAGGTATGCTTCATCCATATCTGTAGAGTTAGAGGGAGTGACAACGACAGTATTGTCTGTCGAAGGATTGTTGGGGTTTTGGAGCTTCTTGCTACTGTTGCATGAAACGGTAAGGGCGGCAGTCAATAGTATCGCCGCGGTTGTTGTGTAGTGCTTCATTGTTGTTGTATGGTTTTAATTTCAAATTGTTTCTTACCTGGTAAATGCCGATGATAGGGATAGATTGCATGAGACAGCCACAATCTTAACAACTCTTAACCGTATAAGCCTCTCATGGCGGTCTTCCTTTGCAAAGATAAGTATATTTTTTGAAAACTCCTATTCTTGTTGGCTATTTTTCTTGGAGTTTTTCTCACTTAATCGTACCTTTGACCTGACGGTCTTAGGTAGGCTGCACCTCGGAAGTAAAAGAAAAAATATTTTTTTCTTTGTACTTCTCTCGGTTTGCACTACCTTTGACCTGACGGTCTTAGGTACTCACGTTCGGAAACACTCAAATAAATTTGGTGTTTCTCTCACTTAATCGTACCTTTGCAACGCAAAACAGATAAAACAAAATATTGCAAATGAAAAAACAACTAAAAACTGCCTCTATCTGTGTACAGGGAGGCTATGAAGCGAAAAACGGTGAACCTATTGAGTTGCCCATCATCCAGAGTACTACCTTTAAATATGATAACTCTGAAGAAATGGCGATGCTCTTCGATTTGAAGAAAGAAGGCTATTTCTATACCCGTCTGCAAAATCCTACCAACGATGCTGTGGCCAAGAAGATAGCACAACTCGAAGGTGGAGTAGGGGCAGTACTGACCAGTAGCGGACAGGCAGCCAACTTCTATGCCGTGTTTAATATCTGTGAGGCTGGCAGCCATATCGTTACATCCAACGAAATCTATGGTGGCACATTCAATCTCTTTGGCGTCACCCTGAAGAAACTGGGTATTGAATGTACCTTTGTCAATCCCAACGATAGCGAAGAGGAAATACAAAAGGCTTTCCGTCCCAATACCAAAGCGGTGTTTGGCGAAACCATCAGCAATCCCGGCTGTGCCGTACTCGATATCGAGAAATTCGCACGCATTGCCCATCGCAATGGCGTGCCTCTCATTGTAGATAACACCTTTGCCACTCCCATCAACTGCCGCCCCTTTGAATGGGGTGCCGACATCGTGACCCACAGTACCACGAAATATATGGATGGCACAGCATCGCAGGTGGGAGGTGTTGTCGTAGATAGCGGACAGTTCGACTGGATGGCCAGTGCCGATAAGTTCCCCGGACTCTGCACTCCCGATGAGAGCTATCACGGACTCACTTATGTCAAGGCATTCGGAAAGATGGGCTATACCACCAAACTCGTTGCGCAACTCATGCGCGACTTGGGATCTATCCCTGCACCGATGAACTCGTTTATCCTCAACCTCGGCCTTCAGACACTCCATCTGCGCATGGCACAACATTGCAGCAATGCCCAGCGTGTGGCAGAATTTCTGCAGGAAGACCCTCGTGTGGCATGGGTACACTATAGCGGACTGCCAGGCGATGCCTATCATGAGTTGGCAGAGAAGTATCTGCCCAACGGATCGTGTGGCGTCATAGCCTTCGGACTGAAGGGCGACCGTGAGACTGCCATCCGCTTTATGGATTCGCTCGACATGATCAATATCGTGACCCATGTGGCTGATGCACGCACCTGTGTGCTTCACCCTGCCAGCCATACCCACCGTCAACTCTCTGACGAACAGCTTCGTGAGGCAGGTGTGGCTCCCGACCTCATTCGTCTCTCTGTTGGTATTGAAGATTGTGACGATATCCTCGACGACATCCGTCAGGCTCTCGATAAGATCTGAAAGCAGTTTTCATAGACAATAATAAAAAAATAGGAGGCAAACACCGATGATGCGTGTTTGCCTCCTGTTTGTTTATTCGGCTGTCCAGGTGATTATTCCTTCACAGCCTTCATGATAACTTCCACATGGTTGCCAGACTTGAGGATTGTGTTCTGGAGGAAGTCTGAAATCTGTTTGCTGTCAATCTCGTTGACCGTTTTCTTATAGTCGGTATGGGTATCTACGCCGCGTGTGGCATAGGTGATCAGCACGCTAAGCCAGTGGCTGTTCTCACGACTATCCACATCGGCTTGCTTCAGCAGAATCTCCTTGACCTTCTGCAGGTCGGCAGCATCAGCACCTGCCACAACCTCCTTCATGCCTTGGAAGAAGCAGGGGATGGCAGCATCCGACTTCTCAGGATTCAGCTGTGCGCTACCAACGATATTGACAGCAGCCAAACCGTCTTTATCGGTGAAGATAGAGGCGGTGGCACCCGCATGATAGGCAGCGCTGAGTTCCTCACGGATAGAGCGCAGATACTTCATCTCCAACAGGCGAGCTGCCACGTCAGCCAGCACGTCAGCCTTCAGTGTGTAAGGCATCTTGGCATACCACATCTCCTGAACCTGATTCTGTGGGTTGCTCATCGCCTTGGTGAATACGTTGCTCACCTTGCCTTTGGCATAGGGGATGTCCTTGTTTTGCAGGGTGCTGCCCTTTGCAGGCAGCGAAGCGATATACTGTTCGATGAGTGGCAGAAGTGTAGCCTCGTCGTAGTTGCCCACGAAATAGAAGGTGAAGTCTTTGGCATTGCCATAATACTGCTTACCCATGGCCAGCAGACGGTCGTAGTTGATGGCCTTGATGTCGTCGGCAGAAGGAATGCGTGCCAGTTTGCTACCCAGATATACGGTGCTCTGTACTGAGTCTTGGAACACGAGGTTGGGGTTGTTGCTCTGATTGGCAAGGATGGTGGCATAGGTGTTCTGCAGGTTGGCAAACGATTTCTCGTCTTTTTTCACAGCTGTCATATCGAGGTAGATGAGTTGCATCAGTGTCTCGATATCCTTCGGAGTGCTCTTACCGCTCAATCCGTGGTAGAACGGATCCATGGTGAAGTTGACACTCGCCTGCTTGCCAGCCATGGCCTTTTCCAGTTCTGCGCTGGTGAAATTGCCCAGACCGCTGGCATCCAGTGCCTGGGTCATCAGCATCACACTGCTCTGATCGGCTTTCTCAAATGCCGAATATCCCACCTTGGCTTTGGCAGAGAAGAGGATCTCGTTGTCTTTGAAGTCGGTCTTCTTCATGATCACCTTCGCACCGTTAGACAGTGTCAGTTCCTTATATCCCAACACCTTATTCTCTACGGTTTTCTTGATCTTGCCAGCCTTAGGCAGCTGGGCAATGAGGGGTTCGTTCTTCACGTGATCCACGTAGGCTTCGAGTTTTTCAGCTCTCACACCCTTCACGATGTCAGCCAACTGCTGTTCGGTGGGGTATGCCTTACCGTCTTTCTCCTGCATCATCATCAGCGTCACGAAGTTGGTATCGCTGTTGCAGATGAGTTTCTTGGCATACATATTGATCACCTCCACGGGGATGTTGGGGATGAGCTGTTGCAGGATAGCACTCTCGTCTTCTATCGAGGGGATAGGTTCGTTGGCGATGAAGTGATCCACATACTGGGTGGTAAACTGCTCATTCTTCATCTTGTCCTTGTTGGCAAGGCTTTTCTCTATCTGACTCTTGATCTCGTCCTTGGCACGCTGATATTCCGTAGCGGTGAAACCGAAGTCGTGTACGCGCTTGGCTTCACGCAATACAGCGGCATACGCCTCCTTGACTTGGCCATCCTTGGCAAGTCCTGTCAGCGTGAAGGCGCCGCAGGTTCTCGACATGAGGTAATCGCCATTGTCGCCCACAGCCTGCAGATAGGGGCAGTCGGGCTCCTGGGCTTTCTCGCTGAATCGGGTGTTCAGCATGAGGGTGAGGGCATTGTCCATGTATTTCATGAGGAGATAGTCCATGTTGACCTTCATCTCATCGGGAATAGCTTTGTGCTTCATGTTGATGAGGAAGAGGTCAAACTGCTGTTCCTTGTCCTTATCCACCACATAGATAGCGGTATCGTTGGGGCTTACCTGCTCTGGTATCACTTTTGCGGCATCGGCAGGCACCTTGATGTCGGCAAACAGCGTCTTGATCTGTGCTTCGATATGATCTACGTCCACATCACCCACCACGATGATGGCCTGGTTGTCTGGGCGATACCATTTGCGATAGTAGTCGCGCAGGGTTTCGGGGTTGCATCCGTCGATGACGCTCATCAGTCCGATAGGCATGCGGAAGCCGTATTTCTCGTTTTGGTAGAGGCGAGGCAGACAGCGCTCCAACATGCGCTGCTGACCCACCATGCGCATGCGGTACTCATTGTGCACCACGTCGCGCTCGTCGTCTATAGCTTTCTGTGTCAGCGAGATGCCGTTGCTCCAGTCTTTCAGTATCAGCATACACGAATCCACAGCCGATGGTCGGGTGGTGGGCACATCGGTGAAGAAATACACCGTTTTGTCAATACTGGTATAGGCATTGAGGTTGCGACCGTATTCCACGCCGATGCTCTGCAGATATTCCTGTAGGGTATTGTCTTTGAAGTGTTCTGTACCGTTGAATGCCAGATGTTCCAAGAGGTGTGCCAGTCCGCGCTGGTCCTCGTTCTCGTTGATAGAACCGACTTTCTGTGCGATATAGAAGCTTGCTACATGCTCAGGGAAATTGTTTTTGCGGATGTAGTAGGTCAGTCCGTTGTCCAGATGACCAATCTTCACCTTGCTATCCACGGGGATAGGGGGCATTTGCTGTGCCATCGTTGGTGTTGCACCCAACAGTAGCATTGCCACTGTCAATAGATTTTTTGGTTTCATATTTTACGATTTTGTTAATAATGATTTTCTTGCGATTAGGATATCGTTATGCAAAAGTAAGTATTTTGTTATGATAAGCAAAGCTTTTGTGCCGATTTATAGTGCCTTTTAATGTTTTTTAATTCAAAAAATAACACTCGGTGTGTTGCCTATGGCAGGATATTAATAATGGGGGAAAAAAGCGTGCCACCCTGAATCGCTTCAAGGCGGCACGCAGTATGTGCATCATCCGTAATGGATGGCGTATCATTTTACTGGTATTACTCGTTGACCAGAGGAACGGCGAAGTATCCCTTCTTGCCAGTGGGGAACACGCCCTGGATGAAGAGTACAGGATCCTTAGAGGTTGAAGTTTCCTTCACCGCATTCTGCAAGTCCTCCACCGACTTCATCGGCTGTTCGTTCACGCGCTGGATAATGAAGCCCTGGGGCACACCAGCCTCTTTCAGTCTGCCGCCGCTAATCTTAGCCACCTGCAGACCATAGCCGATGTTCAATTGCTCCTTCTGGCTGTTGGTGACAGCACGGAACGTACCACCCAGTACATCGAGGTCGGCATTCTTCACCACCTTGGTAGTGCCCTGTTCGTTCTTCAGCGTCAGCGTAGCGGAATGGCTCTTCTTGTTGCGCAGATAGGTGACAGTCAGTTTATCGCCGGGGCGCTTCTGGGCGATGATGCCCTGCAGTTCGCCAAACTTCTTAATCTTCTTGCCGTCGATGCTCGTGATGACGTCGCCCTTCTTCAGTCCTGCCGAGGCGGCAGCACCATCCTCCACCACTTCGGCCACATAGATGCCTTCCATGGTGCCAAGGTCGAGTTCGTTGCCCTTTTCCTTCTCCACATCCACATAGGTGCTGACGTCGCTACCCTTGATGCCTATCATGGCACGCTGCACGGTACCATACTGTTTGATGTCAGCGACCACCTTGTTCATGATAGCGGTAGGAATGGCAAAGCCATAACCGATGTTCTGTCCGGTCTGAGAGTATATCATCGCGTTGATGCCGACCAGTTCGCCACGTGTATTGACGAGCGCACCGCCCGAGTTACCCTGGTTGATGGCAGCGTCGGTCTGAATCATCGACGAAACGCCTTCGCCCATCTGGCGTGCCTTGGCAGAGATGATGCCCGCAGTCACTGTGTTGTTCAGTCCGAGGGGGTTGCCTATAGCCAGCACCCATTCGCCCACTTTCACATTGTCGCTATTGGCAATGGTGATGGCAGGCAGATTCTTAGCATCAATCTTGATGAGCGCCAAGTCGGTGGTCTTGTCGGCACCGACGATGCGGGCTGAATACTCCTTACTGTTCTCGTTGAGCGTAACGGTCAGTTCGTCAGCGCCATCCACCACGTGGTTGTTGGTCACGATATATCCGTCGGCAGAGATGATCACACCGCTACCCGCAGCAGCCTGTTTCGGGGTCTGCACCTGTCGCTTGCGGCTTCCGTTGTTACCGTTCTGTCCGCGGCCGAAGAAACCGCCGAAGGGGTCTGAAAAGAAATCCTCAAAGGGGTCGGCATATTCCACGGTTTGCACCTTAGAGTTGATCACCGATTTAATGTAAACCACCGAAGGCAGTGCCTTGTCGGCAGCGTAAGTCAGATCCACAGGTTGTCCCGGAGCAGTAGCAGGAGCTGCTTGAGTCTTGTTGCACGATGCTGCCGAAAATGCGATCACCATCAGATAGACCGCAGGCCAAATGCTTTTCACAATCTTTTTCATGTTCTTTTTATGTTTTTTTGATGTTATAATTTCCGTTTTCGTGAAACTGGGTGCAAATATAGACGCAAAATATGTTAAACTGCCAAAATGGCATTGCTTTTTGGCGCATTTTAACACTTCGACCGCTCCCCTTAACGGCTGTTTGCGCTTTCCCCGCTATTGTTGAAAAAATCACAAAAAATACACCATTGCCTTTTGTGTCACACGTTGCGATATGTCTTTTCTTATGATAATGGTGTAGTAATATTATGGAGTATAGATGGTACGGAGGTTTTTTATATTAGATTTTCCATGGGAGTTTAGAGCATGTAGATTTGTTGTATGCCGATCATTCGGATGTAATCTTGAAGATGTCAAATAAAACAAAAATATGCGATTACTAGAAAAGGATATAATTCCCCTTGAATTGCTATTTTGCTGAATCCGCCAATTGGCCAATGTACATCAGGTTGGAACAAGGTTTGTACTTAGATCGTAGCTGCCTCGCTTGGTCTTTTTAACAGTTTCACTCCGTGCGCCTGTTGAGGATTGTGCCGTAAACTGAAAACTTCCGTCTTCGCTCACGAGCGCCGTACCTTTAATTCTGTTACCGACCACGCTTTGCAGCAGGTCAACACTGAATCCGAGTTTGTTTGCCAGTTCGCTGATAATTTGCGATTTCTCGGTACTGGGGTTTTCTTTTTCTTTTGTCATAGCTCGTTATTTTGAGGGTTAGTGAATAAGTTACAAGTTACAAATGGTGTTACGAGTATCTGCGAAACTTGAAAACTACATTTTGTAAGGTATATATTTTTATTATATATTATAATATATAATAAAGTTTTACATCCCTATTCGTTCGTTGCTTCTGTTTCGTTTGTAACTTGTAACTTGTAACTTAACCGAATACCGCTGTATCCGTGAGGCTGAACCTCGGCTGCAAAGGTACGAACCTTTGCGTTAACAAAAAAAAAACGTTAAATCGCATTAACACTTCTGTTAAAGTTTCTATTCTGCACAAACAAAGGTTTCAATTCGTAACCCTTTTCGGGCAACTGCCCGAACCAACAGTAAACAGGGGCGCGCGCGA
>OQVU01001133.1_pt1 | contig 10483 bp, 15 predicted proteins | sample 1691611 | NCBI WGS metagenome assembly OQVU01 (sample SAMN03418272, study PRJEB22391) | human gut metagenome | biome: human-gut; feature: organic feature; material: feces | host: Homo sapiens | place: Tanzania | collected 2013-01
AGGCGCCTTGCGGCCTCCTCAAAAGTCCACGCAAGCGCCGATACTCCGGCGCAGATGATGTCCTTTCCCTCCTCGGCAAATCCCGAATGTCCCTTGATAATAACCGCATTAAACCGCGAATAATATGTAATCTCAATCATTGCTTATTCCTCCGGCTGGCTCGCCTTATTGCTCTGCGCTCTGGCGTTTTTTACTCTGGTGTGCTCCTCGCTGTCTATCCCGGCAATGTTGTCGCTCTGCGGCATGTTCGCCGCCTGCTCACCGCCGCCCGAAGCGGTCTCCATCGGCTGCCCGGTAATCTGCGAAGCAAGCCCCTGTACTATATCCGTCCTGCCGCTCGCCTGTGCCAGGGAAAGCGCAAGCTGCTGATACAAAAGCAGCTGCTGATACATAGTGCCGTTTTGGGCTATCATCTGCGAAATCTTGTCCTTGTCGTCAAAATCCATCATTTCAATGCACGCAAGTGCTTGGTCAGCAAGCTGCGGATTGAAGAATCCAAGCTGGAAAAACTGCAAAGCAAGCTCATTTTGTGCCACCTTGGTATATACATTCTTTTTCTGCGCCGAAACCTTGATGTCAAACACCGGCAGGCGGAAGCCCAAATCAATGCTGCCGATGCTGCCCTGATACTGCGCCTGTAGCTGTGCGTTGTTGTAGCTTATGTATTCCTCCGCACCCCGCTGCCCGATAATGCGGAAGGTGCGCGGCATATCGTAGAACTGCCGTATAAGCTCGATTTGCAGCTCATTTATGCGCCCGAACGCCCTGTATGCGGAAAGCGTGCTCGCCCTGCTGCCCTTGCCGCTTGCCTCCTGTAATGCGGCAATGGCGGATGCCGCCGTAACGCCGGAGGTTGCCTGTCCCGTGGCGCTCTCCGTATTTCCGCTCACCTGCCGCAGCTCGTCAATTTTTGCATTGTAGTAATTAAGGCTGTTTGCCTGCAATGCGGTAGTGCTTATGGGAACAATGTCTGCGCTCGCGCCGCTGTAATGTACAATCGGCTTGCGCAAATCCATAAATTCGCCTTCATTGATTCCGCCGCCCTGCTTGCTCAGATACCGCGGCGTGCTGTTTGCAACAGCGTTGTCCACCATAGCCTTGCCCATGGCGTCAATCTGCTCCTGTGCGCCCTTGCAAAGGTCAACATAGCCATACCCGCATGGGCTGCCCTCGATAGGGAACAGCACGTCAAACACAAACGGATATTGCGCGTGGTCGTATATGCCCCGCTCCGATGCAGGAAGCCCTGCCGGCACTTGCACAACCTCCGCAGCGCCGGTCTCAGGGTTTACCATTGTCTGTGGCTTTGTGGGCTGCTCCGTGTCATTCTCGGTGGCGTACAATACAACATCATTGACAAACTTGCAGTAATGCAGTACGCGCTTTCCTTGGCTGTTGGCGGTGTGGTAGTACACCTCTATAACCGTGCTCTTGTCCGTGGTGTCCACGCGGTCATCGTAAAGGAACTTTGCCGGAGAAAAGCTGCTCTGCGCCGCGAACTTGTCCGCATACTGCGGGTACCGCCCTTTCAGAATGGTGTTGTCCACGAGCTTTGTGGTGAACACATAAAGGCTGTCCTGTATGTCCTTTATGCCGGGTTCCCAAAAGATGTTGAGCAGGTTTACATTGCTTATGCTGATGTCGCCCAAGCCGTTAAGCTTGTTTTGATCCCACACCACGGAATAAACGCATGTGCCGGTCTTGAGCTTCTGCCACTGCGCCTCGTCATATACCTCCTCAAAGCGGTTCTGCTCAAGTATGCAGGGGAGGATGGAGGAAAGCCGCTTTGCCTCCTCCTTGTCGCCCTGCTCCCTCGGCAGAATGTTAGGCTCAGGGTACGCCTCTATTGCGTCTGCATGCTTTGAAACAAGCACATTGTGCAGCCAGCCGGAGGCGTTTCGCAGCTCTCCCGGCTGCTCTATGCCGTCTTTAATCCGCGCGATCTGGTTGTTGTGCAGCTTCCACCATTCCTCGCTCTCAATCACTCGAGCTTCAAGGCGGTGCTTGCCGGTCTTGTACTTTTCAAGCGTCTGCATAAACGCCGAAAGCTGCTCCTTGCCTATCTTCGGGGCTTTTACGTCCACCGCAAGGCTCTGTAAATCAAGATTGTTGTTGTCGTCCATTGTGTCCTCCTCACATAAAAATGCCGTATGGCCTTATCGCGTCCGCTTTTTGATTCAGCGGGTCAAAGTAATCCATCGGGTCATACTCCTTATCAAGCACATTTTTCCTCGGGCTTATGACGTGCTCCATCAGACAGTATTTAAGCTCGTCAAAGATGTGATCCTCCATGTCGGTGTCCACATCCTCAACGTTCGCGTCGTCATACACCAGCGCCGGAATGGTGCGGATGAAATTCTTACAGGTATCGAATATTTGTAGCATGCAGTCTCCGTTTTGGTCAAATGCAAAGCGGTAGTGCACCTGCATAAGCCCCGCAAGGCGGGTGTTGTCACCGGGCGAAAACGCCACATAATACGGTGGCTGCTCCATCAGCTCCGCCACGCTCTGCCCGCGGCTGCGGTCAAAAATTGACGGGTCTGCTACTCCTATAATCTGCCGCCCTTTGAGCAGCGGGTCGCTATCCTCAATCTCGCGGATATTTTTGGCGATTTCCGCGGGATTTATCTGTAAACCGCGGTTCGGCGTGCCGGTGCAGCCGTAGTACTCGCGTATGCGGTACAGCTTGCCCTGCTCGTCCGCCACATACCAGCCGACGGAAAACGGGCGCGTGTAACCGAAGTCAAACGCCCGGATACACAGCCAGTGCTTAGGCGGCATAAACGGTTTGATTACATGCGTCCACTTGCCGTCTATGTAGTGGTCGGGGTCGTTCCTCCACTCCCGGAAAACTTGTCCGTCAAAGCTGTCCCAGCTGCCGTACAAAAGCGCATTTCGCTCCGCCTCCGGCAAAGCAGCAAGACGCATAAGGTATTTCGGGTCATTATCGAGCAGTTTCTGGTTATCAAATACTGTCGACGGTACAAAAACGCTGCTCAGCCATTCCTCTTTAATGGTGTGATCCTTTTGCTTAATCATTACTTTTGTCCACACCGTTTCAAGCGGCTTTCCTGCGGTGATAAACCGCTCCTTCACCCAAGCGTGACCCACGCCGCCGGGGTTGGCGGTCGCTCTTACATACACCCTCGTGCCCGGTCCGTTCGGACGGTTACGCGAGTGTGCCAAATAGTCGTATATCTCGTATGTAAATTGCGTCAGCTCGTCAAAGCCTATAAAGTCATACGGCTTGCCCTGGAAATTGTATTTGTCCTCGTTATGCGGGCATGAACCAAAAATAACCACCGCACCGGAAGGGAAATACCATATGTGTTCGGTTTTATTGTATTTTGCGCCGGGGTAGCAGGCTTGATAAAGCCTCCGTGACTTATCTATCAGGTCTTCAAGCTGCTTGTATGTGCGTCGGACAATAAGGCCGCGGTAGTATGGTATATCCACCTGCCGAAGCGCTTCTGCCAACAGCGCATCGCTCTTACCGCCTCCTGCTGCGCCGCCGTATAGCGCCTCATCCTCAAACCGGCTCATAAAAATAGCCTGCTTCGGCTGCGGCTGCCACAAAACACGGTGCTCAAGCTCCGTGCTCGCCGTGCTCAAACTTGTGCCCAAGCTTTTCACCTCCGTGCTCAAACTATCAATTTCGTGACCTCACGAAAATGGTTGGTGCTCATTCCGTGCTCGTTACGTGCTCATCGCCATTTTCTCTGTGCTCATCGGTGCTCAAATCCGCAGCAGGCGGTTTTGGCGCCTCCATAATCGCCGGGATGAGGCAAACGCCGTGCTCAAATGCTCCATCCTCCGTGCTCAAGCCTCTTTCCATGCGCTCACGCTCGATTTTTACCCTTTCTTTTGCCAGCTCCCGGGCTTCCCGCTCCGCGGCGGTGGGAATGTCGTAGTAATCCCGCATAATAGAAATAACTTCCTTTATGATGGCGGTGTAGTCCCTCGCCGTCCTGCTGTCGGTGTATCCTATCAGCTCGGTTTTGTCCTCGGGTGCGCATCCGTCCAACTCCTCCCACGCCTTTTCAGCGCGTTTAAGCCCCAGTGCGGCAACGTTCCCGGCGGTATTAGCAGCGGAAATCAGCTTTGCAAGGCGGTCTGCCTCCTTTTTAGCGGCTTTTTTTATCGCAGTATCAGCAACTTTGCGGCGATACTCCTTCCGCTGTGCCACCCATCCGCCTTTTGCGCATCGTCGTGACACATACTGCGTTTCCAGCCCATACTCGGCGGCAAGCTTTGCTGCGCTCTTTTTTCCGGTTACATACTTTTGCCGTATCTCGTCCCAGTCAATCCCCTTTGGTGCTGCCATAGCAGATCCTCCTTTCGTTTTGTCTGAATCTATCGTATATATCTTTGCCGCCCGTTCTCTACCCCTGCCCTCAAAAAAGCCGCCGGAAAATTTTTTTGAAAAAATTTACGAAACCCCTTGACAATATCGCCGCAGGGTGATAGAATGTAGATGTGCTCAAGAAAGAGCGCATTTCAATCCACAAAATTTTTGACAAAAGGAGAAAACACAATGAAAATCAACACCTTCGTAGAGAAAATTATTAGCTTTGAAAATTTCGAGGACATCGAAAGCAAATACAGCAGATATGCAGAAGCTGTACGCGCAGGCATTTCCGCACTGCTGTCCGAAGCAAAAAAGGTTGACCTCGATATGTACGCTCCCTTGTATGACGCGCTTATCGACTGCACCGCCACCGCTCCGGCTCAGTGGGAAAACCCCGAGGCACAGGGAGAATTTTACGGCGACCTGTACCGCCGTATGCAGCCGCACGGTGAAGCCCTTGCTGATGAAGCGGTTGAGCTTTGGTCTCATCTTTACACCCCGGATGGGGAGTACATAGACCGTCAGTCTTGGGATAAAGCACACTACGCAGACGAGTACGCCCTTGGCTTTGTCCTCGGAGCTGCTAATGCCGCTATGCTCCTTAGCTCTGGCAAAAATGGTTTTGATAGTGACGAGGATTTCCAAATCGCAAAATTTTTTGAAGCCGTCTCCGACGAGCTTTACACGGTGGCTCGCCCTTTGATTTGGAGCATCACCGCGCAGCGCGAAGCAAAAAGCACAAAATAATACACAGCCCCGCTCCGGCGGGGCTTTATTACAGAAAGGAGAATCCCGATGCGCACCGAAGCACAGAAGCGTGCCGACGCTAAATACAAATCCGAATCGACCACAAGGCTTTTTGTCGAGCTCAATAAAAATACCGATGCAGACATCATTGCCCGGCTTGCGGAAATGCCGAGTAAGGCAGGGTACATAAAGCAGCTCATCCGGCAGGACATGGCTGCAAAATAATTTTTTATTTTCTATTGCGTTTTTGTGAAAAAGCTGATAAAGTATAGGCGCAGCAAAAATGTAATAGGTATGTTTTCCTTTTTCAAATTTTATCCTCTTTCTACGCAAAAGCCCCGCAGGGATTGACCCGCGGGGCTTTTGTTATTCTTCGCTCTTTTTCTTTTTTACAAGGCTTAAAATCGTTTCATAGCAGCTGTCGCAAATGTCGACTTCTTTGGTCTTATCTTCAAAGTAGCACGGTGGGCAAAAGCTGTATTGCCGGAGGTTTCCCTTATAAGGGTCTACGACCTCTTTTCCGCATATGTCACATACTATGTACGTTCTGGTTGCCATTATAAAATCTCCTTATCGTCAAGTTTAACCCTTCGGGGCTTTTTGTTTACATATTTTCTTCAAATCTCATCGGTTATGTAAACTTCAATCCTCGGACGAGCTTTGTCGATGTTAAAACTCTGAGTATAATTTTCGATGTACTTCCATCCGTCGTCGTGGATAATCTGAAGCTGTACCATAGCGTCCTCGATAACCTTAATCGCAAACGCCGCCACATTGCTTTTGTCTCTCCTCCTGTCCGGCTCGAAAAAGCTGTAGTGTATACTCACCGGCTGCTTAAATTTGACCTTGCACTGCTGCTTTGCGCTCCACATGCAAAGCTCCTGGGCTATGCGCTTCGTTTGGGCTCCGGCATGGGGATTCCTCCGGCAGTCAAGTATGTACTCGTTAAGCCCCGGCAGCTTCGCGTTGATTGTAAAATTTGCTTTCATTCTTCCTCCCTTGTCGGCGCGTATTTGTCCTCAAGCATACGGTTCATAGCGCATTTTGTGTAATCCCCGGCGCAGTAACGCCGGAAGTAGCGCAGCGCGCGCGCCGCGGTAGGGAACACTATTTTCATCACCGTTCCGCTCGGCGCGCCCTCGCAAAGCAGCGTTTTGTCTGCGTCGCTCCGATAAAAGGGACACTTCGCTTCGGAAAAATGCTTGCCCTTGCTCATTCGGCATTACCCCCTCCCGGTCAGAACGGAGCATCCTCTTCCTCCAGCTGCACCTGTTCCCACTCCTCGGCTGGGTTCGTCGGAAAGGCGGCTGTGCGGCTCTGTATCGCATTTTCGTCTGTAGGTGGCAAAGTTCCCGCCTTTGGCGCAAAAGTCGCTCCTTGCCCGTCTGTGTTCGCGCTCGGCGTATTTGCGTCCTGTTTCTTCTTCTGCGGTACGAACTCGGCGGCATTTGCCACCATATAAACGCGCTTGTGCTTGCTGCCTTCATCATCCGTCCATGTGCTCGTCCGGATTTCGCCGCAAAGGATTATCGGGTCGCCCTTGGCAAACCATTTTTCGACAAATTCCGCTGTGCTGCGCCATGCCTCGATGTCGATCCAGTCCGTGATACGCTCGCCGTCCTGCTGATACCGCCTGTCGACCGCCAAAGGGAATTTTATGACCGATACTCCGCTCTGTGTCTTTTTAAGCTCGATGTCGCTTCCTATCCTTCCGCATAAACAAACGTAATTCATCTCGTCCTCTCCCATCTGATTTTTATTTCCTCCGGCTCAAGCCCGGTGTCCTCATACCGGGAAAGCTTCTCATACATCAGCTCTGTGCTGTCTGCATCTCCGGCAGCGATATAAGCTCTAAGCCGTGCGGCTATCTTTGGGTTTGTCATCCTCCGGATTTCTTTTCCCTCCGCCGGAGCGGGTGCGGCTTTTGCTATGGGGCATCCGTCGCATCTGTCTTTGCTCTGATTGCACTGTATATTCCCGTCCTTCGGGCATTGCCGGAACCTGTATTCGTTCATATTCTTCTCCTTTCAAAGCTTGGGGCGGCGAATGTAAAGCCCTTGTGCTCCAGCACGCAGACCTCCACCATGCAGCCGCAGACCCTGCTGCACTTAGCGCATTTGTCGATCCTGCTGCACTCTCTCTTGCCGCAGTCCGGGCATTTCTCGCAAAAAGCGTCAATTTCGTCCTTCGTCATCATCGTGCTTTTCCTCCTTTTCGACCCTTCTCATTTTCATAAGCTCGGTCATTTGGATTTTTTCGGTCATCTTGTCCATCATCCATATCCTCCAAAGCTCTTTCATCATGCTCAGCGCGCTCCAAATCGCCACGCCCAAAACCGTTCCTGCCCAAAATTCAATCATTGCCTTGTCCCTCCAGTAATTTTTTTATTTCATCGAGGCAGTCGTTCCAGCCTCGTGCTCTGCCCAGTGCATAGCCTGTATCGTACCAGTCCTCGCGGGTGACGTGAGTAAGCCCGCTCAGGGCTTCCCTCACCTCGTTTTCGTTAAACCGTAGCTTTTCAAGCGTTTCTCTGTCCATAGCCGTCCTCCGTTTCTCTGTCCTCACGTGCCCATTTGAGTATGATTTTGTAGTCGCTTTTGCAAAGCCTATTGGGATATTTCATCTTCCAGTCGCTGAGCTTTTTGCCGTAGTAGTTAAGCTCGTCAAGAGAGAGCTTTTTCGTCAAATCGTCAAGCTGCTCCTCCGAAAGATTCAGCCCTTCGAAATTCGAGCCTCCGAATTTTTTAAGTTGCTTTTCTTCCTCAAGGCTTTCGTTTTCTCTCGCGCGCGTTTCTTCTTCGACATCATCGATAGATGATGGAGAAGTATTCTTTTCTTTTATTTTCTTTTCTCTTCTCTTCTTTTCTTTTAGGGTTCCAAGTGGATTCCAAGTGGATTCCAAGTGGATTCCAACTGGATTCCAACTGGATTCCAACTGTTTACCTTTCAACATATCATTAAGAGAGGGAAACTCATCTTTCGGGGTATCAGTGTAGCTTTTGTTTTGCTTGATAAAAATCTTTGCCGCTATGTCCGGGTATTGCGGCAGCTTTATTCGGTCGTTTTTGACCGTGTTGTGCATCAGCCAGTGCTTTATCACCACCACGCCGTTGTCAAAAAGCAGCAAAAACCGCTTTGATACCAGTAGCTTAAAGTCGTCGTCGGAAGCGCCCACAAGCTTGGCAATGCGCCGGGGGTTGTTTACAAAGCCGTAATCGTCCGCCCTCATCCCAAGGTGGAAGTAAAAGCACTGTGTGGACAGTGGCATTTCCATAAATGCGTCGCTGTCCACTATGCTCATGCAAAAGCACCTTTTCTCAGCCATAAGGCGTGCCCTCCTTTATTGCTTTTGCTCCTCGTCGTTCATAACCTCGCCGTTCTCGTCCACCTCCACATAGGGGATCTCCTCGGCGGGAACGCTGTACATATCCGCGTCAAGTTCGGTCTTGATGCTTTCGTCCTGTGCCGCCGCCCGAACGAAGTCGGATTTAAGGGGCGCGTATTTCAGCACTTTTTTCAGTACGGTTTTCTTCGCCATCTCGTCAAAGTTCGTCTGCCACGGTCCGCTGCCGTATGCCTTGGAGTATTTTTTGGCGTGCGCCTGCACGTCCTCAATGCTCATCACGTCAAAGCCGTACCCGCCGTCCTTGGTCTTAAACATTGCGTAGTAGCAGATAACCTTGCCGCGGTTCGTCTTCGCCGGAATGTGCCGCAGCCTCGGCTCCATGCCTAGCTCATAGTCAAACTCGTCGTTCTCGTAAACCTCGTGTGCCTGGATAATGCTCACCTCGCCGCTGCGGTACGCAAGGTCGATAAGACCTTTATATCCGAGCTGGAACTGGCATTCCGTCACGCCCTTGCGGCGGTTGTCATAGGGGGGCAGATATGCCTGTCCGAGCGCGGTGTTCGGCTCCACGCCTAATTGTGCGGCCGTCATCATCGCGCCGAGGAAGCTTTGCGGCGTGCACTGCTGAAGCTTCGGCGTTGCGGAAAGTGCGGTAAGCACCATTCGGCTGAACCGTTCCGGAGTGATTACGGAGGGGAGAGCTCTTTTAATCTGCCCCTCCATCACCTTCATGTAATCCTGCAAGGTTTTCTGTCCGTTGTTTTTTGCCACCTGTTTGTTCGCCTGTGCGGCGATAATGCCGTTTGTTTCTGCTGTCATTGTTTTTAGCTCCTTTCGGTGATTCTGAATACTCTGGATGTGGATGTTTTGAAGAACTCCTGCGGAATTGCGCCGCAGGCCTGCTCGTATTTTTTGCGGTCAAAGGTGCTCCGGCTCTGGCTTTTCCAGCTTACGCTGTAATTGCCCGCCTCGCCTTTTTCCGCGCTGCCCATAAAGCCCTTGATGTAGTTTGCCTGGGTGTCTCTCTGCTCCTCAAGCTCCTTTATCTGTCTGCCCAGCGCGTTGTAGAGCTCAAGATTTGCCGCAAAGCCGGAAAGGTCAACCGTTCTGCCCTCCTCCGATTCCGGCCAGAGATCTGCAAGCTCCCCTATGTCTTGGCGATCGCCAAAATCTGCCCGGATCTTCCACATCATATAAATGGTCACGCCCTTCCACCACGGCGACAGGAACCGGTCGCAGAGCGCAAGCGCCTTCCGGATCCGCTGACGGGCAGATACCATTTCCTGCTTTTTCGCATCAAAGTAAGCAAGGTAGGCAAGCGCGATCGGATATTCGCTGAACTCATCAAATGCCTGATAGATCTCATCTGCATACTCAAACATTTTCTGAGCGGCATCCTCCTTGCCCATCTGAAATGCAGCGACACCGTAATTCGTATACAGCACCGCCGCCCCGGGATAGTACCCGCGCCTCCGGTTATAGACGATCGCCTCATCATAGTATTTCAGAGCCTCTTTGACCCTTCCCTGTAGGCGATAGCTCTCGGCGATATAGTTGTACGCGCCCGCAATGCTCAAGGCATACTTGCTGCCGTTGTCTCCGGCATCCAGACTGCGGAAGGTGTCGACGGAACGCAGCATACTCTCGCGTGCTTCCTCGTATCTGCCGTGCATCAGCGCCAAAAGTCCCAGCATACGGAGATAACTGCCCCACTCGGCAGAACCGGCAATTTGCTCCTTGTATTTTTCTCCGTAAACAAGGTGCTCGCGCATTGCATCGGTATTGTATGTCTGGATCCCATAATAGACATACTGCTTATGCGCCTTTATGCTCATCTTCCAATCGCCCGTCGCCTGACTTTGGGCAAGCAGCTTTTCCAATAGCGGCATCGCCTTGCGGTAGGCGCCGTCTTGGATATAAAAGCGGACCTCCGTATATAGAAGCGTCATTTCGAGGGAATCCAGCTCCGGGGTGTCCTCGGAATAGTGCAGCTTGCGCAAAACGGACAGCTCCTTATCCAGCTCTCCAAAGTAGTCATCGAC
>OQVU01001135.1_pt1 | contig 10465 bp, 6 predicted proteins | sample 1691611 | NCBI WGS metagenome assembly OQVU01 (sample SAMN03418272, study PRJEB22391) | human gut metagenome | biome: human-gut; feature: organic feature; material: feces | host: Homo sapiens | place: Tanzania | collected 2013-01
GAAATTAAGATTCCTAACTTCCTTACAAGCAGAAGAAATAAATAGTTGTAATGAATATGAATCCCCCCGGAGTTAGCCACGGGCTAATAAGGCAGTATTTAAGGAATTATGGTGTAATCCCGATAAAGGGGTTACACCTTTTTCTTTATTTAAGCGGATTTCTCCGCATTTTTCTGTTTTACTCTTTCCATTGTATCAATAAGCTGTTGCTCTGTCGGAATGTCAAATAATCCGACTGCCGTAAAGTAAATATCCACTTTAACATTGTTGTGAGAATGTTTCTTTTCGTTGTTGTGGATTTCTATACGCTCAATAAGTTTGTTTACAACGGTTGGAGTACTTTGTAGAAAACAAAATTCTTGGTATCCGCTGTTTTGAAATATCTGTTCACTGTGTTACCTCCGTTTCTGTATCAATTTGGTGCTGAAATCGGCAATTTTTTCGCTTATATGAGTTTGAAATTCTTAGTAAGTGTTATTTATCATTTTTTGTAATTACGCTCCTTTTTGCCTTGAATTTTCGGCAGTAAACAACAACAGCACGATAACTTTGTTTGCAGCATTTAAGGCAAAACCTGTTGTATGTTCTTCTGCCTGTATTGGGATTTATGAAAAAATTCCATTCCTGTTTTTTCTTTTTTGATAATCTCGGCATTGTAAAAACTCCTTTCACTCATTTGGACAAAGGGTGCCAAAATGCACACCCAAATCGAGTGACTGAGAAAAATATTTTTATTTGTAAAATTTTTCCGTTAGTGAGCAGACCCTTTTTACTCCTATATTGCAAAAAGGGGAACATATCCGCAGGGTTTCCTTGAAACCCTTATGAAATTTATCTCTTCACTTATTAGGAATTTCTTTGTGTTTTGAACCTCTGTTTTATAAAAATAAAGTCCCATCTGTAAAAAAGTACAGATGGGTAGAAATCCATATTATTTTCTGCTATAATAATGCTATATCATTGACATAGAATTATTAGGAGATGAAACATGAGTTATTCAGACGAAATAAAGAAAATTCGTAAAAAATGTTTTCTGTCTCAAGAAGCTTTTGGGAGAGAAATTGGAGTTTCCTTTTCATCAATAAACCGTTGGGAAGGTGGAAAAAGCAAACCGAATATGGCTGCTATGAAAAAACTTAAAGATTTTAGTGATATTCATGGTATTGACTTTACCGCCTTGGAAGAACAATGGAACAATTTGGGAAAGGACAACTAAAATTATGGCAAAGAAAAAGACAGAGGACGCAATCAATCTCGATTCAATTCTTTTTAAATGTAGAGACATCTTACGTGCAGCACGTAATTCGGGTTCATTTTTTGAAAAACGTGATATGATGCTGACACTGGTATTTTTAAGATTTATCGGAGAAAAATATGAGGATGGTATCGAAAAATTACGCCAAATCTTAATTGAACAAGGGCTTGATCCGGATGATGAAAACATTCGTGCAGCATTCTTTGATGATGCCACATTTGCAGATGGCACATATAATCTATCGCCTGAGGCAAGATGGTCAACAATTATAAATACACCTGCTCCCAAACTGAATGTTGCATTAGACAATGCACTTCATAGTATTGCTGCCAGTTCTAAGCAATTAAAAGGGTGCTTTGTGGAAGGTACATTTACTACACGCAATCTTGCACCGAATGATATCAAAAAACTGATTGATGAAGTCAATAAAATCAGCCATAAGAAGTTCGGAGAAGAAAAAGACCTTATTGGTCGTGTTTATGAATATTTTCTGAAAGAATTTGCTGTTAATGCCACTAAAGAAGAAGGTGAATTCTATACACCGCACGATGTTGTACAGCTAATTGCAACTATGATTGAACCGTATGACGGCACGCTGTATGACCCTTGCTGTGGTTCTGGTGGTATGTTTATTCAAAGTGCTGCACTCGTAAAATCTAAACAAGGCGATATTAACCGTATCAATGTATATGGGCAGGAAAAAGAACCTGCAACATATCGTCTTGCAAAAATGAACCTTGCCTTGCGCGGCATCAGCCATAACCTTGGCGAAACCAGTGATTCCAGCTTTTTGAATGACCTGCACAAGGGGTTGTACTTTGATTACATTATGGCAAATCCGCCATTTAACCTCAAAAGCTGGTATGACAGTACCTTGGAGCATGACCCTCGCTGGGCGGATTACCAGACGCCGCCGGAGAGCAACGGCAACTATGCGTGGATTCTACATATCCTCTCGCACCTGAAAAAGCAGTCCGGCGTGGCTGGTTTCCTGCTTGCCAACGGCGCACTGAACGATAGTGACACATTGGAAATTCGCAAAAAGCTGATCCAGAATGATAAGGTGGAAGCAATCATCGTCCTGCCGAGAGAACTGTTCATCACCACAGACATCAGCGTTACCCTTTGGATTTTGAACCAGAACAAAAAGGGCGGCAGCTACCACGGCAGAAATCTGCGTAACCGTGAACACGAGATTTTATTCATGGACCTGCGTACCTGGACGGAAAACCCGGTAAAGGGCGAGAACAAGAAGAAAGTCCTGCTGGACAGCACTCAAATCGGAAAAGCCGCCGACATCTACCACACATGGCAGAGCGAGGGCACGGACGGCAGCTGCTATGAGGTGCCGGAGCTGTACCGCAGTGTGGGTATTGATGAGATTGAGCAGAACAACTGGGCGCTGACCCCGAGCAAGTATATTGAGTTCATCGACCACGATCTGGAAATCGACTATGAAAAGGAAATGGCTCGTATCCAGTCGGAAATGCAGGAGGTCATGAAGCAGGAAAAGAAATCCCAGCAGATGCTGGAAGATGCATTCAGGGGGATTGGCTATGGGATTGAGTAAATATAAATTAGGCAATTGTGTCGAATTATATTCCGAACGCTGTAACATACCAAATCTTACAGAATGGGATGTGTCTGGCGTAAATAGGGATAAGGAGTTTTTCGAGCCTTCAAAGCAAGTCGGCGAAAATACAAGTAATTACAAAGTGGTGCCAGTGGATTATTTTGCCTGTAACTTAATGCACGTAGGTAGAGATAAAGTGCTACCAATTGCCCTGAATCATACTAACAAAGAAAAATATGTGAGTCCAGCTTATACCGTTTTTAAGATTAAGGAAAATGCTCAGATTCTGAAGGAGTATTTCTTTATAATGCTGAAATCCAATGAACAGGATAGATATTTCTGGTTTCATACAGATTCCTCTATTAGAGATGGTATGTCGTGGGAGGATTTTTGTGACCTTGAGATTAGCATTCCGCCGCTTGTCATCCAGCAGAAATATGTAGCTGTCTACAACGCCATGCTTGCCAACCAGCAAAGCAATGAGCGTGGATTGGAGGACTTGAGGTTAACTTGTGATGCGTATATAGACCAGCTCAGGAACAAATATAAATCACAAAAACTTGGAGTCTTTATTTCCATGTGTGAAGAAAAGAATGAAGGACTGCAATACAGTATTGATGATGTTAAAGGCATATCTATTGAAAAGAAATTTATTGATACAAAAGCCAATATGGAAGGTGTGTCGCTTCGCCCGTATGCAGTTATAAAGCCAGACGAATTTGCCTATGTGACAGTCACATCAAGGAATGGTGGTAAAATTTCTCTGGCACACAATAATACGCAAAATACTTATATCTGTTCTTCTTCCTATATCGTTTTTACGATAACTGATACAGATACGCTATTGCCAAGCTACTTTGCCATGCTTTTTAGGCGTAGTGAATTTGACCGTTACGCTCGTTTTCATTCCTGGGGAAGTGCGAGAGAAACATTTGATTGGGAAGAAATGTGTGATGTGGAAATTCCCATACCGCCTATAGAGATTCAACAAGATATTGTGAACATTTATGAAGTATATTTAGCCAGAAAAGAAATTAATGAAAAGCTCAAAAGTCAAATTAAGGATATTTGTCCAATCTTAATTAAAGGTTCTATTGAAGAATCAAGTAGATGAAAGGAAGTGTGACGTATGGCAAAGCTGAATAATTATAACGGTCGCTATTGCGAGTCGGAATATGAAAGTGCTTTCATCGCTTTTTTGCAGTCGGTTGGTTGGACGTATCTGCCGGGAAATAAGATTAAACGCTGTTACAGAGACGTGCTTATTGCAGATGATTTCAGAGCATTTATTACAAAAGCAAATACAGACTTGTTGGAAGAAGAAATTGAGCAAATTTATGATACTGTTCGCCTTGTCGGTGCAGAGAGTGATTTTGCCACTTTGCATAAGGTCTATAAATGGATGGTTGACGGTATTCAATTCACACCGCAAAGTGGTTTACCAATACAGGTTACTCTTATTGATTTTGAAACACCAGAAAACAATATATTTCATGTAGTAAATCAGCTAACAGTAGACTATATAAATAACGGACAACGTGAAAACCGCCGACCGGATGTGCTTTTGTATGTAAATGGCATGCCACTATGCATTATCGAATTAAAGAATCCTGCCGATTCTCATTCTACAATTTATGACGCATGGGAGCAGATTACCATTCGCTACTGGCGTGATATTCCGCATTTGCTACATTATTGCCCTTTAGCGTGTATCTCTGATGGAGTTAAAACAAGATTAGGAACGGTACGCACACCTTATGAACATTTCTATGCTTGGAGACGTGTAAATGATGCTGATAAGATTTCTACCATGCCTTTTGCAGAAACCGAAACTATGATTAAGGGTGTGTATGCACCTGAGCGTTTCTTGGAAATATTCCGTGATTACATTTATTTTCAAGATGAAATTTTCGATTGTGATGAACGTGAAATTGTTTGCCGTTATCCGCAGTTCTTTGCTGCAAGACTGCTTAAACAGAGTATTATAAAATCTGTTATGGAGCAAACAGGAAAAGGCGGTACATATTTTGGTGCAACCGGATGCGGAAAAACATACACTATGGCGTTTCTTGCCAGACAGCTTTCACTTCGCTGCACTGATATTCCTGAAATTGGCTCTCCGACTATCGTTATGATTGTTGACCGTGATGAACTTCAGGAACAGGGAATTAAGCTATTTGCCAAGAGCAAAGAATTTTTAAACCTCGGTGAAGTTTCTATAGTTAAAAGTAGGAATAACCTCAGACAAGAACTTGGCAGCAGAGAAAGCGGTGGCTTTTATATTTGCACTATCCAGAAATTTTGCGACCGTAAGGAAGATAAAATTGGTCTCATTAATGAGCGACATAATATTATTTGTTTTTCTGACGAAGCACATAGAACGCAGTTGGAGCATTCAAGAAAAATTCAGTTTAGTAAAGATGCCGATGAAAATATGAAAGCCATGGTTTCTAAGTCATATGCAAAGGTGTTAAAGGAAGCATTTCCACATGCTACATTTGTTGGATTTACCGGTACTCCTATTGCAGAAACTTATCAAACTTTTGGCGATGAGATTGACCGTTATACGATGGACCAAGCTGTTGCAGATGGATTAACTGTATCTATCAAATATCATCCGAGAATTGCAAAAGTCCTTTTAGATACCAAAAAAGTAAAAGAAATTGAGGCTTATTATAAAACTTGTGCTGATGATGGTGCTACCGAGGAAGATATTGAAGCAAGTAAAAAAGCTATGAGTTCCATGGAAATTATTCTTGGAGAGCCTTCCCGTTTGGAACGTCTTGCTGTAGATATTCATGACCATTATGTATCTGCTTGCGATAAAGAACCTGACAGAATACAAAAAGCGATGATTGTTTGTTCTAACAGAAAAATTGCTTATGAGTTACTTAGAAAATTTAGAGATAAATATCCAGAATGGTTTGAAGAAAAGAAAATTCCCGATGGCATAGAAGCTACAAAGGATGAACTTGATGAATTAAAACCTATGCCGTTTATGGCTATGGTTGCCAGTGTTGGCAGCAATGATGAGAAAGAAATGTATAATTACCTTGGCGGTGTAAAAAATGATAGACGTTCAAAGGAATTAGATGCTGCCTTTAAGCAGGAAAAATCCAACTTTCGTATAGTTATTGTTGTTGATATGTGGATTACTGGTTTTGATGTGCCAAGTCTTACGTATCTATATAATGATAAGCCTCTAAAAAAACATCTGCTTATTCAAACAATTAGTCGTGTTAATAGGGTTTATCCGGGAAAGAAATTTGGTATGGTCATTGACTATATCGGAATCCGTGATAATATGCGTGAAGCTATGAAAATTTATGGTGGAGATACATCTGTTGCACCCACCGAGGATGATGTAGAACAGGCTACCCAAGTTTTTAGAGAAGAACTTGAAATTTTAAAGACTATGTTTACAGGATACGATTTGAAACCATTTTTAAATCCGAACGGAGATCCTGTAGAACGTTATTGCTTGCTTGCCAAAGCTGCGGAGTATGTGTTTTCTTCTACAGAGGAATTAAATACTGAAGGTAAAAACGGTACACAAAAGGTATCATTTAAAACTTATTTTTTAAAGACTGTTAGAAGAATGCGTCTTGGCTACGATATTGCTCAACCATCTGGCAATCTATCTGACAGTGAATCCGCTTTGGCACAATGCTTTATGGCAATTGCTGGTTTTGTTCGCAAAATGAGTGGAACAACTGAGCTTGATACAGACAGTATGAATCGTGCTGTTTCTAAAATGGTTGACGAAGCATTGCGTTACAATCAAGTTGAGAGTGTTCTTGATGCCGGGGAGGAAGAGGATATCTTTAGCCCAGAGTATTTTGAAAAACTTTCTGATGTAAAAATGCCTGCCACAAAGCTAGAGCTACTTATAAAAATGATTCGCAAGCAGATTAAAGAATACAGTAAGATTAACAAGATTGCTGCAAAGACTTATCAGGAAATGCTTGAAGAAACGATTGCTATATACCATGAAAGACGAAAACATATTAGTGCGGAAGAAGCTGGAGCTACACAAGAACAAGCATCTGAAGATATTATTAAAAATGCCACGGAACAAGCATTACAGATACTCCGTCAAATGAACGAAAGCCGTGAAAGTTTCCGTAAAATTGGTTTAACCTTTGAGGAAAAAGCATTTTATGATATTTTAGTATCCTTACGAGATCAGTATAATTTTGAATATGGCGAGGATAAAGAAATTGGTGATATGATTGTAAATGATAAATGTAAAATTCTTGCTAAAAAAGTGAAAGAGATAATTGATACAAAATCTTCTTTTTCTGATTGGCTTAACAACCAAAATGTACGCAATCAGCTCAAACTTGATATTAAAATTTGTCTCGTAAAGAACGGCTATCCACCTCAATATAGTCCAGAGGTTTTTACAAAAGTTATGGAACAAGTAGAGAATTTTGAAGAAAATTCCGATATGCCTATGGCTACTACTTATACATTTTCACAATCTCGTACTGTATCTATGGTAGCGGAAGATATCATTCCATATGGAAATAAATCGGAGAATTGATGAGGAACGGAAATGAAAGCAAAAAAATGGCTAACTATTATTACATTGATTATCACAGCCTTGTCATTAGTTCTTGCCTTTATCATTGGCAAGAATAGTAGTTGTATAACTTATGACATATCTATGGCAATTTTCGGCGGAGCTGCTCTTGGCTTTATAATGTCATTAACAGAATATTATGTTGAAAGACGAAAAGCAATGAAAGAATTTTGGCTTCAGGCAACCAAGGTATTAATTGAATTAAAAAAGATAAAATATCTTGATGTGGATGCGCCTATAAATTTAATTGTTGATGCAATACATGAAGACGATTCAAATGAATTGAAGGAAAAATTTCATCTTTTAAGTAATGATGAAAAAATATCAGTTAATGCAAAGGAAAATTTGATTTCTTGGTATAAAGAAAACATTCCCATTCCTTTTGATGAAAATACTGATGATAACAAGGAATTAACTCATCTATATGATTCGAATATGGCTGGTTACAAAGAAGTTTTCCTTCAATGCATGGACAGTTATCGAGAGGCATCAATGGTTGAATTGGGAAATCTTGACAACGCATACGGGAACTTGGATTTTATTATAGCTAACAAATGTATTCGACAAAAAGCATATGAGCAAATATATGATAAGTTGAGAAAAATTGTTTATCAGTTTCGAAACGAAGTATACCATTTTAATCTATTAAAAGATGGAAATGGCAATTTTCCAGTATGTATTTTAAAAGTATCTGAACTTAATCAGAAATACTTTTTGTCAAAAGAGGAAAATCTCCAAGGGTATACTAATGTTTCAATATTTCAAAACGTTTTTGATGATATTGATGCTTCATTAGAAAAATTTAGATGCAAAATATATAGAATCGAATATGTTGAACCAAAAGCAATACCTGTTTTTGGTAAAACATTTTTCAATAACAACGAGAAGTAGAATTCGTATTTTGAAATTTGGTAATGGAGTGTGCGTAACCGCTAAGCAAAAATTATTATCCGGGTATTAGAGTGTCCCTAATGAGCATTTTACCGTTTGGATAACAAAATGGTCTGCTCGCTAAGATTATACAATCTAATCTCACAAATAAAATTAAGGCACAACCTACGGAAATTTTCTCCGTAAGTTATGCCTTTTTCTCATCTATAAATCACTTGTTCATTAATGATTTCTGTTGCTCGGTTGCGAATGTTATTCATCTTTTGTACCCAAAACATCATATTTTCGGCTTTGAGTTTTTCTGTAACTTGCTCCTGTTCGGCGAGTGATTTTACTATCTGTTCAAATAAATTTTTTGCTCTTTCTTCAACATCGGCAAGGTAATTGTCGAGCTTGCTTGATGTAAGAAGATTGTAATAAAGCACCCTATGGTTTGATTTCAAATATCGTTTGTGTCTTATTCCTCGCACACCAATTTGCTTTTCATTTCCATCGGATAATGTAAGATTTGGCAAAAGATAATTACCTTGTTGTGTGTAACTACCGCCGTTATTTTCAAAAATTGTTTTCATATCGAAGCCTCCTTGTATTTGATAATTTAATTATACTGAATACAAAATGAAAAGACCAATGTGCGGATTTCAGATATAGAAAAAGGCTCTGACCTTTTACAGTCAAAGCCTCATTCTGCCATTGCAATGCCTTCGTTTTATTAAGTTTTATCATACTGCCTTATAAAACCTCAGCATTATTTCCGGGGGGATTTCTATGTAAATGCAAGCTAAAACTCTTGTGGGGAAGGTTAACCGCCTACCGAAATATATAGCCCTCATATCACGAAAAATTTTATCGACGTCTTTATACATACCATTTCTAGCATTTTCGTGTGCTTCTTCTAATTTAATTAATAATTCATATTCGGTTAATCTTTCATATGGATTGGTAACCGGTTCCTAAATCCTTGAATAATGCGTTGAGGATTTTAATAAAAAACATATTTTATCCATCCCCCCACACTTCCCCATTGACACCACCTATTCTATATGTTAGGATAACACTATCCAAAAAGGGAGTAGTTGCATGCGAAGCATGTTCCGGTTTTCGTCAGGACGTCCGCAAGGACCGGAAGCCGGATGACTATTTTGTTAAACGAGACTTTTTGTGTATTTTTTTGATGCACAAAAGGTCTTTTTCTTTTGTGCAAAAGATAATCTACGTATTAGAATCAAGAAAGAGGAGACAGCGCATGAAAGAAGTTTACAGAATGACAAAAGATGAACTGGCAAAGCAGTACGGCATGAAGGGGCTGACAGAAGAACAGGCAGCAAAGAACCTTGAGACCTACGGCAGAAATGAATTAATGGATAAGGGCAAGAAAAGTATTTTTAAAATTTTTCTGAGCCAGTTTGCGGACCTGCTTGTTATTATTTTGATTATAGCTTCTGTTATATCAATGATATCGGGTAATGTGGAAAGCACCATTGTAATAATTGCAGTAATTGTTCTTAATGCAATATTGGGAACGGTCCAGTATGTAAAAGCACAAAAATCATTGGATTCTTTAAAAGATCTGTCGTCACCGAAAGCAAAAGTTTTGAGGGATGGCGTGAAGAAAGAAATACTGGCAAAGGACATAGTTCCGGGGGATCTGCTTTTGCTTGAAGCAGGAGATATTGTAGCTGCGGACGGAAGAATCGTAGAAAGCTATTCATTGCAGGTAAATGAAAGCTCACTAACTGGTGAATCTACCAATGTAGAAAAGAAAGATAAGGAAATACCTGAGGAATGTGCGCTGGGTAACAGAATTAATATGGTATACTCCGGCAGCCTTGTGACTTATGGACGCGCAAATGTGGTTGTAACATCAACGGGAATGAATACGGAGATAGGCAAAATCGCCAATCTTATGAACAATACGGGAGACAAAAAAACACCTCTCCAGGTAAGCCTTGACAATTTCAGCAAAAAGCTTGCCATCATAATTATGGCTATAAGCGTGGTTGTATTTTTGCTTAGAATCTGGCAGAAAGAACCGGTGTTGGATTCGCTTATGTTTGCTGTGGCTCTGGCGGTAGCAGCAATCCCCGAAGCATTAAGTTCAATTGTAACCATTGTTCAGGCAATGGGAACACGCAGAATGGCAAAAGATAATGCTATTATA
>OQVU01001136.1_pt1 | contig 10464 bp, 3 predicted proteins | sample 1691611 | NCBI WGS metagenome assembly OQVU01 (sample SAMN03418272, study PRJEB22391) | human gut metagenome | biome: human-gut; feature: organic feature; material: feces | host: Homo sapiens | place: Tanzania | collected 2013-01
GTTCGGTGGGCTTTATCGGCGCGCCGACTCCGCTTTTGACCGGTACTTGCAACGAAGAATACGCAATCGACGTCAACGGCGCGCTTTTTAACAGAGTACATATCAAGAACTCGCACTTCGAGTCCAACGGCGCAAGCCTTGAATTGACGGGCACGAGAGTGAACGAAGCAAAATATAATGGCAACGTACAAAGACAGGATCATGAGTGGGGCGGCGTCGGTGGCGCAATCGGCGTCATTACAGGCGTTGCAAACGGCTTTGACGGCGGCGATAATTGGGCGGACAACACATATTACGCTCAAGGTAGCGTAACTGCGCCCGGCGTCTACAACGTGGGCGGCATAGTCGGCTTTATCAGTGCAAACAACATCACAATCAACAATATGCTTGCCTATGACATCGACGTCACGGGCGGAAGCAACGTCGGCGGTATCATCGGTTTCACCAAGGGTGAAAAGACCGTCATTGCAAACGCTTTTGCAATCAGCACGTCGGATAGCACGGGCAAATACACCGCAGTGTATACACAACAAGACGGCACGCTCGCAGCAGGTTTTGCAGGCGGCATAATCGGCAAAGCGGAAGACGACACCGACGCAAGCACTTCCTATTGGGTTAAGGGTTACAAGAACGCCGAGCTTGCAGGCACAAACGTCAACGATTTGAAGAATACGCTTGGCAGATACACCGCTATCACCGAAACGATCGGTCAAACCACAATCATCTTCACAAAAGAGTTGATCGGCGGCACGGACGTTGCAGAGCCAGTCTATCCCACGCCGTACGAGTATATCTCCGCGTATTATGAAGAAGGTCAAACACACACCGTAAACGGAAAATCGCTTACGATTGCCGATACGTTTGAATACAACGAAGAGACGCAAGTCACCACCTATAAGGATTGGGACTGGTATTTCGAGACTTATTATAAGGACGCAAGCTCAAACGACACAAAAGTGGTCAAGACAACGGACGGCACTTGGGTGTATGAGAAGAACACGTGGGCGCAATATTCCACAGGCACGGTGAATACAGGCTGGTATTTCGTGTACGCAAACGATGCCGCCACGGGCGAAGGCAACGTGGGTACGGTCAATGCAAAGCACACCGTCAATGGAATGACGCAAGGCGCATACACGATCGTTGACAGAGATTTCTGGAAACGTATCGCAAACGCATACACGGCATCTGAAAAAGAAAAAGGACTCAACGATCCGTCCAATGCGAACTACAAGCTCAATTCCGACATCGTGTTGAACGAGGACGAGCACGGCAACAAAGCTCCGCTTGTCAACAACTTGTATGCAACCGCAACCGCCGCAACAAAGAGCGGATACTATTTGTATATCGCATCATCCGGCGAATCGCGCCCGACCGCTATCAACCAAGACGGCAAATTCTTTATCCAAATCAACACCGTTGACGTGGGCAACGCAAAAGAGTCCGCAAAACTCGCAAAGAACGTTGCGGTGTATTATCGCTCGATCGCAATGGGCAGCGCGCTCACCTACAACGGTTACAACCGCTATGCGCCCATAAGCTTGCAAAAGGACATCAAATCCGAGCCGGGTATCACGGACGGCAACGTTGATCCCACCAAGAAGAACTCTTACGCCTACACAACCGAGCTTGTCGAGCCGCAAACGGTAGCAAAGACGGTGGGGACATACAAGTCCAACGTGTTTGTATACTACTATGACGACACGGGCAAGGCATACAAAGTGGGCGGCATCACTCAAGGCGCATGGAAGATCAAACAGCGTGTGTTGACAATGTCCACCGAAGGCACGACTTCTGCAACGTATGGTGACGACAATATCGCAACGACGGTCTATATTGATAATATCGTTTCCGAAGATATAAATAAATTAGAGTTTGTTTTAAGCGTCACCGGCAGTGAAAATGTGACGATAAAGTATGGCGTGTACGATTGGTCTAGCAACGGCGTTAGCATTGCATTGGTGTCTTCTGACGCAAGCAAATCTTTGAGCGGCAGTGACGCTAATTTCAACACGGATACGATAGACAAAACCACCTACAAGTTGAAATTCACGGTGAATTTTACAAACGCGAAGAAATACTCTTTGAGCGTTGCTTTGGCAGATAATGCACTTGCAAAGAATTATTCTTTGAATAATGCAGAGAAAGATGTCGAAGTCAAGAGAAGAGAATTGAAAATCAAAGGTCCTGTCGGCGGATCTTCCGACAACGGAAAAGACGAAGTGACCTATGACGGCAATGAACACGGCGCAACGTGGACGGTGGACGGAATTGTGAAGAAAACCGGATACAACGATACAATCTCATCCGTGTTTAGGTATTTCAATCCGCAATTTGTCGTCAGAATAAGAAAAGATCCCAACAAAGACGAGTATTTGTCGCCTGCAAGTTTCGATTTGGTGCAAAAAGGCACTGCAACGGTGAACAAGCGCGACATAGAGTTTGGTTATAGCGACTCTGCCGACACGATTGTATTCAGCAAAGCGGTTGACGCTGGCAACTACTATCTTGCTTTCACAAACTGCGATGACAATGCAAGCAACGAAACCAACTACTATATCAAGTACGAGCAAACCGAAGACTACACTCCCAACAGACCAAAGTCAAAGAGTTTCACTATAAGCACGAATATGCTTACGGTGACGTGGGCTTCGACATCGACGTCACATGTGTATGAGCCGGGCAAGAAGGGTGTGCTTACAGCGAAAGTTGTGGCAAAAGAGTCTATCAACGATTTCAAAACGTTTGTCGAAAAGTATTTTGAGACAAGTTGGACGAATTTGAAGGGGACTGACATCTCTATAAGCGCGCAAAGCGACAACAAGAATGCAACTATAACGTTTACAACTGGCGAGAACGCAGGCACGTACACTGCAAACGTCAAAGTCAAGGAAAGAACGGATCAAGACGTTGTCAACTGCGGTTGCAACAATGCGACTCCGACAAAGTCCTATAAGATTGATAGAAAGACAATCACGATATCTTTCTTGGATGATGGCAAAAAGACGGTCGGTTCAACCGAATATGAGTACAACACTGATGTTCAAGGTCTGAAAACAATCTCGATAAGTGGGCTTTATAGCAATCAGTCCGTTAAGTATAATCTCAACGTAATGTCTAACGATGCACAAGTGCAGTATGGCGGAAAGTCGTATTCGAGCCTTGCAAACTCCGGTTCTGCAGACTTATCGGGCAGAAATTGGATTGACGCAGGCACATATACGGCAACGTTGACTCTTGGCACTGACGCTGTGTCAAACAACTACCAGTTGACTTCAAACAACACAAGCAGAGTTGCAACGGCGCAGTGGAAGATCACTCAAAAAGAGATAAAGATCAATAGCGTCAGCATGAGCAACGTCACTTACGACGCACAACCGCACAAGCCGATGTTTAGCCTTTCAATAGGCACTTCGTCAACAGGTACGTACACGTGGCATAACGATACGATTTCTATCAACTACAAGAGTGGCTCTGTCGATGCGCAGGCGTTTGTAAACGCAGGCAAATACAACGTGTCCGTTGCTCAAAACGCAATCAGTGCAAAACGCGGATCGATCGATACAACTGCAAACTATATCGTTGACAGTTCGAGCATAAGCACAATATCGTTTGAGATTTATCCAAGACAAATCACGCTTACGTGGGATACTACCATAACGAGTTTTGTGTACACGGGCAATTACAGCGGTCTCAAAGTCTCGGATGCGGTGAATGAAGGAACGCACTACAAGGTGTCCGGCGCAACTCTTGACAGCGTGAAGATCAGCGCTTGCGGCAACGATGTGATAACCGTTTCTCTGAAAGGCAAACAAACGGAAGTCAATCCTTCTTCAAGTACATACAAGATGTCGTACGATAAACACTCGGTCACCGGGACAAACTATGGTGAACAATCCGTTGCAAGCAACTACACGTTTGGCGAACAATCGAGCGATCCGTTCTACATCACTCCGTCGATATTGACAATCAAGAGCGTTGGTGGAAGCACGACAAAGGTGTACGATGCAAACAAGAAAGTGACAGATACGAGCAGACTCACGTTTGTTGTCGGATCTTCAAACGGCGGCGCGAACGGTGAAAACGGCTTCTTCACATTTGAAGGCGAATATGACGACAAGCGCGTTGGTGAAGGCAAGAAAGTTACGCTCAAATTTACGTTTACAAAGCCGACAAGCGGCAACTATATAGTCAATGAAAGCGAGCTTGTCGACAATGTGATTGTGAGAGAACTTGCAGTCGGCTCGATTACGCCGAAGGAGCTTGAAGTCAAACTCGACAAGTTGCGTAGCGGCAAGGCAACGAGAGTGTACAACGGCGCAACGTGGTATGGCGGCGAGAATGGCGCAACGTATTCGAGCGGAACGAGCGCACGCAGCGCGGTTTATCGCTCGGGCGAAGGCTTTATCGTGGACGGTTTCCCGACGGCAGAACAGAACGGAACTGTGACGATAAGCGCAGTGTACAAGGAAACGGATGCAAAACGTAGCATGTTCGACTCGTACGTCAACTTTGTGTACGGCGACGACGCAAACGGTTATCAAAAGGGCAATTATAATAGCAAATTGTTCAAGACGCTCGTGTTCTCGATAAGCGGCGCTTGCGCGCAAAACTACACCTTTAAGGTGACAAACGGCACCGATGCGTACAGCGACACCGTGGGCAAGGCGGGACAATCCGTCACGGTGTACGACTCTCGTGACGAGCAAAACAAGGATAAACGTCCTGCCAATGCAGGCAATATCAACATCGAGATCACCGTCAAGTCCTTCAAGGTGGAATACACCAACACATCACAGAGCTATGCAAACTCCGACAACACCTACAACACCGATTGGAAAGCGGTTGAAGCCATCAAGACTCCCACGGGAACAACGGTCACGGTGCTCAACGGCTGGATGTACGAGAACGGCGAAAACGGTGCTATGAAGACCTACAACAAGTATACGGTCATTCGCGGTCGCATGGGCAGCAAGCAATTGTCCGCTCAAGTGTCGGGCGATAAGGGCATGGAGCACAACTACAACATGAGCAACCAGCCCATACTCACCATCGGCTATTTCGTGGACAAGACCGATTTTGAAGTCGGCTCGATTGCAAGCCTTATGATCGCATCGTACTATTGGTATGCGTCCGAGCACGCCGATTCGCCCGACTTTACGCCCATCGTTTCGGCAGGCTCGGAGTGGGTGTCGATCGTGACCAACGATGTGTACGGCACGGGCGCGTTCGGCGAAAGCAACAAACCCGCAGACGCTCCCGAAAACTGCAACAGTTGGGACGAATACTTTGCGTATATCGAACAAAAAGAAAACGTGACCGTGTTCTTGAACGAATACGAGGGCAATTCTTGGGGCTACTACAAGACAACTCAAACCACCACAAAGCCCACATACGTTTCATACAGGCAAACGGCGGACTTCACGGGCATCGTCAAACAGGCGGATATAGAGATTCTCAACAACTTCTTCACAACGTACACGTATGGCGAAAACGGCGCTGCAATCCCGACGCAACAAACGTGGGGCAAGGGCGGCACGTATATAACCAACTTCCTTAAACCGAGCGTCGGCAACGTGTTGACGGCTCTCGGAAGCGTGTTTGTGTCAACGGGTGACGGATTTGGCGGCACGTACAACGGCAACGGCTACGTCATCGAATATCTCAACATCTACGGCTTTGGCGGAGCAACGCAAAACGTCGGTATGTTCGACAAGATCGGCAACGGCTCGGTGAGCGGCTTGCATCTTAGAAACGTCACAATCAGCGCAAACGGCGGCAACGTGGGCGGCATCGCAGGCGAGATTCTTGCAGGCGAAGCAAGCAGCGACGTGACCAACGTGTCCTTCCACGGCTCTATCACCGTGAGCGGCAGCGAAAACGTCGGCGGACTCTTCGGCAAGAGCGCAAGAGATATTAGCAAGGCAATCGTTCTCGGAACTATCACCGCAAACGGCGGCAGTGTAGCAGGCGTTGTGGGCAGTTTGTCGGGCAAACTTTCAAGCGTTGTGTCGCTCATGCAAGTGGACGCGTCGGGCACTGTCGCGCCTATCGCAAACGGCGGAACGGTCAACGACTCGACATATCTTGCCAATGCGGTTTGGAGCAAGGACGGCAACGGAAAGATAGCCTATGCAGGCGGCAACGGCACGGCAAAATCGTATGCGGAATTGTTGGGCGGCTCGACAAGCGGATACGGCAACGACAAGTATTATTACGCAGGCGATACACCCAACCAAAAGGGCGATTATGACGTGATAGACGACGTTGCGCTCACAAGCATTGACGTGCAAAACAACTCAAATCCGCGCCAAAGCATGAGACTTAGAGACATCGTTGACGTGTATTTGCTCATGTATTCGCTCTCCGAAACCACGGCAAGCGGCGGTGATATCAACGGCGCAAGAACTTATACGATAAGCACAACGAGCTGGCTTGTGGGTGGCAAACACGGAACAAGCAAAGACGACGCAATCGTGATTGCAAACAAGCAAAACGTCGCGCTTTTGAGACAACTTCGTTTTGCAACGTTTGTTTTGATGGCTGATTTGACAAATTACGAAGCGCAATCGTTTGGCGGCGCGTTCTACGGCACAATCTATCTTAACGGGCATTCTAACCCAACGGATTGGTTGAAAGCGTCGTTTGCGGACGTCACAAACGCAAGGATTGTGAACGAATAAAAAAATAAAAATAAACAAATTGTGCGAAAAATCAAATAAAACCGCTCGCTGTATTGTATATATTTATATTATAATATGATATAACCGATACGGCGCGCGACGGCGCGCGGCGCGCGCGCAATACGAAGGTAAGGATATGGACGCTTCTCGCAAAAGCATTTTGAAACTGGTGTTTGGCATCGCCATCCCCATTCTCATCATGATTGTCACCATGGTTATGGTCGGCATGTCTTTTGCGTGGTTTACGGATGCGGACAAGGTGACGATCGAGTCTATCACTATGTCCACGGCGGAAGCGTACAGAATCTCGTTTGCAAGACAAAACGAGCTTTGCAACAATCTCGAATACATGGGGCAGACCGCACTCACCAAGGACGGCTATCTCATGTCCAAGGCAAAAGCCGGCGAAAACACGCTTTTGCAAAACGACAGGGCATACTATTTTGTCAACGCGGTGTCGCTTGACACGCTCGGCAAAAAGGTGGATTTCCGCATGTCGTTTGACGGCGCAAAGATCTATCAGGTGCAAAAGGACGAGAATGGCAACGTTGTGAATGGTGAAGACGGCAACCCCGTTGTAATTCCCAAAAAGACTTATGGCGAGGCGGAAGGCAACAGTCCGATCGCCGAGATACCGTATGCGTTTACGTGGTTTTTCACTCCGCGCGGCAACAGAACAAGCGGCAATCACACAGTTGACGGCGACAAAAAAGTGCACGTCGAACATCTCGATCCCAAGGACAGCGACGTTTGGTACACTCCGTACGGCAAACTCGAGTTCAAGGACGGCAAGGTGGCAAAAGTCAACGGCTCGGCAACGGTTGACGGAGTGTCAATCGATAAGTACAGCATAAAGGATGTGGACGGCACGGATATCGTGGATTTCCAAACGCAAGGTGCATCGCTCGGCACGGGCAGCACCGACACGTCGCAACTTTTTGACTTCTACGTGGTGTTTGCGCCCGAAAAACTGTTCTGGATGCAGTATTTCGCAAAAGATTGCGACACCACCACGGTTTCCGACTTGTACAAAGAAAACGTCAACAAGGCAACCGGCGGCCGCATCGATCAAATGTACTACGCAAGCATGGGATATTCGGGCTGCACGTTTGAATTCTCGGCAATCATCAACGTCATCAAACTCAACGAAACAACGGATCTAAACGGATAAAATGAACAAAACAAAGCGCACACTCATCATATCGTCGATTGTTATGGCACTGGCTTTCATCGTCACGGTGGTCAGCGTAACAGCCGCATGGTTTTCAAACGTCTCAAGCTCCAAGCAAGACGGTTTTATCATTGGCTCGACGACTTTGAAAGAGTCCGCAACGATATCCATTGACACCAATGTGGGCGGGGCGAGTGACGTGAGCATTTGGCCTGCGGTGGTGAAGAAAGGCTATCTCGCGCAAGGCGGAGTCGCGCCCGTGGGCAAGGCTCTAAAAACAAGCACGGCAATCGTGCCCATCAAGGCAAAGACCGCCGTTGTGTACTTCCCGATCAACTTTGTCGGCGCGCCCGACTCAAATGCCGAAGGTGTGGAAATCGACGGAAGAAAGTCGCTGCAAGTCAACTTGAATTTTGCGTCCACCGAGGCAAATCTCATCAAGACGGAGCAGGACGGCAAACAAGTCGTGACCGGCACGAACAAGGATGTCAAAGGGGCTTTCAACGTGGAGCTCGATATGGTGTCCGTTGTCAAAAACGGCGACGCATACACCATTACGCCTATCGATATGACGGGTGTAGATCCAAAAAAACTTTCGGGCACGGACAAGATTTATTGCAATCAACCGTCTCTTGAAAACGGCGAGCCGGGGCATGACTTGTATCTTCTCGTGATGCCCGGTGAAACCTATTACGTGCGCGCCACGATATATTTCAATCAAGTGGATGAAGAAGTGGATGTGGAATTGTTGTACACAAGCGTGTTCTTCAATTTCGTCTTGGAAATGAAGACGGACAAGACTGTAAGAGACTTGCCCATAGCATAAGCATAAGGAGAGAAAATGCACAGAAAATACAGACTTGCGCTTGCAATCGCGTCAATCGTGCTTTTCATCGTGGCTATGACCGCCACGGGAGTTTCCTATGCGGTTTGGACGTCCCCCGAAGGCAGCGTCAGCGGTGAAGGCACGACAACGGTTTCGCCGTCCGTAAACGCAAACGAAGGCTACGTTTGGGCAAAGTATTTCAATTTTGAAACGATAACCGAAGGTAATATCAAGTATGCGGCAATCACCACGTTCTATGCCGACGGCGCGCAAGCGGCAGGGCTAAACCTTGCGGACGTGTATATCCCGGAAGAGTTTTGGGTGAAAAAGGACGGCACAAGGCTGTATGTCAAAGACGAACTTGTCGGTTTGACTGCAGGTGTAGATTATGACGTGTACACGACAAGAATCATCACCAACCGCATTTTTATGGACGTGACGCTCAAACAATTGCCTGTCAACGTGTATATCCCAAGCGGCGTGACAAAAATCGAGACGGGCGCGTTCTCGGGGCTTGCCAATCTCAAAAAAGTTGTTTTCTACGTTGCAAACGTTTGCACAATCGAGCAATACGCCTTTGTAGATTGCCCGAAACTCACCGTTGTGGAGAAAAAGTCCGAAGGCACGATCAGCGGCACGAAAGGGCTGTCGTTCGTCGCATGCGGGGTAGATCCAATACAGTAAAAGAAAATAAATTATAATTTTTAGCAAAATCGCACGCAATGTTTGACACAACTCGTTTGTCTTGCTATAATGATTAGGCTTGATATCGAACGAAAGATCGATTGCGTTGTGGAAGCGTATCGAAGTGGTCATAACGAGGCGGTCTTGAAAACCGTTTGGGTGCAAGCCCACAGGGGTTCGAATCCCTTCGCTTCCGCCAAATTGCTGCTGTGGCTCAGGTGGTAGAGCACATCCTTGGTAAGGATGAGGTCACCAGTTCAAGTCTGGTCAGCAGCTCCAAAACAGCGTTTCAAAAGAAACGCTGTTTTTTTATATTCTTGCATACGGCGCATGCAAGAATATAAAATCACGGTTTTTGTTAAAAACCGTGCGGAGCTGCTGGCGCCTGCGCTACTGCAAATAAAAATACTACGTGCTTTTCTTTGCATCCGCTTGTCTTCATCAGCAGGTTAAGCGGACAAATTTTATTGAGCTGCCGGCGACATCACACGACGATTGAGAATACTTCGTGCTCTCATCGCCTTCTCTTGCCGTCAGCAGCTCTATAACAACAAACGAATTTCGTTCACGGATTTTTCATTTCATTGAACAATGAAATGAAATGCACGGCTTTCAGCCGTGCGGAGCGCTCGTCGCCTGCGGACGGCGTCTCTTCTTGCAAGCAATCTCCCCGCCTTTCCTTGCCGTCAGCAGCTCAATGGTTTTTTATAATAGGAGCCTGTCGGCGGCGGTATTGTTTGTTTTGGTTTTTTCAACTTGAAGATATCGTGGATATTCTTTTAATACATCATCCTTATTGCTTTATCATTCAGTTCTTGATGATAAACACCGGGAACGGCGGATCGTTCGTCCAATTATAAAAATCGAGTTTCAAGACCTGATATTTCGACGAATCGAGCGTTTTAAGATACGGCAGCAGTGCGTCTCTTTCCTCGTAGCCCGAGTCGCCGCCGTAATAAACGCTCACGCACATTAAACCGCCCTTCTTCAAAAGTCCGAGTCCGCCCTCGATTGCTTTTATCGTGGACTCTGCGTGCGTGAAAACGCTGTGATCGCCCGACGGCAGATGGTCGAGATCGTGCTGAAGAAGATCAGCCCCT
>OQVU01001149.1_pt1 | contig 10400 bp, 7 predicted proteins | sample 1691611 | NCBI WGS metagenome assembly OQVU01 (sample SAMN03418272, study PRJEB22391) | human gut metagenome | biome: human-gut; feature: organic feature; material: feces | host: Homo sapiens | place: Tanzania | collected 2013-01
TTGCGATAGCAACATTTTCTGCTCCGCCGCAGTGCGATCCTCGCGGAGCGTTTTTACTTACTAGGACAATTTCAACGAAATTTCCTAGTAAGTATAAAAAGGTATCGCCAGACTATTCTGACAATACCTTTTTGATTTCATTATATTTTATTCTTCTATCTCTTTATACCTGACTACTTATTAGTTCCATTTTGCAATTGCATCATTGTAGGTTTTCATAATCTTAGTCATATATGTCTTAACTGATGTATTGAATCCATTGTTCTCGTTGAATGCAAGGTCTGAATTCTTATATGTCTTTGCAGGAGCATCCACTTCCTTAACATACGCTCTAACATTTGAGTCAGGAATAGCAACTGATGCATAATTAGCTTTTGCAATATTATATATCTTCTTATATTTGCTATAATCAAGCCAGCTACTTTCTGCTATTGCTTTAAGGGCATTTGTATATTCTGTAGTATACAGATTATTTCTTGTAATAATACTATATCTGAATACAGGATTCTCCTGTGAACCCTTTAAAGCTGCATTATCAGCATATGGGCTGAATGTTGTCATATCTTTACCTGAAGTTGTCATACCAAGACATCTGTCATTATCATATGGAATATAAACTGCCTTACCATTCTTCATAAAGTAAATATAATGGTTATTGTAGTTATTTCTTAAATCATCCGGATTACCTACAAAATAGGATGCTGCTGCAAATTTAACAAATCTGTCTGAATCAACAAGACTTTCAAATGTTGCCTTAGTAGGTGTTCCCTGTGCAAACGTGTTAATAAAGTTCTTTAGTGATGCATGTTTTGACTTCTTCTTATTAGTCTTTAACTCATATATGAAATTCTTACCACTTTTTTCAACGCTCATTGAATTAATAGTATCTTTCTTATATGTAGCACCACTCCATTCACCTACACCATTGCTCGTCTGACCCCATGCACATTTGTAAAGGTCTCCTGAATCATCGCCGAAATATCTCTTTAAGAATACGTCATCTACCATTTCATACATTGTATATACACCATAGTTGTATCCACCAAATCTTACATTTGCAAGCGATGTATTCTGTGTAACAACGCCTGATTCCCTGAATAATTGATTTGCATAATAGTTACCTATATATGTTCCATCAATATTTCTGTTCCATTTAAGTTCGATAACTTTTAATGTAGCAAACGTTCTCTTCTTTCTGGCTTTTCTATCAGCATCATTTGCCCATACCTTAGCATTGCCGGCATATTCTGTCTCATCATCAAATGTTTCTTTGAAACTTATCTTTAAATGTATTAGGTTTCTGTCATCTACATTTCCGTTATTGTAAATATTTACTCTTGATGTATTACCTTTAATTCTTACACCGACTTCGTAAATATCATACTTCTTATTACCAACTGTTACTGTAAGCTTATCAATCTTTCTGTAAATATCTTTACCTTCTTTATAATCATTCTGCATGAGCTTAATCTGGTCATCACTGATATTCATATCAAATGTAACTTTGTTATTAATATCAAATAATGCGTTGTATAATGCTTTCTGATTACCCTGGTCTGTATCTGTTCCGGTTACAGGCTGTACTGAATCCTTAACTGTAATCTTACATGTTGCTGTTTTACCATTAGATGTCTTAGCTGTAATTGTAGCTGTACCTGCCTTAACTGCTGTAACTTTACCTGTGCTGCTTACTGTTGCAACAGATTTATCACTTGTTGTCCATGTAACTGTCTTATTTGTAGCATTAGATGGCGCTACTGTAGCACTTAAAGTATATGTACCGCCTTTTGTTAAAGTATAGCTTGTCTTGTTAAGTGTTATACCTGTTGCTGCAACTGTAGTTGGTTTCTCTATATATGTATTGGCTGTGCTGCCAGGTGCTGCACTTCCCTTAGCTACTAATTTAATCTCTATAGCTTCAAGCCTCTTTCCATAACCTGAACTTCCTGCTGATGCACCATTCTTAGCCCAGCCTAACCAGCCATATGTCTGTGCGTGAACTCTGTAATATACATCATATTTATTAGCCATCTTTCCTGTTAATTTAATCTGAATGGCTTCAAGTCTCTTTGCCTGCCCTGATGTTCCGCTCATTGCGCCATTACTTGTCCAGTTCATCCAGCCATAATCCTGTACGTGTGTTCTGTATTGTATGCTTCCTGAATATCTTGGATTAACAAGAGCAATCTGGATAGCCTCAAGTCTCTTTGCCTGCCCTGATGTTCCGCTTAATGCTCCATCACTTACATAGCCCTGCCATCCATAGTCCTGTACGTGTGTCCTGTATTTAACTAATGTCTCACGAAATGTATTCTTTGTACTTCCAGGTGCTGCACTTCCTTTTTTAACGAGTTTAATCTGGATTGATTCAAGTCTGTAACCATATCCTGCTGTTCCGGCTGACTCACCATTCTTAGCCCAGCCTAACCAGCCAAATTTCTGCGAATGCACTCGATAGTACACATCATACTTATTAGCCATCTCCCCTGTAAGTTTAATCTGGATAGCCTCAAGTCTCTTTGCCTGGCCTGATGTTCCGCTCATTGCGCCATCTCTTGCCCAGTTCATCCAGCCATAACTCTGTACGTGAGTTCTGTACTGTATACCTCCACTGTAATCTGCATTATTTAATTTAATGCGGATTGCCTCTAATCTCTTAGCTTGTCCTGTTGTACCACTTTCTGCACCATTGGATACATAATTCTGCCAGCCATAAGTCTGGACATGTGTCTGGTACTTCACACCTGCGCCTGTTGCTGCCATTGCTTCTATATTATTAGTTGAAGAATTATTTCCATCAAACATAAGGCTTAATGTAAAAACAATTCCTAATACAATAGACATTACAACATGCTTTCTGCATTTCTTTGTCATAGTTTCTTTCTACCTCCATTGTTATTATTCTAAGTATAGTAAATGACTTACCCTGTGTTAAACCTGCATTTACTAATCCTCAAAACCATTTTTATGTTCGCTGTGCCACTTCCATGCTGTCTCAATTATCTTAGATAAATCTGCATATTCCGGTTTCCAGCCAAGCACACTCTTAGCCTTATCACTTGAAGCTATGAGTGTTGCAGGATCACCTGCTCTTCTGCCTTCTTCTACTACTTTAATATCAGCTCCGGTTACTTTCCTGGCTTCATCTATTACCTGTCTTACCGTAAATCCAACGCCATTTCCAAGGTTAAATATATCACTCTTATTACCATCCATAAGATATCTTACTGCTAAAATATGTGCCTGTGCCAAATCAGTAACGTGTATGTAGTCTCTCACACATGTTCCATCTACTGTATCATAATCAGTTCCGAAAATGCTTATATGGTCACGTTTGCCACTTGCCGCCTGTAGAATCAGTGGAATAAGATGTGTCTCAGGATTATGGTCCTCGCCAATCTGTCCGCTTATATGTGCACCACATGCATTAAAATATCTCAGCGATACAAAACGTAAATTATGTGCCACGCCTGTCCAATAGAACATTCTCTCCATAGATAATTTTGTTTCACCATAACAATTAGTTGGTCTGGTAGGATCAGTCTCTACAATAGGAATGCTCTGAGGTTCGCCATAAGTTGCGGCTGTTGAAGAAAATACAACTTTATCAATTCCATGAGCCACAAGTGATTCTAACATTACCTTTGTTCCACATAAGTTATTATCATAATATTTCAAAGGATTAACCATACTTTCGCCAACCAATGAATTTGCTGCAAAATGAATTACTGCATCTATATTCTTCTCAGTATCTAATACACTGTCAACAAATGCCCTATCTCTTAAATCTCCTTTATAAAATTTAGCTTGTGGATGTACAGCTTTCATATGCCCTGTCTCAAGGTTATCTATTATTACGACCTCATTTCCGGCATCGATTAACTCATATACAGTATGTGAACCTATATATCCTGCGCCACCTAATACTAAAATTTTCATTTTATTCCTCCATTTCTAAGACGTTGTTCTTATCTATTTATCTCTTAATTCGTCTTCTAACATTTTTCTTGCTTCGTCAAAATTCTCCATTACTGCCTGACTTACCTTTGGAAAATCAGGTTTCATATCCTCTAATGTATCTAATATAATCTGGCTTACTAGATATCTCATATACCATTTATGGTCTGCCGGAATCACATACCATGGGCAATAATCCATCGCAGTCTGGTTAACTGCTTCTGCAAATGCCTTCTGATACTCTTCCCAGTATTCTCTTTCCTTAAGGTCAGATGAACTGAACTTCCAATATTTCTTAGGCTCATTTAAGCGTGACAAAAATCTTCTTGCCTGCTCATCCTTCGATACATTGAGATATATTTTAACAATTCTTACGCTATTATTGTATAGATATTTTTCAAAATTTCTGATATCTTCATATCTGTTCTTCATAACCTCGTTTAATTTCACATATGAAGCCCTTGGCTGGTTCTTATATAATTTATGGACTCTTCCAATGAGTACATCCTCGTAATGACTTCTGTTAAATATAGCTATCTGACCTTTCTCAGGTACGCAATGATGAACTCTCCATAGATAATCGTGTGCTAATTCTGTTGCATTGGGTGCTTTAAATGCATACTCCTTAACTCCATGAGGTGACAGACAACTCAAAACCGCCTGAATGGTTCCATCTTTACCTGCTGCATCCATCGACTGAAATAAGAATATAATTCCTTCTCTCTTCTCAGCATAAAGCTTCTTCTGTAATTCATCAATCTTAGGGAGATTCTCATTCATCAGATTGACCGCTTCTTCTTTAGTAAGTCCGCCTGTTTCTTTTGTGTCAAATTTATCAGGGACAAATTTCTTGCTTCCATCATAAATATACTTTTTTATATTCATATTTACCTCTTTTCTGAGCGACCTGTTGCGAAGAGGCGATGAGAAATTCGACCCATCGATTTCTCATCTGCCATAATAGGTAATTGCTTTCGTCCGCAAGCAATTACTTATGTGAAAAATAACCGCCTCAGCGTTGTTTTTCACATTTTACCTCTTTTCTCTGCATTTTCTATTATTTTTCACGTAAACATACCTTAACTATATTATGGTTAGTATTATAACATTTTATTACCGGCATTACAATTAACTACGATAGTTTATAATTATTTTATTAATTTTATATTTTTTTTATATATAATTCAATTTTTAGACAAATTTATCCCTTATAATGACAATTGTAAAGCAAACGAAAGGGGTTTGCTTTACACCTCTCAATGTTATAACAGTGAAAGCTGTTATACATATACCCAATACATCCTACATCTTTTTATCCCCATTGATCACAAGCCATTGAAGGAAGGCTCATCAATGGGGATTACAATTTTTCCTACCAGAAAAGAGTTTTGTATATAACAGATTTTAATACCAGAATTATTCAGGCATTAAAACCTTTACATACAAAACTCTTTTATTTATTCAAAACTGCATTTGTTTGGTTAAGATACATCATTTGTCAAATGAATTTGATAATATATCTTAACAATGCCAACGAAATTTTATTTACACATTTTTCTTAAATCCAACATAGGTTGCTATAAAATATATAACATACACTCCAAAGAATACCAATGCTGAAATCCCGAAATAATACATACCACTTCCTGAAACACCCGTATATTTTACGAAATTATTTCCAGCAAATACTGCAATAATTCCGCTTATTATAAGTGATACGATTCCCGGAATAATATAATATCCAAATAACTGTTTTAAGATTATTCTATTAACACTTCTTTCGCTAAGTCCTAATTTACGGAGAATAACATATCTGCATCTGTATTTTGATGAATCACTCAACTGTTGTACTGCTAAAATGGTAAGTGCTACACAGACAAATACAATTCCTACATATGCTATTGGAAAAACAATCGCTGTTATGACAAATTTCATCTCATTAGTCATTGGCGCTGATACTAACACATCTGCAAAAACTGCAATTATATTATCAGTTCCATAACCGCCAAGAGTAACATCATCCCATTCTTCATTACTGCTAATCTTACCCTCCCTGACTAACTTCTGAAATTCTTTCTCAGGCATAATCCCATTTTTCTTCTGTCTTATGTCATCTAATTTATCACGAAGTTTATTATCCGGAGCATTAATAACACTGGCTGCAAGATTCGTATAATATGGTGTCATCTTCTCTGCTGCGCTGTCAGGAACTACAATCAGGTAATCTGCACCATTTATTCCGTTTTGTGAAATGCTGTCAGTATATATCTTAGAAAACCTGAGTTCCTTATCACCAGCTTCCACTTTTGTATTAAGTATTTCTCCTTTCAAATCATTTTTCATTCTCTTCTTAATATTAATGGCGTACTCATTCTCATGTAATGTAATCTCTTCGTATCCAAGCATTTTTCTTAACGCATTATAATCACTAAGACTTATAAATGTATCATAATCATAGTATTCATCTCCGTCATTTTTAACAGCTTCTTCATCTAATTTTCCATCTTTAGTTCTGTATATTTTTCTTATCGTAGATGCATTTACATAGAGAAAATCATTTATTTTATGATTTCCATTCTGGTAAATGTGGTAAATTAACTTTTCTTTTATTCCTGCCAACTCCTCTATGGCTTCCGTTTCTTCCTTGAAATCTTCATTTACGTTATTACTATATACAAGCACATCAAAAGGCATTATATTTTTAAGTTCAGTATCCTGATATTTTGCAAACATCATGGCAATAGTTCCACCCAGAATTGCACACGTAAGTAATATTGTAAGACTTCCCATCGTGAAACGCATTGTGCTTAATTTTGAAGAAAGTTGTCTGTAGATAAATAAATTATTATTCTTATAGACTCTTCTGCTGCCTTTCTGGACACATCTTGCTATATATCCCGCAATTCCAAAGTAAATCATATAAATAGAAATAATAAGTCCCATGCTCATAAGAATTACACCAGACACAGTGTATCTGCCCTCAAATAATTTAATAAAAAACAGAATTATGTAAGCAAGCGAACCAAAGAAAAGCCATTGTGATAAAACAGGACTTCCCTGCTTAATCTTTTCATTCTCCTTATCCATTTTCATTAATTCTGAAATATTCATTTTCTTAAACTTTCGTTTATTACGAAATAGTGCAAGAAGATAACAGCCAAAATAGCAACAGATTGTCATTAATACAGATAATCCCTGCACATCTATTTTCACCTTGTATTCTATGTTAAATACGCTATAGAATATCGTCATAATTATCTGCTGCAGAAACATTCCCGCCACAGAACCAATCACGAATCCGATAGTTCCCATTATAAGATTCTCTTTCATATATAAATGCGATATTTCTTTCCGCTTCATTCCTAGTAGCAGATATGTTCCGAATTCCTTACTTCTCTTCTCAAGCATAAATTTCGCCATATAATTGATAAGCCAAGCCACAATTAACACTATGAAAAATGTCGCAATTCCAAGCATTACCGCCATAATTCCTGCTTCACTGCACATATTTCTTACTTCTTTACTGAAAATCATTGAATCAAATGCGAACATCATAGCTGCAATTATAGTCATCGTAATAATATATATAAGATAATCTTTTAAAGACCTCTTAGCATTTCTGAAAGCGAGTTTACTTAACATCTTTGTCACCTCCGGTCAATGCAAGAATGTCTAATATTTCATTTAAGAAATCACGTCTGCTCTTATCACCTTTCACCAGTTCATTAAAGATTTTGCCGTCCTTAAGAAATAATATCCTGTCACAATAACTTGCCGAAAATGCATCGTGTGTAACCATAAGTATAGTAGCCTGCATACTCTTGTTTATCCTTGTAAATGTCTCAAGCAACGTCTGTGCTGCTTTAGAATCTAACGCCCCTGTTGGTTCATCAGCAAGTAAAAGTGACGGATTATTTATAAGCGCTCTTGCACAGGCACATCTCTGTTTCTGCCCACCGGATACCTGATACGGAAACTTATCACGTATTCCACTAATCCCTAGCAGATTTAACATCTCATCCACTTTTTCTTTTATTTCTTTCTTATGTTTCGTATGAAATGTCATTGCTAACGCAACATTTTCTCCAATTGTAAGTGTATCTAACAGATTAAAGTCCTGAAATACAAACCCTAAATTATCTCTTCTGAAATCAGATAATTTATCTTCATTTAAACCGGTTATATCTGTTTCGCCATAGTAAATGTGTCCCGCAGTTACTTTATCAATTGTAGACATCATGTTAAGCAATGTAGATTTACCGGAGCCTGATGCACCCATAATTCCGACAAATTCACCTTTATCCACATCAAAGCTTACTCCGTCAACAGCCTTTGTTACATTACTGCCCTCTCCATAATATTTTTCGACTTCACATACTTTTATATATTCACTCATTTTTACCTCATTTCCAAGCCGTCTAAATATATTCAATTGTTTATCTTAGCTTATATAAACTATTCAATTCTTTTAATTTTAATGGCTTTATTTTTACTAAAATGAGTCTACTACCTTTTGTAATTTTCTTGTATCACTTTACATTTCACTAATCTTACAATTTTGTAAGATTTATATGCATTTACCTAACAGACTTTTAGTGATGTTGAACGTCTATGCTGCACGATACGTCATAAATCGAGTGTGTGGTATAGACTTACAACTTCGCATAATCCGAATCAGGAAATGTAAAAATCATTCGTGTATATCTGCCTTCCTCTGACTCACATCTGATTCCGATATCTAACTTATCACACAGATTTTTACACAGATACAAACCTATTCCTGTTGCTTTTTTACTTATGTTGTAATCTGTTGAATTATCTTTTCTGATGTCCTTTTCTTTCTTAATATTTCTTCTGCCGTTACTTCCCGTAAAGCCTTTCTCAAATATCCTGCCGATATCTTCCTTAGGTATTCCAATTCCATTATCTTCTATTATGAGTTCTATATTTTTATCCTGCTTATTTGTTGTTATATCTATGTGTGCATTTTCATTTGCACGATATTTGATGGCATTTAAGAATATCTGGTTAAGCAGGAATTCTATCCATTTCTCATCTGTCGAAACCATTATGTCATCGAATTCAACATTTACCTGCATTTTTCCCTGAATGAAATACAGCTTATTTCTTCTGACAGAATTTAACACAACATTTTTAAGATTAACGCTATGTATCATATAATCTTTATATACCTGCTCCATTCTGGCATAATACAGGACATTTTCCACCTGATTTTCAATTATTCCGGTTTCTCTCTGAATTTTCTTCGTATAATCATTTTTATTATTTTCACATATGAGATTAATGGCAGTTAACGGAGTCTTGATATCGTGAACCCAGCTTTCAATATATTCCTTATATTCTGACTGTGATTTCTTCAAATCTCTTATCTCTTCTATTACTGATTTATTAGATGTGTGTATTATCTCCCTGTAGATTTTGTCATAAATGCTGTTGCCTTTATCCATTACTTCTGCTATAAGATATGGCTTATCAAGATTTTTTAGAGTATCATCTATTTTATTAAAATATTTTCTTTTAATTATATAGTCCATGCTCAGATAAGTAACTAGAATTATACCCCACGCTGCAAGTATTAAGATTACATTTGTCAGATAGTTGCCTGTCAAAATGAGGTACAGACTAAGTGCCATCATAGATGCCATATTTATAAGTATTACAATTACTTTATCTGATAAATAATCTGTCAGCCGCATATGTAGCCCATTCCTCTCTTAGTCTGTATAAGTTTTTCTTCATCTAATTCTTTTAATTTATTTCTTATTCTTGTAACATTTACACTCAAAGCATTGTCATCAATAAATACATCATTATCCCACAAGTAGTCAATCAATTCTTCCCTTGAAATTATCTTGCCTTTATTTGCAAATAGATAATAAAGTATCTTCATTTCATTCTTCGTAAGCTCTGCTTTCTTATTATCCTTATAAATCAATGCAACAGACGTGTCCAGCCTTACATTTCCACATTCTAATATAGTGTCCGACTTCTTATCAGTTGATTTCTTAGTCCGCTTGAGTAATGCAGCAATTCTTGCAAGTAATATCGGTGGTTGATATGGTTTACTGATGTAATCGTCACCACCACGAATAATACAGTTAAGCTCGTCCATTGAAGTATTATTTCCAGTTACAAAAATGATGGGAACATCTGACTTCTCTCTTAAACGGTCGCATATCGTAAGACCGCTTATCCCCTCTAAATTAACGTCTAGCAGAACCATATCAGGGTTTACACTTAATATATCATCTGCAGCATTTTTGTAATCTGTAGTTGCGCACACTTCGTATCCTGATGTATTTAGTAATAATTTTAATTCTTCACGAATGTTTTCATCATCTTCAACTATGTAAATAATCGGTGTCACCCTCTTTTCTGGAAAAATTAAGTATTTGTATTCATTATTTTATTAATCACCTGTA
>OQVU01001151.1_pt1 | contig 10382 bp, 4 predicted proteins | sample 1691611 | NCBI WGS metagenome assembly OQVU01 (sample SAMN03418272, study PRJEB22391) | human gut metagenome | biome: human-gut; feature: organic feature; material: feces | host: Homo sapiens | place: Tanzania | collected 2013-01
AATAGCTTTGCCAACCGTAGGCAATAGTTTTGCTAATCGTTGGATAAACCTTGGCAAAACGTTATCAAAAAAATATCGCTCAGTATTATTTCTGAGCGATATTCTTTATTTTTGATAATCATATATGCGTATTGCGGATACACTTACGTATGCGAATTTCGCGTGTTATCCATGTGATGTAATCAACAAAGTCAGTCTCCTGCCTATCGACCATTCGCTTTCGATGATCACTTTTTTTGATCTTTTACTATCACTAAATCTTTCAGATTGATGTCTGTCGTTGCAGGGTCTATCTGTGTAGGTTCATCTGTATAGACAAATGTCGATTTGCGAATATCAATATTGTGAACACAGTTATGATTTGGAACACCATTTGCAATAATTGCAGTCTTAGCACCGCGACAGTTCACACGTTTTATATGTATGTCTTGAAAATCAGGCATCCATTGCCCATATTCGCTTGCCAGTTGTTCGTTAAGTTTATTGCCTATTCGATTTTTATAGTCACATTGAAATACTATAGCAGCATTCTTTATATCAGTCATCGTAATGTCGCTAATATAGATACGTTCAGTGTGTCCTCCTCGATCTGGTCCACTCTTAAATCGCAATCCAACCTCAGTACCAACATAACTATTGTTGCGAACTATTATGTCTCTCATGCCTCCAGCCGTAACACTGCCTAATACGAATCCACCATGCGCGTTATAGACGGTGTTGTTCTCTATGATGAAATCCTGACAGCCTGATAGTCTTCCAGGAATTGGACGCTCGCTTTTCAGGCAGATACCATCATCGCCAACATCAACAGTGTTGTTGACAATAAGTGCTTTATGGCAATCTGTAAGGTCTATACCGTCAGAGTTGTGAGCATTCCATGGTGCGCGAACAGTCACTCCATCAATGATGATATTGGCACTGTAGCGTGGGTGGAGATGAAATCTTGGTGGATTCTGAATCGTAATACCTTTGACCAAAATGTTCTCACATTCGTCAAATCTGACAAGGTCATTTCGTAGATGCTCCTGCTTTTCCGGATCAGTTGCGATATCAGCATAACCTGATTTCATTTTCCATGGATACCATGCCTTACCATCGTTTAGTTCTACTCCGCCCATTTCGTGTATTTCTTTCCATTCTATATCGCTTGCATTGGAGCGTTTCATGTATCTCCATTGTTTTCCATTGCCATCGATAATGCCTTGTCCTGTAATTGAAATGTTCTTGCTCTTATAAGCATATACGCATGCTTTTACACGGTCAGCGTCTGGATGTTCTCTATCGATATATAGTTCTTTGTCTGGAGAGAAATACAAAATGGCGTTTTTCTCAAGATGTAGTTCTATGTTATCCTTCAGCAAGATAGGTCCAGTAAGCCACACTCCACGCGGTATTGTCAATGTTCCGCCACCTTTTGCACTAAGATCAGAGATAGCCTTCTCTATACTCTCTGTTACGAGTGTATTGCCGTCGCCTGACACACCATAATCTTTCAGATTAACTTTATTGTCTGGAATAGCAAAAGGTTTTATAGGGTCTATATTAGTATCTAAGTTGGTATAGTATTTACCGTACTCGCCTTGGGGAGTATCACCTACAAATCTTGGCATTGTGATAGGAAATAAATCGCTCTCACGATGCTCTTTCTTGATATAATCTATCATGCGAGTGACAATCTCAGGATGTTTAGATGCCAAATCGTGATCCTCGTGTATATCATTAGCAAGATTGTAAAGATGTGGTTTGCCCTTGATGACAACTAATTTCCAATCACCTTCACGTACACCAAACTGGTCTGTCTCGGAGAATTCCCAGTATAGGTATGGGTGCTGTTCTTTCTGTTCTTTTCCCATAAGTGTAGGCAAGAACGAAATGCCATCAAAACCGTCTCCTTCCAATTTGTTGTTAGTGTAATGCTTGGCAAAATTCTTAATTCCAGCCATCTCGCAGAATGTAGGTAATATGTCATAGAAGGCTATCATCTGGTCTGTTGTTGTTCCTGCTTGAATATGTCCTGGCCATTTAATGATGAAAGGAATTCGTATGCCACCCTCATAACATTGACGTTTTAGTCCCTTTAGTTTTCCATCACGACCGAAGAATGTGGGATCTGCTCCACCTTCTTCGTGAGGGCCATTGTCACTGGTAAATATAATAACAGTGTTCTCGTCCAACCCTTTCTCCTTCAATTTTGCGACAATCTCACCAACATAGGCGTCAAGGCGGCTTATCATGGCTGCAAACTGTGCATGTGTGTTTACAGTAGCATTGTAACGGCTATTTTCATCACCTCCCCATGTCTTGTCTTCATGGAATTTCTGCTTGTAGTAATTTAGCAGAGAGTCATTTGGCTGAACAAGTTCTGCATGTGGAAGTGTGTAAGTAAGAAGTGAGATGAATGGATGGTTGGCATCTTGTTTGTCTATCCATTCTAGAGCGCGACGGTGTATAAGGTCTGCTGAATATTGGGTACGTTTCTCATAGCCGTTGCCGAACATTGGCCACTGTATGTTGTCTTCCAAAACAACACGATGTGTGGCTGTATCCCCTTTTGTGCGACTGAATTCGTTTAGAAAATTAGGGTAATAAAGATGCGCCGTAGATTGGCAGATATATCCGAAATACTCATCCACGCCACGTGTCTCTGGCATTGAGACAGAGCCTTCATAGCCCGCAGCCCATTTGCCAAACATGCTGGTGCGATAACCGTTTTCCTTCATTATCTCTGGAAGTATCTTATGGCCTGGGTCATACGGATGTTGTCCGACAACGCTCCAATCTTGATTCTTTCCATAAACGATAGGTTTTGAATCACGTGAATATCCTTTGTTGCCACGTATGAGAGTGTGTCCCGTATGTTGGCCTGTCATTAATGTTGCTCTCGATGGAGCGCTGACAGGACTGCCAGCATATGCCTGAGTAAATCTCATACCCTCACTTGCCATACGGTCAATATTGGGAGTTTCGATGTATGGTTGACCATAACATCCAAGATCTCCATACCCCAGGTCGTCAGCCATGATATAAATAATGTTTGGAACTTTGGCTTTCCCCTTTGCGGCATGCATAGTGGCAGGCACAATAGCCATTGTGCCTACAATCGTCCGATAAAGCAAATTACTGCTTTTAAAATGTGTTTTTTCCATAATTTGTAAATTGTTTTAAAGTAGTTGTATGTGTTTTGAAATAGTTATAAAAATAGTTTCGTGTTGTTTCCTGAATTCTTCTGCCATATAATTCATGACGTTTGCAGGTATTGAATAACCTACATTTGTTGTTTTCTGAACTCTTCTGCCATATAATTCATGTCATCAGTAACATGCCTGAAAAACTGGCGGTAGCCTTTACACAGATAATTCAACCCTGGACCTCCGTATTTGTCATATACAAATCTGTTTTTTGGACATTCGCCATAACAAGCAAATTTATATTCACACTCTTGGCATTGATGAGGTAAACGCTGTTGCTTCATTGCGGAAAAATCATGTTGCTGACTCCCATACATCATAGCTGTTAGAGATTGATGGTGAATATTTCCAAGTTTATACTCTGGAAAAACAAAATGATCACACGAATAAACATCTCCATTATACTCCATAGCTGCAGCATTCCCACATGAGGCAGAAAGCGTGCAGATGCCAGGGGATACTCCTACCCAGTTTGCCAATGTCGCTTCTATAATTTGTATATAGATGCGTCCTACATCTCCGTTGGCCCACAAATCATAAATCTCGCAGAGAAATCGACCCCATTGAACAGGAGAGATAGACTCTGGTGTTACGTTTTTTAATGCAGTAGACATATCTTCCCAATGAGACATTCCTGGTATCAAACCATGATCATCGGACTTATGGTAAATGCGCTCTACGATAGGTGCAAACTGAATATACTTGCATCCGATATCCTTGAAAAAATTATAAAACTCTGCTGGATGTTCTACATTAAGACTGTTGACAACAGCCATGGCATTCCATTCCACACCATGCTTTTTCAACATCTCTATGCCATCCATTACCTTCTGCCATGTAGGCTTCTGCCCATGAGATACACGATAAGCATCATGCCATTCTTGCGGTCCGTCAATAGAAATGCCTACGAGCCAGTTGTTGGTGGCGAGAAACTCACACCACTCATCTGTCAACAGAGTACCATTGGTTTGCAGACAATTGTCTATCACCTTTCCGCGCCCATACCTTTTCTGTAGCATTATGGCTTTCTTGTAGAATGACAAAGGTCTAAGTAATGGCTCACCACCATGCCACAAGAACAGAATCTCCTGTTGCGTCTGTGCTTCTATATATTGTTGTATAAAAGCCTCCAATGTCTCATCACTCATCTGTTGACATACATCGTTATAATATTTTCTTTTCTCAAGATAATAGCAATAACGACATGCCAAATTGCACGTGCTGCCAGCAGGCTTAGCCATGACATATAATGGTTTGCTGAATGGTGAAATTGTGGGCATTGTCTTTTGATGATGATAAAAGGTGAACTTACTATTAGCCAGCATAGGAATTGCTGTTGTTTCTATCTGTGGAGTATTGAAATTTGATTGCTAAATTACGGAGTTTTTCCCTTAAATCAAAGGATATGGATAACTTTTTTTGAGAGAGAATGTTTTTTTTCTAAATTAGTACAGATTCGATGTGCTTTTACCGATTAATCAGTCGTTTTCAATGATTTATAGCAACTTATTGCATACGGTTGAAGCCTTCCCAACGCACATTCCATTTACCATTTTTTGGGAAACCTGGGTTGAGCGGCTGTTGACATCCGTCCCATCCGCAACACATCATGGCAATGGCTGTGAGCAAAGATCCGTTGCCTGGCAGATAAAGTCGCAGACGGTCTGGAGTCTGGAAGTTGTGACCATTGGGCAGATAAGTATTCTTCTGTGTATCGATCAGCAATGCCTGAAGTGCGGTTTCGGGTTCTCCCAATCGGGCAGCAGTCATGGCTATCATGCCATAATCCCATCCCCAAGTAGTCTCCCAATGCCAGTTGTGCATCACAGCGTCAAGTGTGTGTGTCATTTTGATGCTGTCTATACCCTGTGTGGGGATAAGGCCGAAAGCACCCAGCACGGCAGGATGGTCGCTGTAGCAATGTTCGTCAAAGCGCGGTTCTTCCTTTGATGGAAGACCTGCCTGATAGATGCCGTTTTTCTCAGGCAATGGTGCAAGTCGCTTGATGATGTTGTCCCAATCAGCATGACGGCTTTTACCCATGCGCTCACGCCACTTTTGTGCTACTGTGAGTCCATAGCGCCAGTAACTGAGTTCGAAGGGATGGTTGTAGGAAAAGTCCTTGCGCATACATTCCTGCATGGCAGTGGCGCCGGTGAGTGGAATATACTGTCCGCCACGATCGCAGGCTTTGGCAAAGTCTGCCATAAATTCAGCAGTCTGCTCCACATGTTCTGCATAGGCCTTGAGCGTCTGGCCTGATGGGTTGGCGCGATACATTTCTTCAGCGAGATAGATGTAATGGGGCTGTTGCCAGAGCAGAAACGAACCGACGTTTGACGGTGCTTCGCCTGCCCAAGGGTCGGTCATCTTCATCCAGCGCAGTCCTTTGAATCCTTGACGCTTAGCTATATTGCGTGCAGCGGGAGCAGCCACATCGTCGTACCAGCGCAACATGCGAGCCACAACGTCGGGTTGATTCCACAGACAGAAATCTACTGCGTGCCACCAAGTCATCTCCAGATGCGGACGACCAAACCAACTGTTGTAGGTCAAGCCAGTTTCCTGTGGGGGCATGTTGCCTGCGCAGTTGATATAGGTGAGATATTGTGATAGGACCACGCGACGCTCCAGTTCCTTGGCTCTTGGGTCGGTGCATTGTCCGAAATCGGCAAATGCACCTGCTGACCAATGGCGGTGCCAGAATTTCTGGTTGCGCTTCATGTGGTCGGCAAAGGTTTCAGAGGTGGGATGGTCGATGGGGTTAAGGCTGTATTCTGCCGAAAACTCCAACACATCGTCGGTGGTTGACAGGGCATACTGATGGTTGCCCATGGGCTTCAGGTCGGCTATGCCGTTCCATCTCACATATATATAATAGGTGGTGGAGTCGAGTTGATGTTGAATCAGAGCAGATTGTGCATCCTGTTTGACGATTGATGAGGTGTGACGGTCTGTTTTGCTCCAGTCGGCTGCATGGTCGGCATGCTTTCCTGTGGGATAGGGGAGTCGTATGGCAACCTTTGCTTGCTGGTTTTTGAGTAGTGGACTCTTGACGCGTGCTACCAACTGGTCGCGGTCTGGACGGCAGAAAGTGATGACATCAACCGGTTTCCCGTCTGCCAGGAAATGAGAACCAATCTGAGCATCCCAGAGGTGAAGCTCCTGATGAATATCGGTGAGCTGGTTGAGGGCGATGGGATTTGACTGGCTGTCGGTGAGTTGAAGACCGATGGCGCCGAGGTTGAGCCGATGTGGGTTGACGCGGAAATATTCGGTTGCCTGCTTGTTGCGTCCGTTCTGTTTGTATTCTACAGCATACACTTCCTGATGACCATGTCCTAAGTCGTAGGATTTTTCAGTATCAGCAGGTGTCAGTTTCTCGGTGTTGGGGAATGAGTGCCAACCCCAATCGGACATGGTGGTGAGGGGGATGCCTTGCTCATAATCGGTGGTGTAACTTTGCAGTCCGGTCACATCAACGGTGGCGGCAAAATGACCGTTGCCTACAGTTAGCGACGCGAGATTGTCGGCTTTGGTGATGATGGGGTTGTTACGAAAAAGAACAGCCTCGCGATTAATCGAGGCTGTTGTATTGTCGGTATCGAAACCAAGCATTTCCATTTCAAGTGATGCCCATATAAATGGTCCTACACCCTTGGCATCGTTGTCTCTGACTGGTTCGCTGAGGTAATATTGGAACGAACCGTCGCGCCGTTTGTTCTCTTTGACTTTTGGCGCAGCCTTCAACACTTTGGCGCTGATGCCTGGACCGAGGCCCGCTACCGCACAGCATTGTGTCAGCGAAATGGTCTTGTCGGCATTGACGCGGATGAAGTTGTTGATGATGCCCTTATAGGCTTTGATACCAGCATCACGGTATTTTTCTCCGAGATACCCCTTGCGGTAGGCTTTCAACAGTGCATAAGCAAACATCGACGAACAAGTAGATTCGAGATAGTTGCCTTCACGTTCGGGTGAATCCATCACCTGATACCACACACCAGTCTTTTTGTCTTGCCACTTGATAACAGCATCGAGGTCTTTGCGCAACAGTTCGATGACTTCGCCACGGCGACTGTAGTTCTCAGGTAGAGCATCAAGCAGTTCGATCAATGCCATGGTGTACCATCCCTGCGCACGTCCCCAGCAATGCTGTGAGAGTCCGGTTTCCTTGTCCGCCCAGAACATCTCGTGTGTTTCGTCCCAAGCATGGCGGTTGAGTCCGGTCTTGGGGTCGAATGTGCGCTGGTAGGTTACGCTGATTTGGTTGACTGCATCGTCGTAAATCTTCTGTGCATCTTTCTGCTTCAGCAGGTCGCGAGCGGTAAGTGTGTAGAATGGCAATCCCATGAAGATACCGTCGAGCCATACCTGATAACTGTAGATGGCCTTGTGCCAATATACTTTGTCGGCAATGGTGCGTGGTTGGTTTTTCAACTGCTTCATCATGAGTTGCATGGCGAGCAGATTCTTTTTCTCTGGTTGGAGTTGGTACATACGTGTTACGAAATGGCCGGTACGTATGTTGTCGAGGTTATAGTCTTCCATCCGGAAACCACGAATTGCCCCGTTTGGGGCAATCATTGTGTCGGTATATTCGCGGCAGTAGGCGAGAATGTCATCGCCGCCGTATTTCAGATATGTATCGAGCATGGCTTCCAGTTCGATACCCATCACATAACTCCATTTTGGCTTGCTGGAAAAATCGAGCAGGTAGGATTTGGGTACACGCTTCATTTCAGAATAAGTGAGCCATTGGCTGTAGTTCTTGAAAGGTTTCTCCTGAAGCGCAAGCGAACCGTTGATGAAGAGATTGTCGAAGCGCACGTCGCGTGTCATGCCTTTGATACTGTTGCCATCGCGCACACCGTTGAAACGACAGTTCTTTACATTGATGTCATATACATAGCAGGCAGTATCGAGTGCGATAATCTGCACACCGTATTGTGATTTCTCACAAGTGATGTTTTCGATATTGATATTGCGTACGGTGGGGATATATCCACGACAGCAAATCTCGTTGTGCTCGTAGTCGAGATTGATTTTCAGTACGCTTTCCTTGCAGACACCCACTTTGATGTTGCGGGCATTGATGTTTTCGATGATACCGCCACGGCAAGTATTGGTCTTGATGCGTACTACACGCTCCAGTTCGGGCGAGTCCATCACGTTGTTCTCGGCATAGACGTTGCGGCATCCGCCCGATATTTCAGAACCGATAACCACACCACCGTGACCGTTTTTCATCTCACAGTTGCGGATGATGATATTCTCGCTGGGGCGATCCCAGAGGCGTCCGTCACGGTTGCGCCCACTCTTAATGGCAATACAGTCGTCACCAGTATTGAAATAACAGTTTTCTATCAGCACACCATCGCATGATTCAGGGTCGCATCCATCGCCGTTAGGACCGTCGTTGATAATCTTCATGCCACGTACGGTGATGTTTTTCGACAGCAGGGGATGAATCACCCAGAATGGAGAACGCAGCAGGGTGAGGTCTTCCAAGAGGATGTTCTCACACTGGTTGAAGTTGATGAGCTGTGGGCGCAGACCGTCATTCTTGGTGAAAATGCGCTCGTTCATATCTACACCGTCTTCTGCTTGCTTCAGCAATCGGGCACGGGTGCCACTGCGCTGGTTGGGCAGTTTGTCGGGTGCACCTCCGAAGTAGGGTACGCCTGTCCATTGCCACCATGTTTCTTTCGAACCGCCACCGTCGATGGTGCCTTCACCAGTCACAGCAATGTTCTGCTGCTTGTAGGCATAGATGCATGGACTGACGTTGTGGCAATCGAGACCTTCCCAACGTGTAGGTACTACGGGATAGAGGTCTGGTTCAAACACAAACTGCAACTTGGCGTCTTTCTCCACTACGAGATTGACGTTTGACAACAGGGTGATGGCACCTGTGAGATAGGTACCTGCCGGTACGATGACGCGACCACCGCCTTTCTTAGAACATGCCAGAATGGTCTTGTTGATGGCTTTCTGGTTCTTGGCAGCTGTGTTTCCTGTCTTTGCACCATATTTGGTGATGACAAAATCACGTTTTGGGAATGTCGGAGCCTTAATGCTCTGTTCGATGCGCTTATACTCATTGTCGTCCCAGGCTTTGGCCTGTGCGGCGATGGGTACAATGATGGCTACGAACAATAATTGTAGTAGTCTTTTCATTATTTTGAGTGTTTTAGTAGATTTTTCGGTGCAAAGATAAGCATTTTATTTGGAAATAAGCCAAATATGCATTACTTTTGTGTGATATTAATGTGAAGATTATGACAAAGATAGCAGATTTTCTAAACAAGAACGACCGCTTTGCTGCAGACGCAGGGTGTCGTATCGTGGAAATGGAAGAGGGAAGGGCTGTTGCAGAAATGACGGTTACACCCCATCATCTCAATGGCGGCGGAGTCTGTCAGGGCGGTGCACTGTTTACACTTGCCGACTTGGCATTGGCTGCCGTGATGAACAGTAGGGGGCAATTGACCTTCGGTATTGAGAACAATATCATGTTTATGGCATCAGCGCGTGTAGGCGATAGACTGCGTGCAGAAGCCCGAGAGGTGGCAGACCATCCGAAGATTCCAACCGTAGAAGCCCGTATTACGAATCAGAATGGACAACTCTTGTGTGTGGTGACAGGTGTGGCTTATCGTAAGAAAGAGGCACTGGTAATGGAATAATCCCTATTCCATAACTACTCCTTTGTCTTCACTATCTCATATTCCAAAACTTTTTTCAATCCCAACACGTTCATATAGTAATCGCGCGTACCTATTATATATACTTGACGGTTCCACAGTTCGGGGTTGTCCTTGAGGTTGAGTTTCTTGCGTATTGATGCTCTGTCGGTCAAGCAGACAAGTAGAAAACTGTTTTTGTCAATTGTTTCGTCTGTCTGATTGTCGGTTACAATCGGAGTATCTGACAGTAGGATAGAGGTGCTCGAAGTGAAGGGAGGCCATAGAAGTATGTTGTTTAGACTCTTGTAAGCTGTGCCGACAATATATGCCTTGACGCAGATTTGACGGTCCACATCTGTCAATTGCGCTTCTGCCACCGTCAATGCGTTCTGCTTGATAGTGGGATCAATGCCCGTTTCTGGTACTATTGTGCCGGTAGAGTCGGTTGCTGTAGTGTCACGGTCTTCTTTCGCAGGTGGATCTTCTACCATATCCAACTGCTTTT
>OQVU01001154.1_pt1 | contig 10370 bp, 5 predicted proteins | sample 1691611 | NCBI WGS metagenome assembly OQVU01 (sample SAMN03418272, study PRJEB22391) | human gut metagenome | biome: human-gut; feature: organic feature; material: feces | host: Homo sapiens | place: Tanzania | collected 2013-01
TGATGATCGACGGCGTTACCGACCTCATCATGATGAAGTCCGACTGCCTCGATTCATTCGAGACCATCAAGGTCTGCACATCCTATATCATTGACGGAAAGGAGACGAACCAGTTCCCGTTCGATACGGAATGCGAAATAACTCCGGTTTACACAGAGTTCAAGGGCTGGAACCAGGACCTTACAGGCTGCAGGAAAGAGGAGGAGCTTCCTGAGACATTCAAGGAGTACATCCGCTTTATGGAGAACTACCTGAAGGTGCCTATCAAGATCATCTCTCTCGGACCTGACCGTGAGGCGACAATCGAAAGATAGTTTTCTATAACATATACCCCCAAAAAAAGCCCGGCTGCTCATCACAGTCGGGCTTAATCATTATGTCAGAACCTTATTAAAGGTCATTCATTTCCTTGAGGTAATCCTCTTTGCTGCTTACTACGATATCCTGGAATTCCTTCTGGCCTGTGCCGGCTGGAATGAGGTGACCGCAGATGACATTTTCCTTAAGACCTTCGAGGTCATCGACGCGGGCGCGGATAGCTGCCTCGCTGAGCACCTTGGTAGTCTCCTGGAATGATGCGGCAGAGATGAAGCTGTCTGTCTTGAGGGCTGCTCTTGTAATACCCTGGAGCACCTGACTTGCAGTTGCCGGGTGAGCTTCCCTGAAGGCCATAAGTTTCAGACCCTGTCTTTCGAGAGAATCATTCTCGTTCTTGAGGTCACGTGCAGAAATGATGTCGCCTACTTTGTAGCGCTGAGAATCTCCGGCTTCCTTGATGTAGTACTTGCCATAGATCTCATCATTGACATCCATAAACTTCCACTTGTCCACAAGCTCCTCAGGCAGGAACTCCGTATCTCCGGATGAAGTGATCTGAACCTTTCTCATCATCTGTCTTACGATGATTTCGAAGTGCTTGTCATTGATCTTCACACCCTGGAGGCGGTACACGGCCTGAACCTCATTGACAATGTACTCCTGAGCCTTTACAGGACCGAGGACATTGAGGATGTCGGTAGGTGAAACGCCGCCGTCTGAGAGTCTTGAACCTGCCCTCACGTAGTCGTTCTCCTGAACGAGGATCTGCTTGGACAGAGGAACGAGATATTTCTTCTCTATACCGGACTTGTTCTTGACGAAGATTTCACGGTTACCTCTTGTGATTCTACCCATACGGACCTCACCGTTGAGCTCGGAAATTGTAGCAGGGCTTGAAGGATTTCTTGCCTCGAACAACTCTGTAACTCGCGGAAGACCTCCGGTAATATCGTTTGACTTGCCGATCGCACGAGGGATCTTCATGATGATGTCGCCGACTTTCACCTGAGTGCCGTCGCTGACAGGGATATGCGCACCTACAGGAAGGTTGTACTGCTTGAGTGTAGCGCCCTTCTCATCAAGAATGAGGATCGAAGGAGTCTTGGTCTTGTCCCTGGACTCGATGATGACCTTGTCCTTGTTGTTAGAGTACTCGTCTGCAGACTCCTCGCGGTATGTCGCACCTGCGATCATGTTCTCGAAACGTACTGTACCGGCTGTCTCGACGATGGTAATCGCATTGTACGGGTCCCATTCGCAGATAAGATCACCTTTCTGAACCGTATCGCCATCCTTCTTGTACAGAATCGCTCCGTAAGGAACGTCGTATGAAGAGAATGTGATACCTGTGTTCTCATCGATAATCTTGACCTCAGTCATACGGCTGACGACAACTTCCTGTGTCTGACCGTCGTCTGTCACTCTCTGAAGAGTTCTGAGTTCGTCGAATACCAGTTTTCCGTTGTATTTGGACTCGATGGAAGAATCAGCTGCCGTGCTGGATGCAGTACCACCGACGTGGAAGGTACGAAGTGTAAGCTGGGTACCAGGCTCACCGATAGACTGTGCTGCGATAACTCCGACAACCTCACCTTTCTCGACCATTCTGCTGGTAGCAAGGTTACGTCCGTAACACTTAGCGCAGACACCCTTACGGGACTCGCAAGTGAGCACTGAACGGATTTCCACCTGCTCGATAGGGAGAGAGTCAATGAGGTTTGCAGTAGCCTCGCGGATTTCTTCACCGGCCTTGATGATAAGTTCACCCGTAATAGGGTTGAAGATATCGTGTACTGACGTACGGCCGAGAATTCTTTCGCCGAGTGACTCGACAACCTCGTCCTTGTTCTTGATGGCTGTAGCAATAAGTCCCCTGAGTGTTCCGCAGTCTTCCTCATTGATGATGACATCGTGAGAAACGTCCACGAGACGACGTGTCAGGTAACCGGCATCGGCTGTCTTGAGGGCGGTATCGGCAAGACCTTTACGCGCTCCGTGGGTAGAGATGAAGTACTCGAGCACTGTCATACCCTCCTTCAAGTTGGAGACGATAGGGTTTTCGATAATCTCCGCTCCTGCCGCACCGGACTTCTGAGGTTTTGCCATAAGTCCTCGCATACCGCAGAGCTGCTTGATCTGCTGTGTGGAACCACGGGCTCCAGAGTCAAGCATCATGTAAACCGGGTTGAAGCCTTTCTGGTCTGCAGAAATCTGCTTCTCCACGATTCCTGTAAGCTTGTTGTCAATGGAGGTCCAGAGGTCGATAACCTTGTTGTAACGCTCGTTGTTGGTAATGAAACCCATAGCGTAGTTGTTCTTGATATCCTCCACCTGCTTGTAGCCCTCATTGATGAGGTCGTATTTTTCAGGCGGGATGAGGACATCGCCAAGGTTGAATGAGATACCTGCACGGAAGGCGCGGTCATAACCGAGGTTCTTGATATCATCGAGGAAACGGGCTGTTCTGGACACGCCTGTATTCTTGATGACCTCAGTAATGATCTTTCTGAGGGCCTTCTTTCCGAGTACGTCATTGACATAAGGAACCTCTACCGGAACGAACTGGTTCACGATGATACGGCCTGCAGTGGTCTTCACCATCTGTGTGCCGGCCTCAGGATTCTGCTTGTCCTTAGGAAGCCTTACATTGATCTCGGCGTGAAGGTCAATGGCTTTCTCGTTGAGAGCCACGATAACTTCCTCCGGACCATAGAAAGACATCTTCTCACCTTTTGCACCAGGTCTTATCTTAGTGATATAGTAAAGACCGAGCACCATATCCTGTGAAGGCACAGTGATAGGAGTACCGTTGGCAGGATTCAGGATGTTCTGGGAACCGAGCATGAGGAGCTGAGCCTCCATGACCGCAGCGTTGCCGAGCGGCAGGTGGACTGCCATCTGGTCACCGTCGAAGTCCGCATTGAACGCGGTACAAGCGAGAGGGTGGAGCTGGATGGCCTTTCCTTCGATCATTCTCGGCTGGAAAGCCTGAATACCGAGTCTGTGAAGAGTAGGTGCACGGTTAAGGAAAACCGGATGACCTTTCATCACGTTCTCGAGGATATCCCAGATGACTGGTTCCTTTCTATCTACAATTTTCTTTGCAGACTTGACTGTCTTTACAATACCCCTCTCAATCAGCTTCCTGATAATGAACGGTTTGTAAAGCTCTGCAGCCATAAATTTAGGAAGACCGCACTCATGCATCTGAAGTTCAGGACCTACGACGATGACTGAACGCGCAGAGTAATCGACACGTTTACCGAGCAAGTTCTGACGGAAACGTCCCTGTTTTCCTTTAAGGCTGTCTGACAGTGACTTGAGAGCCCTGTTGGACTCGCTTTTCACTGCATTTGATTTCTTGGAGTTGTCGAAGAGTGAATCCACAGCCTCCTGAAGCATACGTTTCTCGTTTCGGAGAATGACTTCAGGGGCCTTGATCTCGATAAGTCTCTTCAGACGGTTGTTTCTGATGATGACACGTCTGTAGAGGTCATTGAGATCGGATGTGGCGAAACGGCCACCGTCAAGCGGAACGAGAGGACGGAGATCCGGCGGAATGACCGGAATCACCTTCATGATCATCCACTCAGGGCGGTTGATGCCGTTGGACTCCTCAAACCACTTGACGATGCTGAGGCGCTTGAGCAGCTCCGCTTTCTTGAGCTGGGAATTGGCCAGACGCATCTCTGTACGGAGACTGTCTGCAAGTTCCTTTATGTCAATCTCCTTCAGCAAGTCATAGATACCCTCTGCACCCATCTTGGCAACGAACTTTGCAGGATCGTCGTCAGGAAGGTTGTAGTTGTCAGGGTACTGGTCGAGAACTGCCAGATACTCGTCCTCGGAGAGGAGTTCGAGTTTCTGCCTGTCTGTCTGTCCAGGACGGATGACAATGTACTTCTCGTAGTAGATTACCGCCTCAAGTTTCTTGGCAGGAACGCCGAGAACAGCGGAAATCTTGTTCGGAGCTGACTTGAAGTACCAGATATGGGCAACAGGGACAGTAAGTGAAATGTGTCCCATTCTCTCCCTGCGCACCTTCTTTTCTGTAACTTCCACACCGCAACGGTCGCAGACGATACCACGGTACCTGATGCGCTTGTATTTACCGCAATAGCACTCGTAGTCCTTGGTAGGTCCGAAAATCTTCTCACAGAAAAGGCCATCTCTCTCAGGCTTGTACGTCCTGTAGTTCACAGTCTCAGGCTTGAGGACCTCTCCGTGGGACCTGTCAATGATGTCCTCCGGAGAAGCAAGCGAAATGCTGATTTTCTGGAAATTGCTCCTTACCTTGTTATCTTTGTTATTGAAAATAGGCATAATATATCAAATCAAAATTGACTGTTACTATTCAAGAGTCACTTTAAGTCCGAGACCTCTGAGCTCGTGCAGGAGCACATTCAGAGATTCAGGAATACCTGGAGTAGGCATCGGCTCACCCTTGACGATGGCTTCATAAGTCTTGGATCTTCCGGTCACGTCATCAGACTTGACAGTAAGGATTTCCTGGAGAGCGTTTGCCGCACCGAATGCCTCGAGCGCCCAAACCTCCATTTCTCCAAATCTCTGACCACCGAACTGAGCTTTACCGCCCAAAGGCTGCTGAGTAATGAGAGAATAAGGACCGATAGACCTTGCGTGCATCTTGTCATCAACCATGTGACCGAGCTTGATCATATAGATGATACCTACAGTTGCATACTGGTCGAACCATTCACCGGTACCGCCGTCTCTCAGATGAGTACTTCCGTACTTAGGAAGACCTGCCTTGTCAGTATATGCACAAATCTCATCAAGACTTGCACCGTCGAAAATAGGGGTGCTGAACTTGAGACCAAGTCTTTCACCTGCCCATCCCAAAACAGTTTCATAAATCTGACCGAGGTTCATTCGGGAAGGCACACCGAGAGGGTTCAGGACAATGTCCACCGGAGTACCGTCCTCAAGGAACGGCATGTCCTCCTCTCTTACGATCTTGGCAACAATACCCTTGTTACCGTGACGTCCTGCCATCTTGTCACCGACAGTGATCTTTCTCTTCTTGGCGATATATACTTTCGCAAGCTGCATCACGCCGTTTCCGAGTTCGTCACCGACCTTGACCTTGTCCTGGATCCTCTTGTTTGCTGCGAGAGCCTCCTTGTAGGCGATGCAGTAATTGTTGATGAGGTCACGGATCATGAGGTTGGTCCTGTCGTCGTCAGTCCATCTGTTTGAATTAATATTTTCGAAGTCAATGGTCCTGAGCTGGGAAGCAGTGATTTCTCTGCCCTCAGGAATGATCTCAACGCCATAAAGGTCGCTGATTCCCACACTCTTCTTGCCTTCTGCCAATGCAACGAGCTTGTCGAAGAACTTGGCGTACAAAGACTCGGCTTTCTTGGTGAAATCTTCCTCGATGCTATCAAGTTTTGCTTTCTGCTCAGCCTTGGCGCCCTTGCGGTTACCCTCTTTGGCAGCCTTTGAGTAAAGAGCGGTCTTGATGACAGTACCGCTGAGTGACGGATTGGCCTTGAGTGAGGCATCCTTCACGTCACCTGCCTTGTCACCGAAGATTGCACGGAGAAGTTTCTCCTCTGGAGAAGGATCGCTCTCTCCCTTAGGAGTAATCTTGCCGACCATAATGTCACCCGGCTCGATATGGGCACCTACGCGGACAATACCGTTGTCATCAAGATTTTTGGTAGCGTCCTCGCTGACATTAGGAATATCGAATGTGAGTTCCTCCATACCACGCTTAGTTTCCCTGACTTCAGTAAGGTACTCGTCCACGTGAACTGATGTGAGGATATCCCATCTGACCATTTTCTCTGAAAGAACGATAGCGTCCTCATAGTTGTAACCCTTCCAAGGCATGAACGCAACCATAAGGTTACGGCCGAGTGCGAGTTCACCGTTCTGGGTAGCATATCCTTCTGTCATCACCTGACCTGCAACTACCTTGTCGCCTTTCTTCACAATCGGTTTCAGGCAGATAGTTGTATTCTGGTTTGTCTTTCTATATATAGGAAGATGGTAAACAGTGATGTCCGGAGAGAAGCTTACGAATTTCTCGTCCTCTGTGCGGTCATACTTGACGTGGATTTCATTTGCGTCCACATATACGACTTCACCGCTTCTTTCTGCCATCACCTGTGTCCTGGAGTCGATGCAGACCCTCTCTTCAAGACCGGTTCCCACGATAGGAGCCTGAGGCTTGAGAAGCGGAACTGCCTGACGCATCATGTTCGCTCCCATCAATGCACGGTGAGCGTCATCGTGCTCAAGGAACGGAATGAGGGATGCAGCCACAGAAGCCATCTGGTTAGGTGCAACGTCCATATAGTCAACCTCTTCTTTGGAGACTACAGGGAAGTCAGCCTCGAGACGGCACTGGATTCTGTCCTCTTCGATGGTTCCGTCATCATCCATCTTCACATTGGCAAGAGAAACGAGTTTGTCTTCCTCTTCCTCTGCGCTCATAAACTTCCAGCCGTCATTGGAAAGATTTACCTTTCCGTTCTCGACCTTACGGTATGGGGTCTCGATGAATCCCAGGTCATCAATCTTCGCATAGACGCAAAGTGATGAGATAAGACCGATGTTCGGACCTTCAGGAGACTCAATAGGACAAAGCCTTCCGTAATGAGTATAGTGCACGTCTCGAACCTCGAAACCTGCCCTGTCTCTGGAAAGACCGCCAGGACCCAATGCAGAAAGACGACGCTTGTGTGTAACTTCAGCAAGCGGGTTCGTCTGGTCCATGAACTGGGACATCTGGCTTGTACCGAAGAATGAATTGATTACCGAAGACAATGTCTTGGAATTGATGAGGTCAGTAGGGCTGAACTGCTCACTGTCCCTTACGTTCATTCTTTCGCGGATAGTCCTTGACATTCTTGAGAGACCTACGCTGAACTGGTTAGCCAACTGCTCACCTACTGTTCTTACACGTCTGTTGCTCAAGTGGTCGATATCGTCAACCGTAGCCTTGGAATTTATAAGCTGAATGAGATACTTGATGATCTCGGTAATATCCTGATTTGTGAGAACACGGAGCTCAGGATCTGTGTCGAGGCCGAGTTTCTTGTTAAGACGATAACGGCCGACTATACCCAAATCGTATCTCTTTTCGGAGAAGAACAACTTGTCGATCACGTCTCTCGCGGTTGCCTCATCAGGTGGTTCTGAATTACGCAACTGCTTGTAGATGTAATTGACAGCTTCTTTTTCCGTATTTGTCGGGTCCTTCTGCAGGGTGTTGAATATGATGGCATACTCACTGTCGCTTGCCTCATCCTTCTGGAGAAGCACAGTCTTCACCTCTGCATCGGTAAGTTTCTGAATTGTCTCATCGTTGATGACTTCACATCTCTCGACAACCGGAGTTGTACGCTCGATAGGGATAACCTCACCGGTATCCTCATCAACGAAGTCCTCGTTCCAGGTCTTGAGAACCTTTGCGGCGAGCTTTCTGCCCTCATTTGCCTTCAGATTCTCAGGAGTAGCCTCAATCTCTTCAGCCAGGCCGAAAATGTTTATGATATCCTTGTCCGCATCGAAACCGATAGCACGGAGGAGTGTCGTTACAGGCAACTTCTTCTTACGGTCGATGTAGGCATACATCACATTGTTGATGTCCGTGGCGAACTCGATCCATGAACCCTTGAACGGAATGATACGGGCTGAATAAAGCTTGGTACCGTTTGCGTGGAGGGTCTGATCAAAGAACACACCAGGAGACCTGTGCAGCTGTGAAACGATGACACGCTCTGATCCATTGATGACGAAGGTTCCGCCAGGAGTCATGTACGGGATGTCACCCAGATAAACGTCCTGAACTTTTGTATCGAAATCCTCGTGTTCGAGATCACTGCAAGAAAGGCGGAGTTTTGCCTTAAGAGGCACGTTGTACGTGAGACCTCTCTCAAGACACTCTTCAATCGAGTACTTAGGAGGATCAATGAAATAATCTATAAACTCGAGCTTATAGTTGTTCCTCGTATCTTCGATTGGAAATATTTCCTGGAATACTTGGTAAAGACCTTCGTTTTTTCTGTTCTCAGGGGTGGTGTCAAGCTGGAAAAAATCCTTGAATGATTTCAGCTGCACCTCAAGCAGATCCGGATAATCCAGGATTTTTGATGTGGCGAAATTTATTCGTTTATTGGTAGTCTTATTTGACATATTCTGCCTTTGAAATGAGAAAAACTTAAATACGACAAAAAGGTTTAGAGCCTATAATCCGACTCTAAACCTGATTTCGTTCCCAACCAGGGGAGAAGCGAAGTTATTTAACCTCAACTTCTGCACCAGCTTCCTCGAGAGTAGATTTGATCTGCTCTGCTTCTGCCTTGGATACTTTCTCTTTCAAAGTTGCACCTGGAGCCTTGTCAACAAGTTCCTTTGCCTCTTTAAGACCGAGGCTGAGGAGATCCTTAACGGCTTTGATAACGTTAAGTTTAGCGTCACCAGCTGACTTGAGGATAACGTCGAACTCTGTCTGCTCTGCTGGAGCTGCCTCTGCGGCTGCTGCAGGACCTGCAACTGCAACTGCAGCTGCTGCAGGCTCGATACCATACTCTTCCTTGAGAACTTTAGCAAGTTCCTGAACGTCTTTTACAGAAAGGTTAACCAACTCTTCTGCGAGTGCTTTTACGTCTGCCATAATTAATGTAGATATTTAAAATTGTTAATATTATTTCTCTTCTTTTTCTGAAAGGGTCTTGACGATTCCTGCAAGTTTTCCGCCTGCTGACTCGAGAGCAGAAATAACGTTGCGTGCAGGAGACTGGAGAAGACCGATGATGTCTCCGAGGAGTTCCTCTTTAGACTTGATAGCTGCGAGTTCGTCAAGCTTGTCTGCACCTACGAATGCGCACTCCTGAACATAAGCGCCTTTGAGAACTGGTTTCTCAAGACCGCTCTTCTGAAGCTTCTTGATAAGCTTTGCAGGAGCATTTGCAACCTCAGTGTACATGATTGCGGTATTGCCTACGAGAGTCGGGATAAGGAGATTCATCTCTTCATTGCCGAACTCATTGAGTACGTGAGTGAACAATGTGTTCTTCACAACTGTAAGCTTGATACCTGCCTCAAAGCAAGCACGACGAAGTTTTGTTGTATCTTCAGCATTCAGACCAGCGATATCTGTAACATAGAAGTTCGGGGTCTCTTTGATCTGTGCTGAGATAGATTCAATTATCTGGGCTTTTAATTCTTTTCTCATAACATTGAATATTTATTATTCAGCACTGAATGCTTTAACATCGAGTTTGATACCAGGGCTCATAGTAGTGCAGATAGCTGCGCTCTTGAGATATGTTCCCTTAAGTGTCTGCGGTTTCAATTTGAGGATTGCTGACATCACTACCTTAGCGTTGTCATAAATCTGCTCAGGGGTGAAAGAAGCTTTTCCGATAGCGGTGTGGATGATACCGGACTTGTCAACCTTGAAATCGATCTTACCAGCCTTAACCTCTTTTACAGCGCTGCCGACAGCCATTGTAACTGTGCCAGTCTTAGGGTTCGGCATAAGGCCTCTTGGACCGAGGATACGACCGATGATACCGACTTTAGCCATAACTGATGGAGTACAGATGATGACATCCACGTCAGTCCAGCCGCCTTTGATCTTCTCGATATACTCGTCAAGACCAACATAGTCTGCACCAGCCTCTTTAGCCTCAGCTTCCTTGTCAGGAGTACAAAGAACGAGAACTCTTGTGACTTTACCGGTTCCGTGAGGAAGTGTAACGACGCCACGGATCATCTGGTTTGCCTTACGAGGGTCAACGCCCAAATTTGCGATAAGCTCTACTGAAGCATCGAATTTCGTGAAGGTGATTTCCTTAAGGAGACCACACGCTTCAGAAAGGCCATACTGCTTTGTCTGGTCAACCTTGGCCAGCGCAGCTGTCATATTTTTTGAAAGTTTACTCATGATGCGCGTGATTATTTAACATCCTCAGGGAAAGTTCCTGAAATTCTGATACCCATACTTCTTGCTGTACCTGCGACCATCTTCATAGCTGACTTGAGGGTGAAAGCATTCATATCTGCCATCTTGC
>OQVU01001157.1_pt1 | contig 10348 bp, 8 predicted proteins | sample 1691611 | NCBI WGS metagenome assembly OQVU01 (sample SAMN03418272, study PRJEB22391) | human gut metagenome | biome: human-gut; feature: organic feature; material: feces | host: Homo sapiens | place: Tanzania | collected 2013-01
GGAGGGACAGCCCATGAAATTTGATGCCATTGTGGGCAATCCGCCGTATCAGGAGATGGACGGCGGAAATAATGCGAGTGCATCACCTGTTTATGATTTATTTGTTCGAGAAGCAATCGGCATGAATCCTCACTATGTGTCGATGATTATTCCAGCTCGTTGGTATTCAGGCGGTAAAGGACTAGACCAATTCCGAACTGATATGCTGAATGATACCCATTTGTCCAAAATTATTGATTTCACAAGTTCAACTGATTTGTTCCCGACGGTAGATATTGCAGGTGGTCTTTGCTATTTTCTGTGGGACAATAGCCATGATGGAAAATGTGCTTTTACAAATTATCGAAATGGCGTGGAATCTACAGCTACAAAGCACTTGAATGAGCATGGAACTCTTATTCGATACCCAATGGCTGATTCAATCGTTCATAAAGTTCTGGCGCATAACGAAGAAAAACTTTCTTCAATGGTGTCCAGCCGTAAACCGTTTGGATTGGCAACGAATGTGGCTCCGTTTGAAGAAGGCGATTTGACGCTTCGCTACAATAAAGGTGCCGGAAAATATCTACGGAGTATGGTCAATATTGGCGTGGAATTGATTGATAAGTGGAAAGTTATGATTTCCTACTTGAGTGCAGAACACGCTGGACAGCCTGACAAAAATGGAATGTTTAGGGTCCTTTCCACCACAGAGATTTTGCCGCCGGAATCTATCTGTACAGAAACTTATTTGATTGCAGGTGCATTTGATATTGAAGCGGAAGCAATCAACTATTACAATTATCTTCGGACGCGGTTTGTCCGTTTTCTGCTTTCGCTGATTGCTGTTTCTCAGCATATCACAAGGGCAAGTTTCGATTTTGTGCCAGTGCAGGATTTTACGGAGGAATGGACGGACGAAAAGCTGTACAAGAAGTACGAACTGACCGAAGACGAGATTGCGTTTATTGAGAGTACGATTAGAGTGATGGAATAACAAAGACAAACGATAACGCAATTTTAGTCTACCCAATTTACATCTGGTGCTTGATGACCTTTTAAGTCGAATTTTATGCGATAATATTTGTCTTGTTTGTCGATTTCTAGTGGGTATTTTTGTGAATAACGATGCCCCAAAATATCCCCATATGACAAATCAAGAACGTAATTTCCAAATAGATTTTTCTCGGAATCCTTGGAGAAAATTATGCAATATGCACATTGATTGATTTTGAATGTATAAAAATCAACACCCAAGCGTTCACTATTTTCTCGATAGAATCCAATGCGCATATTTGTGGCCGCACCATTCCCGATATTTTCTATCATAAGGGAAAGATAAATATAATGACCCTGTTCTTCCAAATAAAGACCATTGGTTTCTACGATTTTCTTATCAACATCAGACAAGTCTTTTTGAAAACGGATATTTTGATTTTCGATAGTAAAACAAACTTTGTCTAATATGTATTCTTTATAAGAAGAACATTCGTTAACTTGAGGAGAGGAATTTTTGGCTTGGCTACGGTCAAACAGCCATATATTATAAGAGCGACGATAAGAGGTTATTGAAAGATAAGGCTTGACCTTATTTATTTCATCTTCATGATAGTTTTTCTGTGCAGCACTTATTGAAAGATATACGCCTATAATACTAGCAATAGAGGATAGTATTGTCCCGTAATATGATAGAGCATCAGAAAGTTCCCAATGGACATTTAATATTGGAAATGGCGCAGGCATATAGAAAATTTTATTAATAACTAAAGGACCTAAAAGGACAAATGAAAAAAATATAACAATAAAAAAAGTTGATACATGATTATGGACACAGTTTTTGCTTTTTTGAAACAACTTATTCAGTAAGAAAAAAATGTTCAAATAGTAACAACTCCTTCGACTTTAAGAAATTGATTCTATAATACATCGATTTAGACCAAAAATCAACGATTTAATGAATGAGTTCGATTTGAACACATCTTATTTTTGATGAGGAAAGGAGGCCCCCACCATGACCGAACAAGCACTCCGCAAAATGATTGCTGCCGGGGAAAGCACCCGGCAGGAGTTTAAGTCGTGGGTGAAGTGCAAGGACTACCGGCAGCGGAAAGACCTTGCGGTGAAAAGTGCGGTTGCGCTGGCAAATACAAAGGGCGGCGTTCTGCTGTTTGGCGTGGAAGATGACGGCACCATTACGGGCTGCCCCAAAAGCGACCCGCAGGCACTGATGGAAGCCATCTACGATATGACCCGGCCCAGCTTGTTTACCGAAATCGAGCCGGTGGAAACCTCTGACGGTGTGGTGCTGGTGGTATCGGTGGAGAAATCCAGTTCTCATGTTGCCACCACCGGCGGCATCTATTACAGGCGGCTGGGGAACGTGACAAAGCCTTACTACCCGGCAAACGATGTGTACTCCCCTGCCGATAACCCGGACTTTTCGGCAAAGATCGTGGAGGGCGCATCCGAAAGCGATATTGACCTACTGGAAGTGTACCGCCTGAAAGAAAAGCTGCGGATTCGGGATGCAGGCTCTGCCCTGCCGGACTTGGCAGATACCACCTTTCTGGACAACCTGAACCTGATCCGCATGGAGAAGGACGAAGTGCGTGTGACGGTGGCAGGGCTGCTGTTTGTGGGCAAGGCGGCTTCCATTGCACGTCTGCTGCCCCAGGCAGAGGTGATCTACCTCCATTACAGCGACGAAGCGCAGACGGAGTACGACAACCGCATGGATATGCAGGAGCCGGTGATCTCGATTCTGGATAAGCTGACCGAGCGCATCCGCACCTATAACCGCCTGACCAATGTGCAGGTGGGGCTGTTCCGGCTGGAAGTGTACGATTTCTCCGAAGCGGTTTTTCAGGAGGCTCTGCTGAATGCACTGGCGCACCGCTCCTATGAGGACATGGCACCGATCTACGTCAAGCACTACCCCACAAAGATCGTGATTGAGAACCCCGGCGGCTTTCCGGGGGACATCAACGAAAGCAACATCATCACCCACCAGTCCATTCCCCGGAATAAGCTGATCGCCATGACCCTTCAGCACCTGAAATATGTGCAGCGTTCCGGGCAGGGTGTGGACATCATGTTCCAGAGTATGCTCACTGAGGGCAAACCCTACCCGGAGTACGCCAGCACGCCCAACTCCGTCCGGCTAACCCTTCGCAGCACGATGGAGAATCAGAGCTTCGTTCGGTTCATCGCAGAGACGCAGGACAGGCGTTCCAAGATGTTCACGCTGTCGGAGCTGATGATCCTGCACTATCTGCGGGAGCACCAGAAAATCACCCTGAAGCAGGCGGCAAAGACGATTCAGGAAACCGATGACAATGCCCACAAGGTTCTGAACGCTCTCCGGGATGAGGGCATTCTGGAACTCAACGGCAAGACCTATATGCTGTCCCTCAAGGTTTACGAAACGGTGAAAACCGATGTGGCCTATGTGCAGGATAAGACGGTCAGCCAGATTCAGGCAAAGGATCGGATTCTCGAATATCTGAAGCATAAGCCGTCGATTACGAATCAGAAAGCACAAGAACTGTGCGGATACACAAAAGATCAGGCATACCGTATTCTCCGAAAGCTTGTAGAAGAAGGGAAGATTGAAGTAAAAGGAGCAGGGCGCGGAAGGAGATACTGCTTAAAAGAAAATCAGCGATAAAAACGCGCGCCGCGCGATTATTACGTGCAAAGAAACGCGCGATTTTCTTGGGAATGAACAGAAAATAACTGCAATTCGATAAAAACAGGAATCGCTAATCGCGCGCCGAAACGCGCGCCGCGCGATTAGCAGTTTTGCCGCGCGTTTTCTGTGGCTCAATCTTCCAGCCTGCCGTGGTCACACCCCAGCGACAGATAGTGCTCCATCTCCCCTCTCAGCACCATCTGTGCATACTCCAAGGGCTTATTGTAGAGCAGCCAGTCCAGCTCTGCCCGCTGTGCCGGGGTGTTGCCATACTCGTCCTCCACGGCGATGCAGTCGATGGCAAGGGTGGTGCCATCCTCGAACCGGGCTTCCACCCGGTTGGTGTCCATGTTGAAGTGACAGGAAAGCAATTTTGTCATAATAGTATCCTCCAAGACTTGATTTATGGTGTGCGGTCGCTCGAACCAATGCCGTCAAGTCGTTGTCGGATGAAGTGGTTTTTAGTTTGTCCGGGAGTAAGTGCACGGTTTCTGCACGGTTTTTGCACGGTTTCAAAACGTGCAAAGGGTGCAAATCGTTGCAAAATCGGACAAAGAGTGCAGAAACTCGAAGCTCAAAACTTGCGATGTTTCGCAGAGAAATGACGTTGAAACGTAACTTCCAAAAATTGAGGGAATCGCCCGGCGTGCGCTACGAATCAGTAGCCCGCAGGTTCCAACGCGTAGGAATGTCTACCGTGAAAGCTGTGAATCGAAAGATTTCATGGCTTTTTTGTTTTTCTGGCAGGGGCTGCACACTTTTGCACATCTCATGCACACTTTACAAAAAAGCCATGAACTCTTTGCATCGCTTGCACAGCGTGTATTTCGCTGCACAAAAATTAAGCTTGTCGGGGCGAGGCCCCGACAAGCTCGGTGGGATTGGCGATAAAGAGCATCATGAATTGCGGAGCGCGTCAAGATGGTTTTACAAAGTTTATTACGGTAAAGCGGTGATAGTAGGACTTATAAGCTGAGATTATTCATATCGTGTTTTTCACTCGGTCACACAACCGAAAACATATTGTAATACTTCATCCGTCGGATATCCTCTTTGGAGAGTTTTAGCTCATGAAGGAGAGTTGCGTTTTCCGGTAGTGGCCTTTTGGAGAGCAAAAGCTTTAAAGCAACAGGCATCAATGGACGGGATGAAACCCCGTTCCAGAGTCCCCATCGGGTGTCGGCATCTAAGAATGAGGCCAGTACTTGTAGACTGGCCCGTTCCATGGGGTTATTCTGATGTTTCAATGTGATTAGAGTCATAGAATCAAAATGTTGCATGGTGCCCCAGTAGATGTTTTCAGCTTGTTGGTAGTGGTCAAATTCCGAGTAATTCATATAGAGCGCAATGCGGTATTGGCCGACGTCAGTCTGAGAAAAGACGTCGAAAACAGAACGGTTTAGCTTGCTATCCCGTCCATCGTAACAATAACCGTAAAAACGGGTAAGGCCCTTAAAAAATGCGGGCTGAAGTTCAGGCTGTGCAGTACTGGTTTCTATGGTACGGAGATAAAGCAGTTGCTCGGGGTGAATGCCAAATGCATCGGAGAGGTCATAGAGAGTGTTCAGATCAATGGAGATATCACCGCTCTCATATTTGGAAAGGGTGGCTCGGCTTTTGTGGATGGCCGTAGCTAGCTCGTCCTGCGTCATTCTCCGACTCTGCCGTATCTGGCGAATCTTGCTTCCCACTTCAACATCGATTCTAGACATAGACTTCCCTCCCGGTAAAGATGGAAAACAGAAACTTTCTTATAGGGAAGTTTACTGGATTTGAATGGGAATGTCAATTTCAATATGATTAGAACGAGTAGGAAACGCAGGTTGGATAAATGCTGGTACACAATCCCGTTCGTCAAAATAGCAAAAATCATCAAATTGGGCCTCAAATTTTGAAGATTAAAAAACGAAGACAATAACGCGCAAGATTGTTCTTGTGACGAGCACTTTGATAACAAAATGCTCGTCACAAGAACAATCAGTGACTTTGACAGACAAGAAAGAATTTGTATAATTTAAACCAAGAAAACCGAGCTGCGCAGCAGGTTAAATGCAAAGATACGTTTGATTTTTTATTAAAGGAGAAACACAATGAACAAGGAATCCACCAAAAAGATCGGCTTGTGGAACATTGTGGGTCTTGGTGTTGGCGGTGCGGTCGGTTCCGGTATTTTTGTCACGCTGGGTTCGGCCATTGCGAAAACAGGACGTTCCATTTTGCCCATAACGATTATCTGCGTTTTCTATATGTTACTGGCCTACTGGTATAATCTGGCTATGTCTGGCGTCTTTATCATCGAGGGCGGTGATTACAGCATGAAAGGAATGCTGTTGCCTCCATTGCTGACAGGATACGGCGGCTGGTCCAATGTAATATGGGCCTTTGGATTTACAGGCTATGCACTTTCCCTTACAAGTTATTTAAGCAGCTTATGGCCTGCGCTAGCAGAACACAGACAACTCAGCAGTGCAATTTTGCTGACGCTCTTTTTCTTGCTGACGATCAAGGGAAACCGTGTGGTCACATTGTTCCAGAACATTGCAACCATCCTTCTGGTGGGTGCACTGGTGCTGTTTGTGGTGGTCGGTTTCTCCCATGTCAATATAGAGAATTTCTTCAGTGCTTCTTATGATGGTGGCTTCTGTCACAGTGGCTTTGCAGGCATCCTCAGCGCCATTGCTATTATGGGCTGGGCCTGCCAGGGCACGACTATGGGGCCTGTGGGTGTGGTGCCTATTACCAAGAACCCCAAGCGAACGATCCCCATGGGTATTATTGTTACCTGCGTGGTGGTTTCTGTGGTCTACGGCCTGATGTCCTATGTTGCTGCGGGTGTGCTGCCTTATGAGCAGATAGCGGGCCAAAACCTGAGCGTGACGGCCAGCGCCATCATGCCCAATCATGCGCTCTTTGCATTTTTTGTCATCGGCGGCGGTGTTTGCGCCATCATCTCTTCGTTTTTAGCAGTTCTGGCCATGATTCGTGAGCCTCTTTCCCATATGGCAGACGATGGATGGTTTCCGGCAGCATTCCGTAAAAAGAACAAGGATGGATACCCCTACTTCTGCTTCCTGTTGGTGTACATCATGGCGCTAATCCCTATCCTGACCGATATGAGTGTGGATAATGCCATCACTATGCTGATGATTCCTACCATGCTCATCAACGCCTATCTGAATGTAGCTTGTATGACTATCCCGAAGAAGTACCCCGAACAGTTTGAGAAGCGTGCCGTGCGGTTCCCGCTGTGGCTATACAACATGTGCAGCATTTTGGGCGGGGTTTGTGCCTTGGTCATCGCTGTGACCCTGTTCAAAGACCTGACGGCTCGTGATATGGTCGTGGCCACCTGTGTCGTCGTCATCCCGATTGTTCTCTCCGCGATTGCTCTTAAGACAAAATCTGTGGATACAAAGGTGCTGGAACAGCGTCGTGCAGAGATTGTGGCAGCTGCCCTGAAGGCAGAAGATTGATTGTACGATAAATTGTGTAATAAAAAAGAGTATACTAGCATGGAGGCATTCTGATGTATAACTTTGATGAAATTATTGATCGTAAAGGCACGAACGCCCTGAACACTGACGGTTTCCGTGGCTATATCTTCCATTCAGGCCCGGAAAAGGTCTTTCCTTACAAGGATGATGAGTTTGTCCGTATGTGGGTGGCAGACATGGAATTTGGTGTTGCCCCGGAAATTCTGAATGAGCTGCGCAAGCGCATTGACCGCCGCATCTTTGGGTACACGGGCGTGTATACCCACGATTATTACAACTCGTTCAGCAAGTGGTGCAAGGAACACTATGACTGGAGCTTCCCGGAAGAAGAGCTTTGCTTTACCCCGGGCATCATTCCGGCACTGTATCAGTTGACGGAAACACTCTGCAACAAGGACGAGAAGGTGTTGATGAATACTCCGGCCTACGGTTATTTCCTCCACTCTGCGGAGTATGCTGGAGTGGACGTGCTGCAGTCTCCCCTGAAAAAGAAGCCCGACGGCACCTTTGAGCTGGACTATGAGAACTTTGAGCAGCAATGTGCAAATCCCCAGTGCAAGATGGTGTTCTGGTGCAACCCCCAGAACCCCACGGGCCGGATGTGGACGGAAGAGGAGCTGCGCCGTATTGCAGGCATCGTGGAAAAGTACAACCTCTGGATTGTCTCCGATGAGATCCACTGCGACCTGATCCGGTGCGGCAGAAAGCACATCCCTATGGCAAAAGTCATGACAAGTTACCCCAAGCTCATCACCTGCATGGCTCCCTCCAAGACATTCAATCTGGCAGGACTGGCCTTCTCCAATATCATCATCCGCAATCCGGTTCTCCGTGAGCGCTTCAAAGAACGCGATAAGCTGTTCGGCATGGTCAACCCCATGTCTCTGACCGCTGCCAAGGCGGCCTACGACAAAGGCGGTGCATGGCATGAAGAACTGAAACAGTATCTGGATGCAAACTTTGCATTTGTAAAGGATTTCTTTGACAAGAACCTGCCGGATGCTGTCATGTACATCCCGGAGGCTACTTATCTGGCTTGGGTGGATCTGTCCAAGTGCCTGCCTGATGTGGAAGATTTGCCGGACTTCTTTGCCAATAAGGCAGGCGTTCTGCTGGAAGGCGGCAACAGCCTCTTCGTGGGCAATGCAGCGGGTTATATCCGCCTGAATTTGGCAATGCCGCGCTCCATTCTTAAGATCGGTCTGGAGCGGATGCGGGATACCATCAATGCCCACAACAAACACTAAACAGACGGGTACAGCCGGAAATTTTGCACCACGTGGTCGTAGCCATTGCAACGGCTGGATACAACTGCCTGTCCCACAACGGAATCCTTATCACCATTTCCGATACCTGTAGATTCAGTGCAAAAGAATGGTACCGCTATATTTTCATCCTGACGGCTCTGCTCTCTTTTGCAGGCCTGATCGTCACCGTGGGGCTGGGCTGTGTGTTCTACCCCATCGGTTAACTCTTTTGATTGGAGGCTTTTACTCATGAATGTGATTGATACCAAGAATGCGCCCGGTGCCATTGGCCCCTATTCTCAGGCTTATGAAGCCAATGGCTTTGTTATTACTTCCGGTCAGATTCCGGTAAACCCTGCAGATGGCACAGTGCCGGAAGGCATTGCTGCACAGGCTGAGCAGAGCTGCAAGAATGTTGGTGCCATCCTCGAAGCAGCGGGTACCGATTTTACCAAGGTACTCAAGACGACATGCTTCCTCGCAGATATGGGTGATTTTGCAGCTTTCAACGAGATTTATGCGAATTATTTTACGTCCAAGCCCGCCCGCAGTTGTGTTGCTGTAAAAGCTCTCCCCAAGAACGTGCTGTGTGAGATTGAAGCCATCGCGGTAAAGTAACTTCCTGCTTGCTTTTGATCCCTTCTAATGATACCTAAACCCAAACCTCCTACCTAATTGTCTGCCTCACACTTTGTTTCGCTTGCCACGCAATCTCTAAACAGTATTTCTCCTTAAAGAATCAGCCCTGTCTTCCGTTTTTCTCTCGGAGGATGGGGCTGGTCTTTTAAATGATACCATAGCCACAGCTGAGTGAAAAATAACATGCTATCTCTCCATCCAGTATAAGCCAGATGTATCAAGGGTCTTATTGTATGTAAACCAGTTTTGCCTTGCAATGCCACACGAATGGTATATAATACCTTTAGAGGATAGTGGCATTGACCAACTATCGGTGGCGATGAAGCAGTGGACTGGTTCGGCATCAGCCTGTTGTGGAGCCAAACCGTGGGTTAAGCGAAAACCACAAGCCGAATAGATTCACCTGAATCGAACCAAAACGCAAAATGCCCGCTCACCGTGGAGATTCGGCTCCATTGGTGGGCTGGCATCTCCGGTTCCGGTCTGGTCATGCTGACCATCGTGCTGAATGCAGTCAATTTGCCGCTGGAGACCATCGGTTTGCTGGCCGGTATCGACCGTATCCTGAACATGGCTCGTGTTATCCCCAACATTGTGGGTGATGCTGCTGCCGCCGTCGTTGTAGCCAAGAGCGAGGGCGAGCTGCATCCGGGGCTGGTCAAGGAAACTGCGAATGACTGATTGCCAGTTTAGAAGATCCTCTACATAGATATATTCTTAAAATTATACCTTCTTCATCATACCATTCTCCTTAAAAGGCAACCTCCCTTCCGACGATCACAGTGTCAGGAGGGAGGTTGTTTTTTAGCGGACTTCATTTCTATAAAATGGTAAAATAGTGTCAGCTCGGATGTCCTAAACCCTGACATAAAACCGGTGTGTCATGTAAGATTGTTGTCTGGATAAAACTGGAAGATTTTGCTGATAAATACCGTTGAAATCCAGCTTTTGGGGCTGTGTCGGAGCGCTGGTTTTGCCGGGCAAATTTTGCGGTACGCATTGTGTTTTGCCGCAGCTTCCGGTACAATGGAGAAAAAGGGGGACGACGGAAGATGGAAAAAAACGAACAGAGATACCAGGCATACCTTCAGATCTTAAAAGAGGAGCTGATCCCGGCGATGGGCTGCACCGAGCCGATCGCGGTGGCCTATGCCGCCGCAGTGGCCCGGCAGACGCTGGGGGAACTCCCGGACCGGGTGCGGGTCGGGGCCAGCGGAAGCATGATCAAGAATGTCAAGTCGGTCATCGTGCCCAACACCGACAATATGAAGGGGCTGGAAGCCGCCGCAGCGGCGGGC
>OQVU01001158.1_pt1 | contig 10333 bp, 9 predicted proteins | sample 1691611 | NCBI WGS metagenome assembly OQVU01 (sample SAMN03418272, study PRJEB22391) | human gut metagenome | biome: human-gut; feature: organic feature; material: feces | host: Homo sapiens | place: Tanzania | collected 2013-01
AAAGGACGCTGAACGGGGCGCGGAAATTTTTCGTGTAACAAAAAAGCGGTTTCCTTTGCGGAGACCGCTTTTTATATATCCCGAACGTAAAGCGGCGAGAGTGTGCTCAATGAAAAATCGGGGACAACGGACAATATGCGACAAAATCGGAGCAAAAGACGGCAACGGCGTGCAAAATTGCGGATTGCGCCGCTTGAAATATCAAAAATCGGAGTTTTCTTTGCAAAATTTGGCGAAATCGAGCGCAATTTGCAAGAAATATCCGAAAAAACTATGGCTTTATAATTATAATTGTTTATAATAAGATACAAGAAATATATGCAGGACGAAAAGGATATGCAGGATATAAAAGAATCGAGAAAGAAAATCAATCAGATTGACGAGCAGATGGCGGCGCTTTTTCAAAAGCGTATGGCGGTGTGCAAAGACATCGCGCTCTACAAGAAAGAGAGCGGGCTTTCCGTGCGCGACGAAGTCAGAGAAGCAGAAGTCGTCAAGCGCAACGTCGAGAAAATCGAAAACGTCGAATTGCAACCTTATTACGCAGATTTCATCAAGGGCGTTATGGACGTGTCGTGCAAATATCAATCTGCGCTCATGCGCAAGATGAAAGTCGCATACAGCGGCACGGCAGGCGCGTTTGCGTATATCGCGGCAAAAAGAATGTTTCCCGAAGCCGAATATTTTGCGTTTCCCAACTTCCACGAAGCGTACGAAGCGGTTGCAAAAGGCGATTTCGATTGCGCGGTGCTTCCCATCGAAAACAGTTATGCCGGCGAAGTCGGTGAAGTGATGGATTTGATTTTCTCGGGCGACCTTTGCATAAATCAGGTGCTTGACGTGCCTATCGAGCACGATTTGCTTGCGATTGCAGGTGCAAAAGAGGAAGACGTCAAGACCGTCGTCAGCCACCCGCAGGCTCTTGCGCAATGCGACGAGTATATCCGCTCGCACGGTTTCGAAACTAAGGCGTATTCAAACACCGCGCTTGCCGCAGAATACGTCAAAAATCAAAACGACGCGTCGATTGCCGCGCTTGCGTCGGCGGATACGGCGGAAATATTCGGGCTCAACGTGCTTGAAAAGGCGGTCAACGACAATCGCAACAACACGACGAGATTTGCGTCTTTCTCGAGAGTGAAAAACAAACCCGAATCAGTCGCAAAACGAGAAAACGAAAATTTCATACTCGTTTTCACGGTGCAGAACGAGTCGGGTGCGCTTGCAAGCGCGCTCAACATCATCGGCGCACACAACTTCAATATGCGTTCTCTTCGCTCTCGTCCGATGAAAAATCTGCAATGGAATTACTACTTCTACATCGAAGCGGAAGGCAACGTCAACACTGAAAACGGCAGAGAAATGATGCAGGAATTGTCCGCACTTTGCGCAAAACTCAAACTTGTGGGCAGTTATTTTGCAGACAACGCCTGACGGAGCGGATATGGATATAAAAGTTGATTTGAAAGAGAAAAGCTATATCGTCACGGTGGAGCGCGGAGCACTGAAAAATGCGGGCGAGATATTCGATTTGAACCGCAAAGTGCTCGTCGTGAGCGACGACGGAGTGCCGAGCGAATACGCCTACGAGATTTGCTCTCAGTCAAAAACGCCCGTCGTTGCGGTGTTGGAGAAAGGCGAGAAAAGCAAGAATATCGAAAATTTTCAAAAACTGTTGTCGCTTATGCTTGAAAACGATTTTTCAAGGAAAGATTGCGTCGTGGCGGTCGGCGGCGGAGTTGTCGGAGACCTTGCGGGTTTTGCCGCTGCGTGCTATATGCGCGGGATAGACTTCTACAACGTGCCGACAACGCTTTTGTCGCAGGTCGATTCTTCGATAGGCGGAAAGACGGCAATCGATTTTTGCGGCGTGAAAAACATCATGGGGGCGTTCTATCAGCCAAAGGGCGTTATTGTCGATTCGGACGTGCTTTGCACGCTTGACGACAGACAGTTTGCCGCAGGACTTGCAGAGATAATCAAAATGGCGGCAACGAGCGACGCTCGACTTTTTGAACTTTTGGAAAACAGCGACGATATAAAGACGGATATTGACGAAATCGTCAGAAGGGCGATCGAGATAAAACGCGACGTCGTCGAGCAAGACCCGACCGAAAAGGGATTGAGAAAAGTGCTAAATTTCGGACATACGGTGGGGCATGCGATTGAAAGCGTTGAAAACGGACGCCTTCTGCACGGAGAGTGCGTTGCGCTCGGTATGTTGCCTATGTGCGAGAAAAGCGTGCGTGTAAGACTTGAAAAGTTGCTTGAAAAATACGGATTGCCGACGAAATTCGTTTGGAGCGAAGAAGAGTTGAGACCGTATATAAAACACGACAAAAAAGCGGCGGGCGAATTTGTGAACGTCGTGAGAGTTAAAAATATCGGCTCGTTCGAGTTTTCAAAAGAGACGGCGGACGAGATATTGAAAAGCGTGGAGAGCGTAAGATGAAAAACACATTCGGAACGAGCGTCACAATGACGGTTTTCGGCGAAAGCCACGGAGAAGCGGTGGGCGTTGTGCTTGACGGCGTCGCTCCGGGAATCGAAGTTGACGAAAACTATATGAAAGCGTGTCTTGCAAGAAGAGCACCGTCTATGACGACTGACACTGCAAGAAGAGAAAACGACGAGTTCAGAATTTTGAGCGGCGTGTTTTCGGGCAAGACCACCGGCACTCCGATTTGCATAATCGTGCCCAACGAAAACCAAAGAAGCAAGGATTACGAATACGGAATCGCACGTCCTGCGCACGCCGATTTTTCGGCAAATCAAAAATATCACGGCTTTGAAGATTATCGCGGCGGCGGACATTTTTCGGGCAGAGTCACGGCGGGTATCGTGGCAGGCGGAGCGATATTGCAAAAGGCACTCCAAGATATAGGCGTGACCGTTGCAACTCATATATCGGAATGCGCCGAATTGCACGATAAGGCATTTGACGATATAAAAAGAGATAGATTAATTCTCGATTGCGCAAAATTTCCCGTGCTTGACGAAGACGTCGCAAGCGGCATGATAAAAGCAATCGAGCAGGCAAAAGCGGACGGAGACAGCGTCGGCGGAATCGTTGAAACGGCAATCTCCGGTATTCCGTCGGGGGTTGGCGAACCGTGGTTTGACAGCGTTGAGGGCGTGCTTTCTCACGCACTGTTTTCAATCGGTGGCGTGAAAGGCGTGGAGTTCGGAGACGGATTTGCAATCGCAAAAAAACGCGGAAGCGAAGCAAACGACGTCCTTGAATACGAAGACGGCAAAGTGGTCGTTTCAAGAAACTCAAACGGTGGAGTGAACGGCGGAATCACCAACGGCGCGGACGTGATTTTCAGATGTGCGGTGAAACCCACACCGTCCATTGCCAAGGAGCAAAACACCGTAGATTTCGTCAAGGGTGAAAACGCCGTTTTGTCCGTCAAGGGCAGACACGATCCTGCGATCGTCAGAAGAATTTGCCCCGTTATCGACGCTGTGAGCGCGCTTTGCGTGTGCGATATGCTTGCGCAAAGATACGGAACGGACGTTCTTAAAAGGGGTGTCGAAAGATGAAATACGGGCTTATCGGAAAACCGCTCGGACACAGTTATTCGTGCGAGATACACGGCTTGATTGCGGACTACGATTACGAACTCAAAGAACTCGACGAGAGTGAAGTCGCACCGTTTTTGCAAAAACGCGAATTCAACGCAATCAACGTCACGATACCGTACAAACAAACCGTGATGCCCTATCTGGATTTTATCTCCGACGACGCAAAAAACATCGGAGCGGTGAATACGATTGTCAACGACGGCGGAAAACTTTGCGGATACAACACCGATTTTGCGGGTATGCGTGCGCTTATCGAGAAAAACGGAATATCCGTCAAAGGTAAAAAAGTTCTCGTGTTCGGCACGGGCGGAACGAGCAAGACCGCGTGCGCGGTGTGCGGTGCGCTCGGTGCAAGAGAGATCCACAAAGTTTCAAGAAGCGAAAAAGACGGCGCGATAACCTACGATACGGCAAGGGAGCAACATTCCGATGCGGAGATTATCGTCAACGCAACGCCGTCGGGAATGTATCCAAACGTTGACAAAGAGCCGACGAATATATCTTGCTTTGACCGTTTACAAGCGGTGGTCGACGCAATTTACAATCCGCTTTGCACAAATCTTGTGTTGGACGCAAGAGAAAAAGGCGCGGTCGGCGTCGGCGGACTATATATGCTCGTTGCGCAGGCGGTGTACGCAAGCGCGTTGTTTTTGAATAAGGAAGTTGACGAAAGCGCGATAGAAAAAGCGTACGCAAAAATCGTTGCGCAGAAAAGGAACGTGGTGCTCATAGGCATGCCGTCGTCGGGGAAAACGACGGTGGGGAAACGACTTGCGGAACTCACCGGGCGCGAGTTTGTCGATACTGACGAAGAAATCGTAAAACGCATAGGCACTAGCATAGCGGACTTTTTTGAAAAAAACGGAGAAGAAGCGTTTCGCAAGATAGAAAGCGAAGTGCTTTTGGAATATGCAAAGAGAGCGGGACTTATCGTCGCAACGGGCGGCGGCGCAGTATTGAAAAATGAAAACGTGCGCGCGATAAAACGCAATTCGGTTGCGGTTTTTCTTGACAGACCGCTCGACTTGCTCGTCGCAACGAGCGACAGACCGCTTGCGTCTGACAAAGACAAAGTGAAAAAACTCTATGAGCAAAGATACGATATATACAAATCCGTTGCCAACGAAATCGTTGACGGCAGCGGAGATATAGACGAAGTCGCAAACCAAATAAGGAGAAAACTCGGGATATGAAACTGCTTGTTATAAACGGTCCTAACATAAACTTTTTGGGAATAAGAGAGCCTGAAATTTACGGCTCGGATACTTATGCGTCTCTTCTCGAACTCATCGCGAAGCACGCAAGAGAAAGGGACGTGGAAGTGGACTTTTTCCAATCCAATCACGAAGGTGCGATTGTAGACAGAATCCAGCAGGCATATTTTGACAAGATTGACGGAATAATCGTCAATCCCGCTGCGTACACGCACACGAGCGTTGCCATTCTCGACGCGCTCAAAGCCGTATCCATTCCCACCGTCGAAGTGCATATTTCAAAGGTTTCGGACAGAGAAAAGTTCAGACAAATCAGCTACGTTTCAAAGGTTGCAATCAAGGCCATAGAAGGTCGCGGATTCTGCGGATACGTCGACGCAATGGATTTTCTCATAGAATATCTCAAAGGAAAAGAAAATAAATAAAATCGACCTAATCGCAAAATGCGGGTTTTATTATGTATAAAACGAGTGATAAAAGCCGTATTGCGTGAAATATAAGCGTATATAACAGAACAGCCTTATGAAAATCGAGATAAAACCGTCAACGCTGTGCGGAGAGATAATCGCTCCGCCGTCCAAAAGTATAGCACACCGTTTTCTTATATGCGGTGCGTTGTCTCGCGGAGAAAGCAGGATAAACGGGGTGAGCGGAAGCGACGATATGAAAGCGACTCTTTCTTGTCTGTCCGCACTCGGTGCGAGCGTAAAAAGAGACGGAAATTCTGTGACGATTTTCGGCGGATTAAACGCAAAAAAAGAAGTCGCGCTCGATTGCATAGAAAGTGGCAGTACGCTAAGATTTATGATCCCCGTTGCGCTTGCAAGCGGTGCGGAAAAGATAATCTTCAAGGGCAGTGAAAGACTTATTGCTCGCGGTGTCGAAGTGTATGAAGAAGTGTTTGCGGATAAGGGCGTTCGCATTGAAAAAGGCAAAAACGAAATCGTCGTGAGCGGAACGCTTGAAAGCGGCAATTACGTTTTACGCGGCGACGTGAGCAGTCAATACGTTACGGGACTGATGCTTTCGCTTGCAATGCTAAACAAGGATAGCGAGATAGAGATTTTGCCCCCTGTCGAGAGCAGGCCGTATATCGATTTGACCGTTGCAACGCTTGCAAAATTCGGCGTGAAGATAGAAGAAATCTCGCAAAACACGTTCTTTGTCAAGGGCGGTCAAACTTTCAAAAGCGGCGAGTACAAAGTGGAAGGAGACTGGTCAAACGGAGCGATTTTGTTTGCGCTGAACGCTTTCGGCTCAAACGTTGCGGTTTCGGGGCTTGACGAAAACAGTGTGCAAGGGGACAAGGCTTGCGTGGAGATATTCCGCGCGCTCGAAAAAGGGAACGCGACGATCGATTTGTCAGACTGTCCCGACCTTGCGCCGATAGCGTTCGTCGTGGCGGCGGAGAAAAACGGCGCGACTTTTACAGGGACTGAAAGATTGAAAATAAAGGAAAGCGACAGAGCGGCGGTTATGGCCGAAGAACTTACAAAATTCGGCGCGCAAGTCGAAGTGAAAGAAAACTGCGTTGTGGTGAAAAAGTGTGATTTGCACTCGCCCGAACAAACGCTTTTGTCGCACAACGATCACAGAATCGCAATGTCGCTTGCCGTGCTTATGACAAAATACGGCGGAGTTCTCGACGGTGCGGAAGCGGTGAAGAAGAGTTTTCCCGACTTCTTCGACGTGATGAAGAAAGCAGGAGCAAAAGTTTATGAAATTTGACGAAAACTCGAAAATATTGATAGTCGGTCTCGGACTCATCGGGGGAACGTACGCGCGTGCGTTGACCGAAAAAGGATACGAAGTCGGTGCAATAGACGTCGATGAAAAAGCGATTGAGTACGCCTTGTCGAAAGGCTGGATAAAGTCCGGGCAAACGCAGGTTGACAAAGAATACGTCGGAAAGTTTGACATAATCGTGTTTGCGGTGTATCCGCACGTGTTTATCGACTGGATTGAAAAATATCAGTCGTTCATAAAAAACGGCGCGCTCGTGACGGACGTGACGGGCGTTAAGGGAAGCGTGGTGCACAAAGTGCAGAAATTGCTCCGTAGCGACGTGGAATTTGTCGGTGCGCACCCTATGGCGGGGCGTGAGGTCAGTGGCGTAGAACACGCAAATCCCGCAATTTTCAAAGGCGCAAACTATATCGTCGTGCCGACGGACAAGAACACGCCCGAAGCAATAGAAGCGTGCAAAGCGCTGGGAAGAGAACTAGGATTTGCCAAAATTTCCGTACTGACGCCCGAGCAACACGACGAAATGGCGGGATTTTTGTCACACCTTACGCATTGCATAGCGGTGTCGCTTATGGTGTGCAAAGACTCGACGCATCTTGCAAGTTACACGGGCGACTCGTTCAGAGATCTTACGCGCATAGCGAAAATCAACGACGATATGTGGAGCGAACTTTTCTTGCTCAACAAGGACGAACTTATAGCGCAAATGAACCTTTTTGAAGAGCATTTCGACGCTTTGAAAAAATGTATAGAATCAGACGATAGAGACGCCATACGCGAGATGATGCGCATATCCACTTCTCGCCGCAAGGTCTTTGACAAAGACGCAAAGGAGAAACAATGAATCTCGAATTCAAAAGAAAACTTCCAACTCTTCAGGAAATAAAAGCGATGTATCCCATCGACGACGAACTTGCCGCACGCAAAAAAGCGACGGATAAGACGCTTGAAAACATTTTCACGGGCAAAGACGACAGACTCGTTCTCGTGATAGGTCCGTGCTCTGCGGACAGAGAAGACGCGGTGCTCGATTATATATCTCGTCTTCGCAGAGTGCAGGAGCAGGTGCAGGACAAAATCGTCATCGTTCCGCGCATTTACACCAACAAGCCGCGCACGACGGGAGACGGATACAAGGGGATGTTGCATCAACCCGACCCGCACGCAGGCGAAAATATGCTCAAAGGTCTTATCGCAATAAGAAAACTGCATATAAAAGCGTTGCAACAGACGGGATTCTCCTGTGCGGACGAAATGTTGTATCCCGAAAACCATTTGTATTTGTCAGACGTGTTGTCTTACGTCGCAGTGGGCGCAAGGTCGGTTGAAAACCAGTTTCACAGACTTACGGCAAGCGGTCTCGATATCCCCGTCGGCATGAAGAACCCGACGAGCGGCGATTTGAAAGTCATGATGAACTCGATACGCGCGGCGCAACATCCGCACACTTTCGTGTATTCGGGTTGGGAAGTCAACAGCAAAGGAAATCCGCTTGCGCACGCGATACTGCGCGGCTCGGTGGACAGATACGGACAAACGATACCAAATTATCACTACGAAGATTTGCAAAACGTGTACAATATGTTTGCGGAAGGCGGTTTTGAAAATCCTGCGGTTATCGTCGATACGAACCACTCGAATTCCGCAAAGAAATTTGACCAGCAACCGCGCATCGCAAAAGAAATTTTGCACAGCGCAATGCAGTCGAACGATATTCACGGGCTCGTGAAAGGGCTTATGATCGAGTCGTATATCGAAGACGGCGCACAATCCTGTGACGGCGGCGTATACGGCAAATCCATCACGGATCCCTGTCTCGGCTGGGAAAAAACCGAAAAACTTATTTTTGAACTTGCAGAATTGAGATAATTGTGCTACAATTTGTATCACACGTGCAAAAGCGTGTGTCGGCGTTATTTGGGTCATTTGGGGACGTCGAACGTAAATTTATAAGCGCGAAAGCGAAGGGATGGATTTTTATGGCAGAAGAAAAAGATTCGCCGGTTGCAACTCAGCCGAAACAGGAAACCGAAAACGAAAAGCAAATATATTGCAACGCCGTAGTCAGAAAATACGGCAATTCGTTTTGGGTGTGTTGTTCGAGATGTACGCACAAACTCGGCAAAATCGCGGCTGTTGACGAGTATATGGCAAAGAGTGCGTTCGAGTTTCAGGTCAAATGCACGTCGTGCAAGGCGATAAACGTCGTCAACGCCAAGATACCCGTCGAACTTCCCGTCGCACGTGAAAAATGCGCCGCGGACGAGAACGACGATGGACCTGACGCTTTTAAGGATAATCGAGAAATAACGACGTAGAATAATAAAACGTAAAAACAAACGTCCCGAGCATTTCTGCGCGGGACGCTTGCTTTTGTAAGAAGACATTTATAGGGAGAAATCATCATTGCTGAGATGATGCGATATTTGGGGCAAGGCTTTTAGAACCTTACGATTGCATTATATAGGAAGATTTGTGATATGTCAATGAAAATATGAAAAAAATTTCATATTATTATAAAATATTTTTTATGCGCGACGATTTTCGTTGACACGGACAAGATTGTGTGGATGAGAAAGAAAAATCCGCACAATTTTGCGCTTAAAAAATTTATTTTTTCAATCCGCTTGACAATTTCTTTTATTTATCATATCATAAGCAAGCATTCAATATCGCGGGGTAGAGCAGTTGGTAGCTCGTCGGGCTCATAACCCGGAGGTCGTTGGTTCAAATCCTTCCCCCGCAACCATATGCGAGAACGGCTCGCGTGCAGACGTCGGACGTCGTGCGAAGATGCGAATCGATCTTGCAATCAAATTGTTGTGCGGGGCGCTTGCGCTCCACACGGCAAGCACGCAAACAACGATATGGCGGCGTAGCTTAGTTGGTTATAGCGGCCGGTTCATACCCGGCAGGTCATTGGTTCGAATCCGATCGCCGCTACCACTGTGGAGCAATCCACTCGGAAGCTTAGCTCAGTTGGTTAGAGCACCTGCCTTACAAGCAGGGGGTCACAGGTTCGAGTCCTGTAGCTTCCACCAACTGATACAAATAGAATATACGGCCCTATGGTCAAGTGGTCTAAGACATCGCCCTTTCACGGCGGTAACCCGAGTTCGAACCTCGGTAGGGTCACCAAAGAAAAGACATTCGAACGAATGTCTTTTTCTTTTGTGTGACAATCCGAGGTTTGAACTCGGGTTACCCAACTAACGCTGCGCTATGCAGGTAAACTTGCTCGCTCCGCACCGACCTATTTATCCATGTATCTGCTTGAGCAATTTCGCGATTGCACGGCGTTTTCCCAAACCGTCGGGAAATGCTTTTGGATGAATAAGGCATAAGAATCGTCGGGCTTCGAGATAAGGTCGTCATTTATGATTTCATTGCGAATTTGTCCAAAATGGAATTCTTTTGCTTTATCTGAAAAATTGTCGAAAGAGTGAAGTATTATTTCTCCTTGTTCAACGAGTTTAGTCAGATATTCGTAAATGTTGTCGATATGTAACACGGGACAAACATCCACAGGCGTTTCGGACAAATACACCCAAGGCATTTTATCGAGTTGTTGCAATGTTCCGTCAAATCCGTAAATCGTACCGGATTTTTCATTATGCAGAACTTTGAATTGATTCTCAAAGTATTCGTCGTAATGCAAAACTCCATCCTTGAACCAGTATGTGTTTATATGGTTTTTAGCCGCGTACATAACGGCAAGATTGAAACAGTCGGTAAAATAGACGTATGGCTTTTCGTGATTTGAAATGCAAGGATTAAGCGTGGTC
>OQVU01001163.1_pt1 | contig 10316 bp, 8 predicted proteins | sample 1691611 | NCBI WGS metagenome assembly OQVU01 (sample SAMN03418272, study PRJEB22391) | human gut metagenome | biome: human-gut; feature: organic feature; material: feces | host: Homo sapiens | place: Tanzania | collected 2013-01
CGCATAGCTACGGCGCGTGAAATGCTTGAAGCGCAGTGCCTGCATGCTGTTGAATCTTTGTCTGTACATAGATTTGATTGATGTGAAAAAATAATTAATTAAAAAAATACACCCTCCTCAATTATGGGGAGGGGGCTTTGAGGGTGCAAAGGTATAAAAAAATACGAAAACGAGCAAAAAGTCTACAATATGTATATTGTTTCGTCTCCGCAAATATTGCGTACCTTCAGGCGCAGAGGCTTTGCGTCTGAGGTTATGGTACAGTCCCAAGGCTGTCTTGTCTTCGTGCCGTTGAGGGTCACTGTGCCCGTCTTTTCTATCTTCACTTCAGCGTCGCTATGCCACGGTGCGTCCTTTTGTGCATTGGTGCAGTCCACTGACAGCCACTCTATACACTCCAGTCCTTCGTCGCTAATCTCTATTCGCTTGAACGACGATTTCTTGCCGTCTGCCTTTTTCTTGTTATGTTGCTGTTCTCCTTTCAGATTAAACTCCAAAACCTTCTTCATGACATAGTCGCTATGGAATGTCAGCATCTTCAGCTGCCACTTTGCGAAGAGTTCTGCCTGCACCTGCGAGAGCGTCCATGTGGCTTCATCTTCAGTCACCACATCATCGAGCACCTGCTTCAGGTCGCGCAGTTCTATCTCTATGTCAGTCTGCGTGTTCTCGTCGTGTATAAACTGGCGCAGAGCCTCCATATCTTCCACGTCGATGTAATATACTATCACCTGCTTCACCTCATTGCTAAGGTCGGGCAATGCCTCACGTATAATATGATTTAGCTCTGTTTTGTCCATCACGCGGCTGCTGCTGTCAAGCAAGTTTGGCAGATAAACGGGCATCTGTCCTTTCTGACTGTCGTGTATGCTACCTGCCCAGAATCGCTTGTCCAGACTGGTGTCCGTGTTCAGACCTGTGATAAGGCTTGCCAGCTTGTCCATTGTCTGCACAGGATTGCGGAAGAGCCTTACGCCGTCTCTCACTCTCATCATAGTGAACTCAGCTCCTGCGCTTACCAAGCGGTCGCGCGCCGTCTGGATGCTGTTGATGTTTGCGTCGCCATGAACAAACTTACGGCCGAGCTTATGGGCCACTGCTGCCGCAACACCGCTTCCTCCAAAGAAGTCAGCCACAACCATTCCTTCATTGCTGGAGGCTTTGATTATACGCTCAAGCAAAGCTTCGGGCTTTTGAGTGGAGTAATCAAGAGGCTCCTCCTTATCTGCAGGTTGAAGCATTGACAATCTCCATACGTCATCTATCGTTTTTTCATCCGTTTCTATGTAAATAACTTTGCCATTATCATCCTTTGCATTAACCAATTTTTGAGTTTCTTTATCCCAAATTCTTTTTATCTGCTTTACTGTTTCTTCTCTTTTTTCTTTTATTTGTTTATAAAAAAAGACATCAGACTTGGAATAGAAATAAATAGAATCATGATTTGAAGCAAAACGATTTACATTTCCTTGCATTTTATTGTAATAATGCCAAATTATCTCATTTCTGAAATTCTCCTCTCCGAATATCTCATCCATAAGAATCTTCACATAATGTCCGATATGATAGTCAAGGTGGACATATATGCTTGCCGTATCGCTCATTACCGCCTTAATTGCCATCAGATTCTCGTACATCCAGTTAAGATAGCGTTCCTTATCCCAAATGTCTCCATACATTTTCTCCTCGAATGCCATCATATCGCTGTTGTCGAGTTGCTGCTCAGCATCATTGATGGCTTTCTGTACAAGCGGATTGCGTCGGACTTGTATTTTCTTTGCGTAGTCTGCGCCCGAAGCGAAGGCCGGGTCGATGTAGACAAGATCCACCTCCATGCCCTTGTCCTTCAGATAGGCACATGTGGAAAGACACTCACCGTGCATGACGATGTTTCCCTCAGCATTTTTGCCTACTGTTTCGCTCTCAGCCACTTCATAAATGGGCATTCCGCGCTCTATTCGGCTTATCACCTTATCATTGTCCTTATAGTAGAGCATACGCTTGGTCCGGGCAAAGCAGTCGAGGCGTGCTTGTCCTTCGAGGGGTTCGGTATTGTATGGTATGTATCTTATTGCCATTCTGTTGCTTAATTGAAAAATTCGTTTATCATTTCTATTGTTTTCTTCACTCGCGCCTCATGACCGTCCGTGTCTTTCAGATAGAGGAAGCTAAAGCGTTTTCTTCCGTACTGCTCGTTGTTCTTGGGCACGAATGTCTCTTCCATAAACTTCAGTCTGTCCTTAAACTTCGGTGCATAGCCTTCACCCTTGGTCTCGATGATGCAGATGCGGTCGATGTCGCCTTCCGGCGTGCGGCTCACGATGAGAAAGTCGGGCACGTACAGTCCGTCATACATCCAGTGTCCGCTTGCCGTCTTGCGGTACGTTCGTATCTTGAATTCGGTGAGCATGTCGTCACCGTTGAAATAGTATTCGAGACGGCGGTCTTTCATCACCACAAGCAGAGCATTTGTGAAATACTCCAGTTCGAGGCTGCTGTCAAAGCGATAAGGCAGATACTGATAAGTCTGCAAGCGCTCTGGGTGAGGGTCTTTGGGCAGCTTCGACTCCAGTCCTGCCATAGCTGCCTCAACAGCCTCTTGCGGAATGCCCGGAATCTGCTTCATGCTCTCTATCATCTCCAGATCCTTAGGTTTAAGCTCGCCCTTTTCGGGATGTGCGTCCCAGTCAAGAATCTCCTTCACGTCCTCTTCCTTAGGATACACCAGACTCATGTCGGTGACGTCGAAAGGCTTGACATGTTCGAGCGACAATATGCTTGCTTCGTCAGGCACCACCTCCTCAACGATGGTGAAGGAGCGCTTTGGCACAAAGGCTTGGCGTATCATCGAGCGAATCTGGTGATGAGCGTATTCTTCATTGCCATTGGTCTTGTCGTATATGGCTCTTAGGCGCGCCTCATGCTCCATAAGCTGTGGCATGGAGAGTGTGCCGAACGACTCGCGCACAATAAGGTGCAGCCACCATCTGAACGAATGGTGCTCGTTGCTGGCAGTGTTCATCTCGTCATAGCCAGTCACCTTACCCTCCATATCCTGTATGGTTATCAATGCCTTGTCCGTCTTGCAGAGAAGAGCGGGGTCAGCAAGGCGTGCCGCTGTGTCGGGTTGCGTATCCTTTACGATGGTGTTGTACTGCACACGTATCTGATAGAAACTGATGGCAGGCACTTCCTTACGTGCGAACCGCTCCATGCGTCGTGCCGCCACGGGCGGCTTGCTGCTGAAGTCGCTTAGCGTGATGTTCTGCTGCTGCTTCAGTTCCTTATTGAGCTTGTCGGCATTGGTCTTGTTGAGCCACACCAATGCCGTCTCTTGTTCTCCCCTTACCACTTGTCGCAGACAACGGCATGTGGTCTGTAGCACCATGTTGTTGGGGCATGCTTTCTCATGTGGCAGTATGACGCCAGTAAGACTCTTACAGTCCCATCCCTCCTTGCCTATCTGCGCCAGTAACACTATGCGCACTTTGCTAAGGGGCGATGACAACGAGGCAAACGCTGCCTCAGAGCCTTCTGGCTCAGGATGTTCCTTGTTGCCCTTATGACGGCGCAGGACGGCCTCCGCAGGATTAAGCCCATACTCCGTCACTATCTGTGCCACAAGCGGATATATAGTGTCTTCGAGTGTGGCTATCTGTCCGCAATAGACAGCGAGCTTGGCGCATGTGCCGTCAGCATATACGGTGTCCTTATACTTGTTAAGAAACTCATGCACTCCGCTCTGCACTATCTCCTCTGACGACACGTCCACGTGCTTCACTTCGGGACGCTTCAGGAAATTGTCAATGCCTTCCATAAGCGGATAGTAATACACCACGTTGCTGATGTTTGTGTTCTTAATGGTGAAGCTGCCTCCAATGACGGTCTTTTCGGCTTTGTCCAGATAAGGCGTGCCGGAGAAGCCCAAGACATTACAGAAGCTGTGGCTCGCTGTGGCCCAGTCGGTCACCACCTTACGCAGCTTGATGTCGCCGTCTGTGGCATGATGAACCTCATCTATGAATACGGCAAGATGAGGTATCTTGCCTATTACTGAGCGCAGCTCATTTGCTATCTCAATCTTCTTCATCTCCTCACGCGAGAAAGCCGACGCATCAACAGCCGACGCTTCCATGCGGTCCAGAATCACCTTCTCCGCATTGGTAAGCGCCACGATGCCCATCACTTCACGTCCATACAGATGGGTGTTGATTTTCTGCGCGTTGGGGTTGCGCACGGCATTGCTCTTGCTGGCAGACTTCTGCTCGTCGAGCACCTCAAACTGTATCAGACGCTTAAGCTTCTGAGCTTCCGTTTCCGAAAAAATCCATGACGGATTAAACTCACGGATGTTCTTCAGACTTGGTATGATGCTTGACTTCAGGGCAGAAGGGGCAAGTATGAGGAAGTTGTGTGCCCATACCGGATTGTCCGGTTCGTTCTGCGCGAAGTAGAGGTCGATGTAGATAAAGGCTGCCATCAAGAAGGTCTTGCCGGCACCCATAGGAAGAGAGAAGAGATAGTCGGTATAGGTGACACCATAGAAGATGTCGAGCAGGGTCTGCTCATAATCTATCTCGGTGGCATGATGACGGATAAACTTCTCCAACTCGGGAGCAATCTGTCTGCCGTTCTTGTCCTTCAGGCATGAGTACTGAAAAAGGGCAAGCGCCGCCTTATTGGTCTCGAGCACATGACGTGTCTCGACCGTCAGCTCCTTTGTGCTTGTCTCCGTGTCATTGAAATATCCCTCCACAAAGAGTCGGTGGAGAGGCTTACCCTTGCAGGCTATCTTCAGATAAAGGTATGTTCTGATGGCATCAATCTGGGCATCACGCATCATACCTCGCTGCTCAATGTACTGGAGCATAGGACGTACGGTGCAATCTGCTGACTGCAACCACTCGTTACGTTTCTTTCTTATAAGTTCGTAGAACATTCTATTGTCTTTTGCGATTCTTGAATTAGCTTACAAAAGTAACGTTTTCATTTGAAAGCAAAGAATCAAACCTTACATTTATTAACTAAAAGCATCGTAAATCGATCGTAACAAGCTCACGTAACAAAAGAAGTGAGGCCTCGTAACAATCGTAACAAGACCTCACTTCATTTGTGGACAGCCCACCATAGTGGCTGGATAACATTATATTAGAGAGACTGTTGGCTTTATTTACAGCCACCACAGCCCTGCTTCTGCTCTGCCTTCTTGCACTTCACCTTGCAGTTCTGCTCTGCCTTCTTGCACTTCACCTCGCAGTTCTGCTCTGCCTTCTTACACTTCATCTCGCAGTTCTGCTCTGCCTTCTTACACTTCATCTCACAGTTCTGCTCTGCCTTCTTGCACTTCATCTCGCAGTTCTGCTTCTTCTCACCCTGCTTGCAGCAGCCTTCTTTCTTCTCGCCCTGCTTGCAGCAGCCCTGCTTCTTATCACACTGCATGACGGCGTTGTCCACAGTGCCTAATGTCTTGACGCTCTGTGCAGATGCCGCCATAGCGGTGAGCATCATCACAAGCATTAACAATGTCTTTCTCATAATCTTTTTGCTTTTTGTTTTACTACTTGTATTCTTTATACTTTACTTCCGCAAAAATACACAAAAAGCCCGACATACAAACAAACCATATCATTATATACCGTAAAATTAACTTTTAATAAATACTAACGGACAAACAATCTCATTTTTTATTGTTACTTTTGCCAACAAATAAAAAACAATAAAAAACATGAAAATTATGAGGACAATTCTATCACTTGCGGCATGTGCCATAGTGGCGCTCGCTGCATGCGCACAGAGTAAGGAAGGAACAGAATATAACGTAAGCGGACAGTGTAATAACGCTGCAAAGGTGTATATCATCGAAATGGGCAGCAGACAGGCTCAAGCCATCGACAGCGCCACTGTGACGGACGGTAAGTTCAGCATGAAGGGCACGGCGGAAAAGGACGCGTTGCTCGGCATCACAGCCACGAAGAACGACTACAGCGTGTTCTTCAATGACGGCACTCCCGTAACAATCGACATGGCAACGAAGATACTGAAGGGCTCTGACCTTAACACACGCCTCAACGGATATGACCGCGAGCTGGACGCCATCTCCTCACAGACAGCTCCTCTATATATGCAGTACAGTGAGGCGCAGGAGGCTGGCAAGAGCAAGGAAGAGCTGGAGAAACTCGCTGCCGAACTGACGCCGAAGCTGGAAGATCTCTCTAACCAGCTCGTGAAGCGCGTAAAGGAGATTGTGAATGAAAACAAGGACAACCTCATCCCCGCCGCTTTCATCAATAACATCGTGTACGACCTGGAATATCCTGAACTGAAGGAGGTGCTCGACCCGAAACGTGCATACGCTTCTCACCCGGCTCTCGCTGGTGCAAGACAGTATCTCGCTGCTCTTGCCAAGAAGGCTGGCATCATCGGACAGCCATTCATTGACATCACCGAGAACGACATGGACGGCAATCCGCACAAACTCTCCGAATATTGCGGTAAGGGCAACTACGTGCTCATCGACTTCTGGGCAAGCTGGTGCGGACCGTGCCGCGCTGAGATGCCTAACGTGAAGGCTGCGTACGACAAGTATAAGAGCAAGGGATTCAACGTAGTGGGATTGTCGTTCGACAACAGTCTGGAGAAATGGAAGAAGGCTGTGGACGACATGCAGCTCGGATGGGTGCACCTCTCTGACCTCCAGGGATGGAAGACTCTCGCAGGACAGACCTACGGCATCAACTCTATCCCTGCCAGCTACCTCGTTGACCCGAGCGGCAAAATCATCGCCGCCGACCTCCGTGGCGAGAAGCTCATGGAGAAGCTGAAAGAAATCTACGGATTCTAATAAGGAATTAGGAGGTACGGCTTCGAGCCGTACCACTTAATCTATATTACACATTAATTGCTTTTAAGGCTGAGTGGTACGACTCGAAGCCGTACCTCCTATTATTTAATAAAGGAAGGAAGAAAAAAGGACATAAATGGATAACAAGAAAGCTACACTCGAATTAGGAACCAAGCCGGTCGGCAAACTCTTAGTGCAATATGCCCTACCAGCCATCATAGCGATGACGGCATCGTCGCTCTACAACATGATAGACAGCATATTCATCGGACAGGGTTGCGGACCTCTGGCCATCAGCGGACTGGCCATAACATTCCCGTTCCAGAACCTTGCGGCTGCCTTCGGAGCCGGCGTAGGAGTCGGAGCCGCGACGTGCATCTCCGTAAAACTGGGACAGAAAGACTATGCCACGGCACAACGAATCTTCGGCATCAACATCACGCTGAACCTTCTGGTGGGCATCGTCTTCAGCATCATCACGCTTTCTTTCCTCAATCCTATCCTCCTCTTCTTCGGAGCCAGCAAGGACACGCTGCCTTACGCACGCGAATACATGGAAGTGATACTCGCCGGAAACGTCATCCAGCAGATGTTCTTCGGACTGAACGCTGTGCTGCGTGCTGCCAGCAAGCCAAAGCACGCCATGGGAGCGTCCATGCTCTCCGTGCTACTCAACGTCATCCTCGCCCCCATCTTCATCTGGCCCTTGGGCATGGGCATCCGTGGAGCCGCCTGGGCTACGGTGATATCGCAGTCGGTGGCGCTGGCTTGGCAATGCCGACTCTTCAGCAACAAGAATGAGATAATGCACTTCCGACGTGGCATATACCGTCCGGAGTCACAAATCGTAAAGAACATATTCGCCATTGGCATGTCGCCTTTCGCCATGAACGTGTGCGCCTGTATCGTCGTGATATTCATCAACACCGGACTGCAGAAGTACGGCGGCGACATGGCAGTGGGCGCTTACGGCATCGCCAACAAGATGGCTTTCATATTCATCATGATAAACATGGGCGTCAACCAGGGAATGTTCCCCATCACGGGATACAACTACGGTGCACGCCGATACGACCGTCTGCTCCGACTGCTCAAGTACGGACTGTGCACAGGATTCTGCATCACCACGTTCGGCTTTATCCTTGTCCACCTGTTCCCTTACCAGTGCGCACGCCTCTTCACCACCGATGCCACACTCATCAGCATATCCATCAGAGCCATACAGATAAACATGCTCGCCTTCCCGCTCGTAGGCATCCAGATGATAACGACGGGCTTCTTCCAAGGTATCGGCAAGGCGAAGATAAGCATGCTGCTCTCGCTCTCCAGACAAATGCTCTTCCTGCTGCCTCTGCTCATCGTCCTGCCACGCTTCGTAGGACTGGACGGCATCTGGATTTCGCTGCCTATAGCCGACACCACAGCGTCTATACTCGCCACTATAATCCTGATACGGTATGTGCGCAAGTTCCGCACGATGGCAAGCGCGAAGGCATAGCCCCACTATAATAAGAAACTATAACAAGATACACCACATAATATGCAAAACGACAATATCATTATATGCATCGGACGACAGCTCGGCAGCGGCGGACACGTCGTGGCAAAGAAGATAGCGGAGGTGTTCGGATGCAAGCTCTACGACAAGGAGATACTCAACCTTGCGGCACGCGAAAGCGGATTCTGCGAGGAATGCTTCGAGAAGAACGACGAGAAGAAGGGCTTTCTGGACCTCATGTTCCATGTGCACGTGCCGTTTATCTCGGACAATGCCTTCTACGATAACGAGATGTCGCAGGAGAATCTTTTCCGCATACAGAGCGACGCCATCCGCAAGGCGGCTGAGGAAGGACCGTGCGTCTTCGTAGGACGATGCGCTGAATATGTACTCCGCGAACACAAGAATCTTGTCTGCATCTTCATCACGGCGGACATCGATGAGCGCATAGCGCAGATACGCCAGCGTCACGACTGCTCGGAAGAGGAAGCACGAAAGATAATAGAGAATCAGGAGAAGGGACGCTCGTCATACTATAACTACTATACGGGCAAGACATGGGGAAAGAGCGAAAGCTATGACCTCTGCATCAACTCGTCAAGACTGGGAATGGACGGCACAACCGAACTTGCTGTCAGCTTCATAAGGAAAGCTCTGGAAAGGAAGGCTGCGGAATGAAGACCATCGGCATTATCAGCGACACCCACTCTTTCTGGGACGACAAGTATCTGACTTACTTCGAGCCATGCGACGAGATATGGCACGCCGGCGACATCTGCTCCCCATTCCTTGCGGAGCGGCTCGCCGAGTTCAGACCGCTGCGCGCCGTCTGCGGCAACTGCGACGGCGGCGACCTCCGTATGATGTATCCCGAAGTGCTGCGCTTCAAGTGTGAGGACGTGAACGTTCTGATGAAGCACATCGGAGGTTATCCCGGTAAGTACGACGCAAGCATCAGAAAACAGATTTACGAACGTCCGCCCAAACTCTTCATCAGCGGACATTCACATATTCTGAAGATCATGAACGACAAGGAGCTGGGACTGCTGCACATCAATCCCGGAGCGGCAGGACTGCAGGGATGGCAGAAAGAACGTACCATAGTAAGACTGACCATCGACGGCGACCAATTCAAAGACTGCGAAGTGATAACACTCGCCGATCCGCGCAAAAACAAATAATAGAAAAACACTTTTAACACGCTAAAGAGCTATAAAGACATTATGAAAATCGGATTGTTTATTCCATGTTACGTCGATGCTTTGTATCCGGAAGTGGGAGTGGCTACCTACAAACTCCTGACAAGCCTCGGACTCGACGTAACCTACCCTCTCAAGCAGACTTGCTGCGGACAGCCAATGGCAAACGCCGGCTTTGAGAAGATGGCTACGGACATCTCACGCCACTTCGACGATCTCTTCAAGGAGTTCGACTATGTGGTTGCACCATCGGCATCGTGCGCGGCTTTTGTCAAGCTTTATCATCCACGACTTGCCAAGGGCAATCACGAATGCCTCACGTCAAAGAAGATTATGGACGTGGTGGAGTTTCTGCACGACGTCGTAAAACCAACAAGCCTAAAGGCTCACTTCCCGCACACAGTCAGCGTACATAACTCGTGTCACGGCGTACGCGAACTGGGATTGTCGTCGCCCTCAGAAAGACAGGTGCCGCAGTTCAACAAGATTATCGACTTGCTCAAACTCGTGGACGGCATCACCATCCGTGAGCCGGAGAGAAAAGACGAGTGCTGCGGATTCGGAGGTATGTTCTCCGTAGAAGAGCCTGACGTGTCGAAGCGCATGGGAGAAGACAAGATAGAACGTCACATGGCTACGGGAGCGGAATATATCACCGGTCCAGATTCGTCATGCCTTATGCACATGCAGGGCATTGCAAAGAAGGAGAACAAGCCTATAAAATTCATACACGTGGTAGAGATATTAGCAGCAGGACTATGAGCACAATACATTCAGA
>OQVU01001166.1_pt1 | contig 10310 bp, 14 predicted proteins | sample 1691611 | NCBI WGS metagenome assembly OQVU01 (sample SAMN03418272, study PRJEB22391) | human gut metagenome | biome: human-gut; feature: organic feature; material: feces | host: Homo sapiens | place: Tanzania | collected 2013-01
AGCTTTTACAGTACCATCTCCTTCCCAAACTAAATCAACAACATGTTTCATATTAGCTAGTTTGGTGTTAGTTCTTAATTTATTGAGTTGTATCTGTAATTGCTTTTTTGGGAATATGTTCTTACCAACCTCAAGGATTGCTTCCTGAGGTGTATTAGGGTGTTCTGCGATGTATCTATCTGTTACGGTTTCATCAGGCTGACTATCTCTTACGATTCTTCTTTGTTCTAATATCACCTATACAGATGCAGATCTATTCGTATTGCCATCAGAATCCATACATTCAGGATGTTCATCTGATTGCAGATTAGACCATGCTGGGACAAAGAATCCACACTTCTTATCAGCCATACCCTCATCCCAAATATTATCGAAGTCTAAACAATTAAAGCCTTCTGGATGATAAAACATATCTGACAAACCTTCAAAGTTTGCACCCTCAGATCCACCAGTACCAAATGCAATCATCAATCCGAACGCAACACCGTCATCTGTTTCTACAGAAGGTCTTGCTATTTGCCAAGCTTGTTTGATGTCTGGAAATTTACCAGACTCCTCCCATAAGAACAATCTACCACGAGTACCACGAATACGCTCTGGATCATTCTTAAGTGTTATACCTGTTACGCTAGATAGATAACCATCTTCAACCTCTTTACCTGTTATTTCATCTTTAACCTTAAATCCAGATGTACGTTCTAAAGAAGTTGCTCTCAATCTTCGTTTAGCCCATCCAGAGTGCTTATCTAAGAAGTCCATGATTTGCCAAGCTTTTGTTAACAAACCATCGCCTGTTAGAAATTTTTGTTCCGATGCAACAGCAAAATTCTTTGATTTTGGAATAAGAAAATAGTTTCTACATAACATAGACGCGCCTTTGAATGAATATCCACGAGCACGAGCTTTAAGTACAACCATGTGTTTACCTTCGTCTTCAGCCTGTTCTATAGCATTATAATAGAACCAATCGTAATCCCAAAAATCAGGAAACCTGAACAAACGTTCTCTTCTAGTTCTCTTAGTTCCATTACGATCTGTATATTCTGTTTCAACAAGTTTCATAATAGGACTATAGTTGAGATAAAAGTAATGATACCCAGTTATCTAATCTCCATCAGGAGCTGTGTATCCATTCAAACATCTTTGTTGTTCTTGTTTCCAATAATTGAAGTAGTCTGTCGTACCTTCTGGAGCAAACGTATAACACCCATTCTTTTCGAAGAATAAAGCAGCTTGTCTAAACTTATCTGAGTTAACTATTTTCTTATTAAAATCAATCATGTTTAAGCAATTTCAAAAGCGCTGAGTGTACCACCGCCTTTAATTCTACCAGTCTCCTATTGTTCAGCTTTAGTTTGTTTTTCAGCTATATCAAGAGACTTGACTATATTACCAACATCCTTGAGGATACGAGTAACTTTGATAGCTGTGTCAATATCCATACCATCCTCAGAATAACTACTTAACGCTTCAATAAGCCCTTCTGCAGCAGATCTAGATGCTGTTAACAATCTTGTTCCAGGGGTTTCTTGAAACTCTGTAAATCGCCGCATTAAGTCTTTAACCGTATTATCAGGAATATAATTAGCATCTCCAAATACATCATAAGCTATCTTAGATGCTCTATCTTTTTCTGGATATGCGTTATATGGACTATTCCATTTCTTATTCCATATTACGTATTCAATTGCTTTCAATGCATACGTCTTATCTTCAGCATTGTTGTAATAATCCTTAAATGGTGGTATTGCTAAATCCTCAGTACTTAGTTTTATTTTATTTCCTTGTATATCAAACATATCATTTAATACCCATATCAGACAGGTCTTTATCCGTTATAACATCTACTCCAGATCCTGATCCAATACTCCCGTTGTAACTAACCCAACCATTTGCTGTAGCAACCCAAGTTACATCAGTTGTTTCACCAGAGTCGTTTGCTGTTGATATGAGATATGCATCGCCATCGTTAACCTGTTCATCAGTACCAGCTAATACGTTTCCATCTTTTACGACCGTGATGTGTGCAGAGGGTTTGTCAATTAGATATATAACAGTTCCTGTGATCTGAGGAGGATTGCTAGCCTTTAAATCATCTACTGTTGCAAAATGATTGCCTGCACGACCCTTTATAGTAAGGGCAGAAGCGTTCTTGCCATCCTTGCCAGAGTATGCTACAGAATAAGATGTTGTATTCGTACCATTAGAATAATTTACAATCGTACGAGTCCATATGTATCGATGTGTTATTGTTATAGTAGGTATTTCTTTAGACCATCCTGTTGCTGGAGCATTCTGACCGTCTTCTGATACAGCGTAATCAATACTTGTACTAGTTATAGATACGCTTTCAGAAGGTTGTGACGCTTGTATATCAAGAGCTTTGCTTGATATAATATTCTCATGTTTAATCCAACCTCTGTTGTTATAATATACGTATACATCATGACCTATGGCGTATGCATCATACTCTTGAGGGTCTTGAGGCAGATTATCTACAGACTTAACCGTACCTTTTAGATTAAATGAGTTCACACCAGATATCGTACCTCTCTAGAATCCAAACCATTCGATAGGCAAGTAACGATTATAGAAACTTCCTCCAACAAGTGTGTTATTAAATATCTGATGGTCAGTCGGAGCATCTATATATGCTCCATGACCAACAATACTACCATCCGTGAGAGAACCACCCTCAAATTTAAGAGTTACTTCCTTTGGAAGATTAAGACCTTCATTTAGTACATAATCATATTTGATAACATACGTTGTATTTTGATCCACAATAGATGATACGAAATCATCATCTTTCTTGAGAACAACATAACCACGACCATGATCTGATGTACGATTCTTAACTGTGATTATATTATTTTCCACAGTAAGGTTGTCCTCGTCAGCCTTTAAACGCTGTCCGAATGTATTGTTATGCGTGCGTATTGTACCATCATCCTCAATAAAGACTATTGATTCAGAAGAAATATTTGACGCATCTTTAGCATAACCATTCTTTGTCTTATAATATAATAGTTTATTGTTTATCATGGTTAGTTATTTGATTAAGCTGAGAAATCCAACACATTCGTAACAGGATACAGTACTAATACTAATGTATCATGTGACGTGCTTGTTGTATTAGTTGTCGTATATGCGTCAAAATAGAAATTCGTACCACTAACAATCTGTTGCTGTGGGAGATTACATAAGATTACAGAATCTGATGCAAGCATCGAAGGTCTTGCAATATTGATAGCCTGACCAGCCTTTGACATGATCAAACCTCTCCAATGATGATTCATACCAGCAGTCAAGCTATATGGAGAAGCAAAACCAAGATACATACCAGAACCTGATCTAAAATCAAGAACTGAGAACTCACCCTCAGTAGCTGAAATACGAGCTGTTGCAGATGATTGTTTCTGATAAGCATTGACAGTCCACGGCTCAACCCAAGCACGATTCTGTGTAATATTGCTAGAGTTAGATGTTTTTGTTAGACTTGTTATCACATTACCAGTAGCTGTTGATGAAGTCACACCATTAACAAGACCGAGCTCTGCTGCACTAGCACTCTTGATATTACCATGTGTACTTGCTGATGTGTTCACGTATGTAAGTCTTACAGTACTTGCCGTACTACTAGCAGACGTATGAGGAACCGAGTCTGTTCTAGATACTGACTCTGCAGATATAGTATCGATATAATCCATTGCAGGCTGTATAGCATCCTCTAAGTCACCACCAAATCCGTCAGAGATTGAATGATCTGAATAATCCTCATCTACTGTAAAGTTCTGACCAGTCCACTTATACACAGCACTCGGCATACCATCAGCACCCATAGTATAATAATACTTACTATAGTACGGTTTACCATTAGTCTTCATATACAAGTTGGTAGGTACAGAAGTACCGCTCCATGTCGTATAATATGCAGATCCAATCTTACCAACAATTCCAGATATCGTACCAGACTGGTTTGAAATAGATTGCGCAATGTATATAGCAGTCGGATTACCTACACCACCTTGTGCAGCACTAATGGAGTTTGTAAGAACACCGTCTACTTTAACAGCACCCCACATACCCAAGCTAATTACATTCAAGCTCTTATTTATAGTATCAAGTTTGTTCTGAAGACCTGTTACGTTTGCAATCGTGTGAGTATGCGATGATGGAGCATATATGCCTTTCTGAGCAGTGATCATCTCAATATCAGCAGCTAGGTCACGAAGACGCGTGGCAGGATAATCTGTTACGTCACATGCGCTCATATTACCATCTTCCGGTACGTATTTATATAGCTTGTTCAGAGAAAGATCTTTATAGATTACACAACCCCAAGGTTCATTAACACCAGGAACAACCCATATATGTTTGTTTGGCCAGTTGTTGTAATAGACATTGTTGCCAGCTTTCAATACAAACTGTCCACCAGTTGTATCATAATAAACCGTTGAAGAAGTACCGTTTGTTGTCGTACTGATCTGACTAACAGTTATTCCAGATACGTTTCCTGCATAACTTATCGTACCAAACGCTTGATCAACTTTTGCAAAGCTATTGTTGATCCAAGATTGAACAATTACTAAACCTGATTGATCTAAAAATTTCATTATTTATATTAGTTAAAATAACACCATGTTTTACTATTACCAAACGGGTTATCCTTATCGTTCAACCAGTTGGTAGCAAGTTGATAAATCTTTTGATTAAACTCATCTTCTGATATATTCGGAAACCACTCATGTATGAGATTATAGTTATCTGAATATATCATCTGTACAGTTACATAATAATCCCACTCATTATAATCAGGTATTACGCCACGTATCTCTTTATACTTATCTAGTACGAGATTCTTATTCAAGAACGGTCCTGTGTATTTAGACCCATCTTTTTCATAATACATCTTAGATACTTGATCATCAGCAAACGGCTCATTGTAATGACCCCCAACAAACGTACAATATGTATCTTTAATTAGTTTGCAATATTGCTCTTCATCCAAAACTTTCTGTAAGTATTCAGATATATTTGTAATTGCTTTATGGATCATTGATGCTTGTTTATCGTATCCATAATCTTTAAATATCTTATCAAGCGTTTCCATCGTTAGGTTTATTAGAATCAATAATCATTTGTTTCAAACTCTCTATAGATTGCTTCAGCTCTTCGTATCGAGCATCGTTCTCCTGCTTTGCTTTTATAGCAGGATCAAACTCTTGAATAAGTGCATTGCACTTCTCAACATTATTTCTATGTTGATCAATATTATCAAGTATAGTCTATGATTGAGACTTAAGTAACTGGAGTTCTTTTATGACACACTCTTTATTAGGAGTTATCATAAGTTGACCGGTATACCCAACTTCATTGCTATCCTTAAACGTATACGTCTGGGTCTTACCGGCATCTAAAACTGCGACATCAACCACCATATCAAACTGGTTGTTGTACTTATCCATATGAGGTGTTGAGACTGTTACAACTTGTACAGTGTGTACCTCAATGTTGTTCCTGTCAAACATGTAGACAGAACATCCTTGTTTCAAATCTTTAAATAGCATATGTATGTTGTTAAAAATGGATTGGGTACGAGAAACCCCGTACCCATCCAATATTAATGATTCAGAATATAACGAACAGTGCCTTCAGCAGGATTGGTTGAATCACCAAGAGGGATCGGACCAACCGTGTAAGAAGTACTACCAATCGTGATAGCAGCAGTATCGTTCTCAGCATTCGTCTTGCTCAGCGTAAGGCTATGAGCACCAATGAGAGCCGTAATATCGCTAGCAGCAACAGCGGTCAAACCAGTAGCGTGACCAGTAGCATCCGTAGCGAACTTATAGAAACCGGCAGTCTTAGCAGCTGCACCAGTCGGAGTTGCGTGAGAGAACGAAACACTCTTGTCACCACCAGCACTGCTTGCAGCAACACTAATGTTCGTACCACCAGCAAAAGCAACAGTATCCGTCTTAGCAGAAGCAGCAAGCGTTGTGGAACCAACCTTGATGTTAGAATAAGCATTCTGGTTAGCCTCACCACCAGTTGCGACAATACCGTCAACACGCGCAGTTAGTGCGTCAAGATTGGTCTTGTTGGCTTTTGAAAGAAGGTCGGCGTTGCTAATTTCTTCAACCAAAGCGTCCGATAATCCGAGCGTTAGTGGATCCATATTTACCCAATGTAAGTTCGGATCTATATTAAATACGTCAACCGTTCCAGAATTAGTTTTAGCAATAAACTTTGTAGGATGTTCTGCATCCGTTCCGAATGCTTTCACGGCAGCGCCAACCATGGTGGCATACGTTGATGTAAGAGCAATCGTACGAGTACCATCCGTGTTGTTCGTAATAGAAATACCAGTACCAGCCTTATGCTCATTGACGAGATCAGCAACAGCGATATAAATCTTGTTAGCTGTACTGTTAGCCAGAGTCAACTCAACATACGGAGTAGCATTCTTCTTATCCGTAGCAGGAGTGAATGTACCATCAGCGTAAGAACCCCAAACAACCTTACCAGACTCAACAACCATATCCTTCGGAATGTTGATGGCTTCACCAACATTAGCACCATCCTTCTGGAGGTGATATACGGCTGCATAATCAGTAGATGTGGACTTAGTGAGCGTATAAGCAGGAACCTTTACAGCACCAACCTTAGTATCGACATAGTTCGTTGAAGCAAGACCACTCGCCTAATCAACCGATACATATACCGGCTTAATCTTATGAGAATCGCTTCCGGTAGCAATGTCTGCGAGAATACCGTTCTCAAGATTCCTTATAGGAGTAACGGAACCAGTCTCAATGCTTGAATAACCGTCTGTAATACCACTATTTGCAAGAGTACCCTTTGCAGCAAATTTAGCCTTAGCAGATGTCCAAAGTTGCTGAAGGCCTAATAGATCTAAATATTGCATTTATTATTTTATTAAACTGTTGTAGTTGTTGTGACAGCAGAGCTCGGTTTAAGAACTGAGATTAGAGCATTGGTTTGATTTAGTCTACCAATCTCATCGCGTAGTTGCTGAATCGTAGTCTGCTGCTCCAGATTCCAATGATTAGTCAGGGTATCAATGATCTTCTGTGTATTCTGTGTACTTGTTTCCTTAGCACCACATGCGTTTCGCTCAGCCTGGAAACCTACCTGTGCGAAACCGTTCTGAACAGCATTCTGAAGCGCCTGACTCTGCATCAAAATGGTATTTGTCTGTTGACAATTGTTCAATTGATTCTGGTAACCCTGGGACAAAATGGATGTATTGATGTTATTCATACCACCCTGCATCATCGTACTCATCTGGTTAACAGCTGACTGTACCTGATTGAATCCAACATTCAATGTCTGAGACAATTGTGCAATAGCACCAGTGTTACCATTGACAGCCTGCATAGTGAGATCACTATTATGGTTGTCTTGAATCTGATTTTGTAAACTCTGGATTTGATCACCAATACAATTGTTTGCGTTGTTGCCGAAGCCACCAAACTGACCGGCAAATATCAACCATATCAGATATGCAAATGGGTTATTCCACATCTGTTGATTACCACCGTTAGCTAACATAGCTGTCAAAGCATCGTTGCGGTCATTATTACCAAGCATTGCGCCCATCATAGCACCGTTGCTAAAACTATTAGCCGTGTCACTCGTATAAATCTTGTTAATCTCTTCCATAATTTAAAAATTTAAGTGATTAATTTAAGATCGATGCAATGTCTTTTGTGTCGATAGAATAATCGTCATTAGAGTCCATAACATCGTTCATCGAGATCTCCTTAGAAGATCCGTCAGTCATCTTCAGACGCAGCACGTTCTGTTTATCACTACCCTTATCGTAAGAACCAGATTCAATTGCAACACCACCCTCTGTTGCAATAGATGACATATCGGCAGACCCAAGAATAACTCCGTCTGGAGAAATCAGTTTTACAGATTTAGTTGCTGGATCATATTCGATAGTCATTTTGTTGATATATGCTTGAAGCATCTTCATATCTACACCAGAACCACCGCCTTTTCCGATAAGTTCCATTGTGGACTTTGCATCAAGGACATCTCCGAATTGAAACTGGGAGCTATCAACAATTTTCAATTTATCAGGCTCTTGCATATGTAAAATACGAGGTGTAACAGGAGTACCTGCTGCATTCTGTATATTTGTACGTCTAAGCTTTGAATAAATCATATTTATATATACGTATATACGCAATTACTCCAACCGAAGTTGGAGTAACGCAAATTCAATTATGTTTGTGGAAAGTGGAAGTTGGTGGATTCGAACCATCGACCTTCTGCTTGTAAGGCAGACGCTCTAAACCAACTGAGCTAAACTTCCAAACAACCATGATGGTTGTTGTTATATATTATTCTGTAGACTCATCTGCAGGAGTTGTCTCCTCGGTCACAGGACCTTGCATCATCTGGGCTTTATCAGAAGATCCGTAACCACCATCACCTCTATCAGATTCTGAGAGATCATCAGATTCAACAAACTCTACATCAGGTACGGGAAGGATGAGTATCTGGGCAAATTTATCACCAACCTTGTATACGGCTGGTACAACATCTGTAGTTGCAATAAACTTGCCTAGTACCTCACCACGATATCCTGAATCAATCACACCGCAACTATTCGTAAGACGTAATGACTTCTTTGCAATAGATGATCTTGGCATCAGTTGAGCAAAATATCCCTCAGGGATCTCCAATGCAAGATCTGTGTGATATACGATCACCAGCTGACCACACTCATTCAACTCTGTCGTTATATTCGTAGCAGTTAAATCAAAACCAGCATCTGTCTTATGTGCTTTTGAAGGCATTACAGCCTTATCTGAAAGTTTCTTGAATTTAATTTCCATCTTATTATATTTTAGTAGCCCCACCAGGAGTCAAACCCGGACCAGGAGGGTTCATAAATCGACTGTTGCATCCAGTCCTAAGACCAGTCTTCTCGTTCAGTCTGTCACGCTGTTTTCACTTGCGCCTCGTCAACATTGTTTTCCGAGTCAATTAGAGAAGATTCTAATAATGGATTATTTATTATCCCATTACCATCCAATATTTTCCAATGACTGTTCAACCAAAAATTATCCTTATTGTACATGATCGTACGAGTACATGTTTTAATTCGTTTTGTCTTAACCTCATTATTAAGAATGAGTTGCTTTGCGGTCTCTATTAAAGAACCATATCGTGCAATTTCGTTCCAGTTCTCATCGTATCGAATCACATATTTTTGATTAGATTTTTTCAAACCGCTTTCGCTAACAATCCTGTTTACAACATGTCTACGAACACCAAGTGCTGAAGAAACTTGTTTTATATTACGACGTTTTTGATATTCAGCTTCAACTAAATTTCTAAGATCGTCTGTAATTTCATATTCAGAATCATTTCTTTGTTGATTTCTACTACCATAAGTAGTTGTCTGACTATGACAATTTGGACATAGAAATCGAAGATTTTCTATACGATTATCGTTGTTGATTCCGTTTATATGATCAAGCTCTAAACTTAACGTACGACCTTGCCATTCAACACATCCGCAAATCGCACATCGATATGGGATTAGATTATTTTTTATGACATATCGTCTTAAAACAGAACGAGCATGTTTACAATTAGGTTTTAATATATCCGAAGCATTTACTTTATGTAAAGTACCATATTTCGTAATTGGATGTTTACCTTTAAATATACTTCCGTCTAAATTTAAATCAGACATTCTTTGTTTAACTTTAGCAAACCCCCAAGAATTACCTTTTACACTGTAACCTAATTTAAATAACACTTCAGATATAGTCGAACTATTCTTGAGCAGCTCAACAAACTGTTCGTCTGAGAGCTTATATATTTTATTTTCCATATATTCAATTATTCATTGGATAAAAGAGCCTCTTGTGCTAATCGCTACACCATAGGGCAGTATTAACCTCTTTCTTAAGGAGGTTAATTGATTAAACAAATAATGAGATCACACCTATTTGAAGTGCTTGTCCGATTAAACCACCTATTTCCGTGGCAGCTATATCAAGCCAATCGAACTTACCTCCCCATTGTTTATCTTTAAACTCCATTCCAAATGCTAGACCTGTACTGAATAATATCGTACCAACAAATGCTGCAGGAATGGCGTACAACAAATGTTTTGGTCTGTTAGACTCTTTGAGCCACATACTTTAGTTTTTAGTAACCAACTTATTTCTTACGTGTGATCCAGTTCCAGAAACGCTTGAAGATGTTAGGCTTCTTCTCAACCTTCTCTTCCTTCTCCTTCTCCTTCTCCTTCTCCT
>OQVU01001167.1_pt1 | contig 10307 bp, 10 predicted proteins | sample 1691611 | NCBI WGS metagenome assembly OQVU01 (sample SAMN03418272, study PRJEB22391) | human gut metagenome | biome: human-gut; feature: organic feature; material: feces | host: Homo sapiens | place: Tanzania | collected 2013-01
AAGCGACAGAACGGTCTTGCGTAGCAAGATGGAGGGGCTTTGCCCCGACAAGTTCGCGTTTGCGAAGCGCAGCACAGCAATGAAGTCCCCAGTGGGGACTTTAAGCGACCGAACGGTCTTGCGTAAGCAAGGTGGAGGGGCTTTGCCCCGACAAGTTCCAGTTTGCCGTGTGACGAAGGTAATACATCCCTCTGCGTGCGGCGTATGGAATGGTCAACGGGTCAGCAGCTCAAAGTGATTCCGTTTGGTGACCAACAGTCCTTCCTTTTGCAGCTTGGAAAGCTCCACCGACATGGCGGCACGCTCTACGCAGAGAAAATCTGCCAGCTGTTGACGGTCAAAGGGGATATCAAAGGAGAGGGAGGATTGCCGGATGGACTCGGCAGACAGGTAGGACAGCAGCTTTTCCCGGGTGGTTCGCTTGCTGACATGGGTGATCTTATCGTTAAAAAGCAGTATTTTGTTTGCCAGAACGCTGACCAGATTGCGGATGAGCTTCTGGTGATGGTCGCAGGCGGTGGGGCAGGAAGTGAGCAGCCGCTTGACGTTCAGCAGCAGGATCTCGCAATCCTCCTCTGCCACCACGCTGATGTTCAGGATGGCACCGGGGGTGGCGGCGTAAGGCTCCCCGAAAAAGTCTCCAGTATTGCACTTGGACAGGATATTGCGGTGTCCCCAAAGATCCTCCTGGATCACAAGGGTGGAACCGGACAACATGAGCCCCATGACCTCTGTGGAATCTCCGGCACGGAAGATATAGGAGCCCCGGGGGCGGGTGATTTTCGCTGCACTGACGCAGTGCAGGATGGACAGGATCTCATCATCGGTAAGCCCGGTGAAGAAGGGGCAGCTCCGCAGAACAGGCAGATATTTTTGCATAAAGGCTCTCCTTGTTGGAATTCAAACATACAAGATGGCTTTAGTATACTATAATAAGGCTGCAAATGCAAAACACCCACAACAGGAGAGTATAGATATGATTCGGAAGATCATCCATATTGACGAAGAAAAATGCAACGGCTGCGGATTATGCGCAACCGCCTGCCACGAGGGAGCCATTGATATTATCAACGGCAAGGCAAAGCTGGTGCGGGAAAATTTCTGCGATGGCTTTGGCGATTGCCTGCCGGGCTGCCCTACCGGAGCCATCACCTTTGAAGAGCGGGAAGCCCCCGCCTACGACGAAGAAGCAGTGCAGGAGAACAAAAAGAAAAAGGAACTGCAGGAGAAGATGAAGCACCTGCACGAGGGCGGCTGCCCCGGCTCCCGGATGCGGATGCTGGAACAGCCGGAGACTGCCGAAAGTGCAGCTTCTGCCCCCGTGCAGTCGGTCTCCCGCCTGCGCAACTGGCCGGTGCAGATCAAGCTGGCACCTGTCCATGCGCCCTACTTTGAGGGCGCAAAGCTACTGATTGCAGCGGACTGCACGGCCTACGCCTACGCCAATTTCCATCAGGAGTTTATGCGCGGCAAGGTGACCCTTATCGGCTGCCCGAAGCTGGATGCTGTGGATTACAGCGAAAAGCTGACCGAGATCCTGCGCAGCAACGATATCCAGAGCGTGACCATCCTCCGCATGGAGGTGCCCTGCTGCGGCGGCTTGGAGATGGCCGCGAAAAAGGCGCTGCAAACCAGCGGAAAGTTCATTCCGTGGCAGGTGGTAACCATCTCCATTGACGGAAAAATTCTGGATTAAACGAAAGAGAGAACCTCAAGATGGAACGTAAAATGTTTTGCTTTCAATGCGAGCAGACGGCAGCCTGCTCCGGCTGCACCGGAAAAGCGGGGGTGTGCGGCAAGACTGCCGATGTTGCACAGCTTCAGGATGAACTGACTGGCGCTATGGTTGGACTGTCCAGAGCCACGGACGGCGGTATGCAGGCAACGCCGGAGGTCTGGCATCTGATGATCGAGGGACTTTTCACCACGGTCACCAATGTGAACTTCAATGAAAAGACGATTCGGGAGCTGATCGGCCGGGTACATGCCGAAAAGGCGCGGCTGGCACCCGACTGCGCAGGCTGCGCTGCCCCCTGCGGACGCACCAGCGACTATGATATGAATCTGCTTTGGAGCGCCGATGAGGATATCCGAAGCCTGAAATCTCTTATTCTGTTTGGCGTGCGCGGCATGGCAGCGTATGCACATCACACCTTGGTCTTGGGGTATACCGATGACGAGGTGAACCGCTTCTTTGCCAAGGCGCTCTTCGCCATTGGCGAGGACTGGGGCATGGAGGAATTGCTGCCTATCGTGATGGAGGTTGGCGAGAAAAACCTCAAGTGCATGGCGCTTCTGGATAAGGCCAACACCGAAAGCTACGGAACGCCCGTGCCTGTTACCGTTCCGCTGACCGTGGAAAAGGGACCGTTCATCGTCGTCTCCGGCCATGACCTCCACGACCTGAAGCTGCTGCTGGAGCAGACTGAGGGGAAAGGCATCAACATCTACACCCATGGCGAAATGCTCCCCGCTCACGGCTATCCTGAATTGAAAAAGTATTCCCACCTCAAGGGCAATTTCGGCACGGCATGGCAAAATCAGCAGAAAGAGTTTGCAGAGCTTCCTGCACCGGTGCTGTTCACCACCAACTGTCTGATGCCGCCCAAAGCAAGCTATGCCGACCGGGTGTTCACCACGTCGGTGGTATCTTACCCCGAAATGACGCACATCGGAGCAGACAAGGACTTTACCCCGGTGATTGAAAAGGCTTTGGAGCTGGGCGGTTATTCCGAGGATAGATCCTTCACCGGCATCAACGGCGGCAGCACCGTCACGACTGGCTTTGCCCGTGGCACGGTACTTGGCGTGGCAGATCAGGTCATCGAGGCGGTCAAGTCCGGCGCGATCCGGCACTTCTTTCTGGTTGCCGGCTGCGACGGTGCACGCCCCGGCCGAAACTACTACACAGAGTTTGTAAAGCAGACACCTGCCGATACCGTAGTGCTGACCCTTGCCTGCGGCAAATACCGCTTCAACGACCTTGATCTCGGCACCATCGGCGGTCTGCCCCGCCTGATGGATGTCGGACAGTGCAACGATGCTTACAGCGCCATCCAGATCGCTGTTGCCCTTGCGGATGCTTTCGGCTGCGGTGTGAATGACCTGCCACTGTCCATGGTGCTCTCCTGGTACGAGCAGAAGGCTGTGTGCATTCTGCTGACGCTGCTGTATCTGGGCCTTAAGAATATCCGCCTTGGCCCCACGCTGCCGGCATTCATTTCGCCGAACATCCTTAACTTCCTGGTGGAAAACTATGGCATCGCGCCGATCACAACGCCGGAAGAAGATTTGAAAGCATTGCTGAAATGATAATGATGACGATTGCACAGATCATGGAAAAGATGATTGCCTTTTCCGAGGGAAACATTCACGATATCACACACCTGAGCTGCGTGTGGACTTATGCCAAAACCATCGGGGAGCTGGAAGGGCTGGATGCAGAAACCCAGTTCATTCTGGAAGTGGCGGCGATTACCCACGACATCGCCTGTCCGCTCTGCCGCAAGAAATACGGCAACACCAACGGCAGCTATCAGGAGCAGGAGGGTGACCCGCTGGTGCGGGCGTTTCTGGCGGATACCGGCATGACGGCTGCACAAATTGATAGGGTGGCTTATCTGGTGGGGCACCACCACAGCCCGGAGCAGATCGATGGCATCGACTACCAGATCTTGATCGAAGCGGATTATATCGTCAATGCATCCGAAAGCGGGTACAGTCAGCAGGCGATCCGATCTTTTATGGAACATACCATGAAAACGGCGGCAGGTATTCGACTGACAAAAACAGTGTTTGGCGTATAACAGAAAAGTTTTCCGCAAAACACGAATAAAATACCTTAAATTCCATAAGCGTGTGTGTACCCCCAATACTGGATACCCGGTATTGGGGGTACATAGCATTTTGGGGAGGCATCCTCGGCGGATTTTTTCGTTTATACCGCAGTTTTGCAAAGCCTGATTTACTCGGCGCTCTCCGGTTCCTGTTCGGCAGGCTTTATGGTCTTGACCCGCAGGGCGAAGTACAGCAAATGACAGACCCACACCACTGCAATGCAGACCCTGCCGATGGGCGCATTTTTCATGCAAAGAAAGCCGATTACCATAACAGCGGTGACCATTGCGATGACCTTGCATTTTGTTCCGGCTGTCATGGCTTTTTTCTGAACGAAGCTGTCCAGATGCTTTTTGTATAAGTTTGTGCCTACGAACCAATCGTGCAGTTTTTGGGAGCTTTTTGCAAAGCAGAGCAGGGTCGCCATGTAGAAGGGAACCGTGGGCAGAATGGGGAGCAAGATCCCCACAGTGCCCAGAACCATGCAAAGAAAGCCCAGTACGATCCAGAATGCTTTTAATAGTTTTTTCATCATCTTCTCCTGTTGATTTTTTGTGTTGCTGTACGACAGTGCAGAGCGAGCGTCTCCGTCATAGTTTCAAAACAGAAATCCCGAACGTTAGCACTAACTAACTTTTTGCTTTGTGAAAAGCCGCCCATTGGCGACTTTTCTGGAGAGATAATACGATATTCTGGAAACTTTGTCAAGATGCACTTTGCGGAGCGTTGCGCCTGTTACCCGTATATTTTCCCTACGATCTTTCCGCGCACTGCGTCCTTCATAGATGACCCCCAAAAGCAGACATCCCTATCATCGCTATGACTGCAAATGCCTTTTCCGAAGATAAACAGGCGGCACTGGATGCAGGGATGAACGACCATATCGCAAAGCCGATCAATATGAATATCCTTGTGCCGACCATACGGAAATACCTTTGATACGGACAGAGGGTTGTCGTACATAAGAACGCTTGCAGACCGCAATACAACCTATAAACGCATACCGCCGGGGAGCTTTTGAACTGCATCTCGTTAAGGGGATTACGTCCAAAGCGTAGCGGCGGTCATTCTGAATCATATTTACACAGGGGAATTTCCTCACACGCAAAGCAGCCGCTGCACGGCAAGGTACAGCGGCTGCTTTGTTATTGTGTATAGGAAGGGAGGTTGAAAAATGCTGTCGGAGTAAAAGGGGAGTTTATGCCATATCGCGGCAGGTCACAATGTCGGCCCCGGTACCGCAGACATCGGTCAGCACCACATCACCCACATGGATGGGCGCGTGCAGCACCACGCTGTCCAGCGCAGCGACCACCTCAGCCATCTGTCCCTTGGGCACGGGCTTGGAGGTCTTGACCGGGCAGCGGGAGTGCAGACAGCCCTCGGCGCGCACGGTGCTGGTGATAATGCGGGTGGGGTGGGTCAGCTCTTCCTTGCCGTAGGCGATGCCGTTGGGGCAGCCGTTGCCGGTCACCTTGTAGTCGTTGGCTTCATCCACCTGCAGATGGCAGCCCTGAGGGCAGCAGGTGCAAATTACTTCTTTCATATCGCTCATGCCTCCTCGATCTCAATGGTCACTTCGTCCACGGGGGCTCTGTCCAGCAGCACTCTGGGCAGGGCAATGTGCTCCATCTCGCCGGGGGCAAGGCGGTCGCGCTTGAAGCGTGCGATCACCGTGTCACCGCTCTTGACAAGGATGGTGCTCTTGCCGCAGATGCGGCGGACGCGGAAGGAAACATTGGTGCTCTTTTCCACGCCTTCCAGACGGATGCGCTGCGGCAGGGTGTAGCCAAGGTCTGCGCCGGGCTTCACGGTCAGCACACGTCCCTCGGCCACGGGGCCGTTCTGAACGTAGTTGGCAGCAGCCACACCGGCCAGCTCGCTCTCGCCGGAAACAAAGTCCACCAGATCATGCACCTGCACCACGTTGCCGCAGGCAAACACACCGGGAATGCTGGTTTCCATGTTTTCGTACACGATAGCGCCCTTGGTGCGGGGGTCCATCTCGATACCGGCCTGTTTGGTCAGCTCGTTTTCGGGGATCAGACCCACGCTCAGCAGGATGGTGTCCACATCAAACTCCATCTCGGTGCCGGGGATGGGTTTGCGGTCGGGGCCGATCTCGGCCACGATGGCCTTTTCTACGCGGTCCTTGCCCTGAATATCCACGATGGTGTGGGAGAGGTACAGGGGGATGTCAAAGTCGTTCAGGCACTGCACGATGTTGCGGGTCAGGCCGCCGGAGTAGGGCATCACCTCTACGCAGGCCAGCACCTTTGCACCCTCAAGGGTCATGCGGCGTGCCATGATCAGGCCGATATCGCCGCTGCCGAGGATCAGCACGCGCTTGCCCACCAGATAGCCTTCCATGTTCACATAGCGCTGTGCTGCACCGGCGGTGTACACGCCGGCAGGGCGGGTGCCCGGGGTGCTGATGGCACCGCGGGTGCGCTCGCGGCAGCCCATGCCCAGCACGATGCTCTTGGCTTCGATGATCTGGTAGCCGTACTCCTTGGAAACACAGTGCACCTTTTTATCCGGGGTCACTTCCAGCACCATGGTGTCCAGCTGCACCTTTACGCCGGTGTCCTTGAGCATCTCAATAAAACGTCCGGCGTACTCCGGGCCGGTGAGCTGCTCGCCAAAGCGGTGCAGACCAAAGCCGTTGTGGATGCACTGATTCAGAATGCCGCCCAGCTCCTTATCGCGCTCCAGAATGAGGATGTCGCGCAGACCGCTTTCCCATGCCTTGCAGGCAGCAGCAAGGCCCGCAGGGCCGCCGCCGATAATGACCAGATCAACCATTGCTCTTTCCTCCTACCTTCGTTTCGCTGACCAGAACGTTCGAGCCGTTCTTGTCCTGCAGGATGTCCAAGGGGTCTATGCCCAGCTCGCGGCTGATAAGCTCCAGCACGCGGGGGCCGCAGAAGCCGCCCTGGCAGCGGCCCATGCCTGCACCGGCGCGGCGCTTTACGCCGTCGATGGTGTTGGCGGGCACCTCGCTGTGGAGAGCTGCCAAAATCTCGCCCTCGGTAATGGTCTCACAGCGGCAGATCACGCGGCCGTAGGCGGGCTGCTCCTTGACCAGTGCTGCTTTTTCCTCTGCGGAAAGCTCCTTGAAGCGGATGTGGCGGCGGCCATCCTTGTAGTTAGCCTTTTCAGCGCCCAGCACACCGCGCTGCTGCAGGATGGCAACTGCCTCCTCAGCCACTGCCGGGGCAGCGGACAGGCCGGGACTCTTCATACCGGCCAAGTCGATCCAGCCGGGCGCTTCCGGCTCTTCACCAATGACAAAGTCGTCCACGTCCAGATTGGCGCGCACGCCCGCAAAGCTGCGGATGGACTCGCCAAAGTTGATGCTGGGCACGCTGCGCTGGGCAGTGGTCTTGACAAATTCCAGACCGCTGCTGGTGCAGGAGGTGTCGTTGCCCTCCACCGGCTCTGCGTTGGGGCCGACGAGCAGGTTGCCGTGCACGGTAGGTGCTACCAGCACGCCCTTGCCCAGCGCGTTGGGGCACTGGAAGATAACGTGGCTCACGCGGGTGCCCTCGCTCTTGTCCAGCAGGTAGTACTCGCCCCGGGTGGGAATGATGTGGAAGTTGGCGGGCTCCACCATGGAGTGTACTTTGTCTGCCCAGATACCGGCAGCGTTGATGACGCAGCGGGTCTCCACCGTGCCGCCGGGCACGGTCAGGCGGTAGCCGCCCTCGATGGCTTCGGCATCGGTCACCTTGCAGTTGCGGCGCAGCTCCACGCCGTTGCGTACCGCCACCTCGGTCATGGCCAGTGCGTACTCCCACGGGTTTACGATGGCGGCGCTGGGTGCCCACAGTGCGCCGCAGACCTTCTCAGAGAGGTTGGGCTCCATGGCAAGGGCCTCTTCCTTGGAAAGGATCTTCATGTCGGGCACGCCGTTGGCGGTGCCGTTCTCAAACAGATGCTGCAGGTGGGGCAGCTCCTTTTCGTCCAGTGCCAGCACCAGAGAGCCGCACTGCTTATAGGAGACATCCAGCTTTGCGCAGATCTCCTTGGCCAGTGCTACGCCGCGCACGTTCAGCCGTGCCATGCGGGTGCCGGGGGCGGGGTCGTAGCCTGCGTGGAGAATGGCGCTATTGGCCTTGGTGGTGCAGTCTGCCACATCGTTCTCGGCCTCAAGGATGACCACCTTGTTGTCGTAGCGCGACAGTGCGTAGGCTGCGGCGGCACCGATGACACCACAGCCGATGATTGCTACATCATACATTGTTCTTTTCCTCCTGTCCGTTCTGCCTTGGTCCGTCGGGAGCCGGGCATCTGTTGTTGTACAAAAAAAGAGCGAACCGAAACAAAGGCAACTGCCCTTGTCCGTTTCGCTCATATCTCTTGAAACAAACAGCACTTGTTAATTCTTATGATACCCTGTCCCTGCGAAAAAAGCAAGATGTTTTGCACTTTTTGTGAAACTCTTACAAAAAGTGCCTGCCGCTTTTGCGCAGAATGCAGAATGCGCAGCCTTACATATCCCACACGGCCTGATTGGTGGTGGAAATGGCGGTAGCACCGGCTTCCAGCGCAGCCAGCACATCCTCCTTGTCCGCAATCAACCCGCCGGTCAGCACCGGCACCTTGGCTTTGGCGCAGACGCGGCGCAGGATCTTGGGCATAGCGCCGGGCAGCAGATCCAGACAGTCCGGCAGATTTGGCGGGATCTTATCCAAGCTTTCCAGTGCGATGGAATCCAGCAGAAATACCCGCAGGATGGCGGCAAGCCCCAGCTCCTTGGCGCGGCGGATGAAGGACTGCCGGGTGGAGATGATGCCGTCGGCCTCGGTGGTATTGCGGATAAAGTCCACCGCCACCTCTTTGCCCGCCAGCCCGGCAATAAGGTCTACATGCACCACGGCAAAGCGCCCGGCTTCGTGGATGCGGCGCACAATGGAGGAGATATTACAGATATCTCCATATAATACAAATACCACCCGGATATTCTCGTTGGTCAGCGCATTGCAAAGCCCTGCATCGTCCTTGACGGCCGCAATGACCGGCGTTTCCAGAATGGCATCCATCAGCTCCTGCTTCATGCTTTTCCTCCTGCCCGGCGTTCTGTGGGGCAACTTTACTGATGCTCTGCCAGCCAGCGCAGGGCCATATAGGTGTAGGCAGCCGTGCCGCGGTACAGGATGCTGTCGTCAAAGCGCACCTTGGGGTGATGCTGACCGTAGGTGTAGCCCTCCTTGGCGTTGCCAGCAGCTAAGAACATGCTCACGGTGGGCACCTCGTGGCTGACAAAGGCGAAGTCCTCGCTGCCGCCGCCGGGTTTGCCGCCGGTGAGCGGGGTCATATCCATAGCGCCCTTGCCCAGCAGTTCGGTCATATAGGTCAGGGCGTTACCCGCCAGCGGGGTGTCCACCACCATGCAGGGGCAGTAATCGCTGAACTCCACCTCGGCGGTGCAGCGGTAGGCGGTGGCCACGCCCTGCGCAATTTCGGTCATGCGCTGGTGGATGAGGGCGCTGACCTTCTGCTCCGGGTCCACGGTGCGGATGGTGCCCCACATATCGGCAGTATCCGGGATGACGTTGGAGGCCTTGCCTGCCTCGAACCGGCCGGTGGTGAACACGCCGAAGCCTGCGGGGTCCAGTTCGCGGCTGTTGATCTCCTGCAGGGCAATGTGGATGTGCGCCGCTGCGGTGATGGGGTCGATGCAGGCGTTGGGCATGGAGCCGTGGCCGCCCTTGCCGTGCACAACGATGTGATACTGCTCGCAGCTGGCCATGGTAATACCGCCGCCCGGCACCAGCACCATACCGGCGGGCAGGGGCATCCCGGCCATCACATGGAACATGACGGCTGCGTCCACCTTGGGGTTCTCCAGCAGACCGCTGTTGATCATATCCAGCGAGCCCTGAAAGATCTCCTCTGCGGGCTGGAACTCCAGCTTTACCGTGCCCTCGATCTCGTCCTCGTGCTCCTTGAGCAGTTTGGCTGCACCCAGCACCATGGCGGTGTGCATATCGTGGCCGCAGCCGTGCATCTTGCCGGGCAGCTCAGAGGAAAACTCCTCGCCGGATTCCTCCTGCAAGGGCAGCGCGTCCATGTCGCCCCGTAGCAGGATCACCTTACCGGGTCGCTTGCCCCCGGCAAGGGCCACCACGCCGCACTTGCCGCAGTCCTGCGGGGTGTAGCCCATCTCGGTCAGCGCCTTTTTGACCAGTGCCTTGGTCTGGGGCAGGTCAAAGCCCACCTCCGGGTGACGGTGCAGTGTGCGCCGCCATTCCTGCAGCTGCGGTTCCAGCGCCTTGGCGGCTTCCAACAGTTTTTCCGGTGCGATCATTGTAAAATCAACTCCCTCTGAATTTATGCGGAAAGCCCTCTCGGCCATGGCGGGGAGGGCTTTGCCTTACAGTTATTCTTCCCCGTCGTTATTGCCGTCCGGGTGGTACTGGGCACAGGTGCACTTTTTGAACTTCAGGCCGCTGCCGCAGGGGCAG
>OQVU01001179.1_pt1 | contig 10265 bp, 6 predicted proteins | sample 1691611 | NCBI WGS metagenome assembly OQVU01 (sample SAMN03418272, study PRJEB22391) | human gut metagenome | biome: human-gut; feature: organic feature; material: feces | host: Homo sapiens | place: Tanzania | collected 2013-01
CCAATCCGAAGCCTTTCACATCGTGTACGTTGCCGGTATGAACGCGGTAGAACTTGTCGAACACCTTGCGGAAGTTGTCCTTCTTTATGCCCAAACCGGTGTCGCGTACAGAGAAGTAGAGGTGGTCGTTGTCGTTCCAAGTGCGTAGATATATATCTACTGGCTGGTCGGGTTTGCGATACTTCACGGCGTTGTCCAAGAGATTGTTGAGTACGTTCTGGAAGTGTACCTCGTCTACGTACAGCGTTGAGTCGACAGCCTCAATCTCTGTGTATATCTTTCCGCCTGTGTGTTCCACGCGCAGCGAGAATGAGTTGGATATGTTCTCCACCATCTCGTTGAGGTCGAGCTTTTTCTTCTTGAACACAGCCTTCTTGCGGTCGAACATCGACATTTGCAGCACCTTCTCTACAAGGAAACGCAGACGTTTCGACTCGTCGAAGATAACCTGACCCAAGTGCTTCGTCATAGCCGGACTCTTTGTTACCGACTCGTCGTTCATCATCTGGGCTGCGAGCGAAATGCTTGCGATAGGTGTCTTCAGTTCGTGTGTCATATTGTTGATGAAGTCGTTCTTTATCTCGGTGTAGCGTTTTTGCCTAAAGATAACTACGATTGTGAAGATGAACGTCACGAGCAACACGAGTGTGAAGGCTACAGACGGAATCATGAATCTAACAGACGAGAAGATGTACGAACCCATGTCGGGGAAATGGATGCGCACAACGCCCATCTTCGATTGCGGGTCGTTGCGGAACAATACCTGCGAGTAGGTGAACTCTTCGCCTTCGTCTGTGTAATCAGGACAGCGATATACCTCGCGTCCGTCCTGTGTGCTGACGGTAAAGTGGTAGGGTATGTTCACTCCGTTGTTCATCAACTCTGCTTTGAGGTCCTGATCGAGCAACTTGAAGTTGATGCGTTCCTTAAGCGGACGTTCCGAAGCGGAGTAGAGTATAGAGTAGACCACCTCGTCGAGCAGCGCCTTCTGATAGATGTAGCGGTTCTTTACTATTTCCTGCAGCGACTTTGAGGCTTCGCTCAGCGAGTTCTTGTCTGTATGCAGAATCATTCCCTTCGGCATCTGCGACGGCTTTATCGTGATTGTCTTTAACTCGAACGATGAATAAACCGTGCCGTCCTTTCCTGCTACCGAGTATTGGTGCGACTGCTGAATGCTTCCGTCCATGTTGCCAGTGCGTGTACCTACAGAGTCCTTGCGGATGGCGCGACGTTCAGTCTCGTTCACGTCCTTCTCAAGATAACGCAGAGTCTCGTTGAGTTCCAGATTGCGTGAAGCCTGGTACAAGGCGCGGTTGACCGACTCGTCGAACTGCTCCTTTTTCATGTCTACCATCGCCTGGATGTATTTTAGCTGAAGGAATAGCAAGCCAAGGAAAGAGAATCCCATGATGATTGCTATGGTCCATATTGTCTTTTTCTTCATAATCTTAAATCTTACATCTGCAAAGATAAATATCTTAGTTGATACTGATGTGAAAATAGTTAATAAAAAACGAAAGATTCGCAATTATTAACCAAAATAAGCGGTTATAATTGCGAATCTTTAATTATGTGTAACGCGTTGAGCTTCCTGATATCATAATAAACTCTGCGTTTATGTACATTATATATCGTTTATGTTCATCATATACCGTTTATGTACAATTATATATATAGTGCAGCTTTTACTGTCTCGAACTGATAAAGCCTTCAAGGTTTGCATATTTGCGTTTCATCAGTCGGTTGTAGACGTTGCGCAGCCACAATCTGTGTGTTGCAATGAAACAGAGTCCGATAAATAGCATTGTCAGATAGGCAACGTTCTCTGAGAATACAGACTGCAGAATGTTTACAAGAATGTTCGGCACTATGAACACGATAACTACCAGGACAATTTGAATGTAATTGGTTTTCAGTCCGGCTTTGTCTGTCATCTTGGTGTTCAGCGGAACCGTTATTTTGTTGTATACAGCTGTCTGAAAGGCGATGAAGAACTGGAAGCCCATTGTGAATATCATGTAGCTCACGAGCATCAGCAACGACCACTTGCCGCTTATCACTGCGGGCAGCATAAGCAGGAATGGCGCAATCAGTAGCAGAGAGTAGAAAATATATTTTGCCTTGAGCAGCGAGAGGATGTTCTCGCGGTGTGTAAGCAGACAGTCAATATAGTTGCCCTCATAGCTCATCAGTCCGATAAGATTCATCGTGCCGAATATCATAAATGCATACAATCCCCAGAAGTTTGTCATGCCATCAGAGTCGTACACGTCCGACAACACTATAAACGCGCAAAGCAAAGCCATAGTGAAGAAGCCCGATTTCAAAGCTTTCTTTGGAGTGGCGTTTCTAAGGAGCAGCTTCATCTCGAGCTGCATGAAGAGTCCTATCTCGCCATACTTTTCGAAGAAAGCGAACTTGTTCACCTTCTTCACGCTCTTCTTCACTTCAGAACGCATAAGTTCTTTCTCTATGCTTGCGTATTGCAGACGACGGTTTATAAGTACAATCGCAGCAAGCGCTATAATGCCAAATAATATCGGCAGCACACTATGCTTGTCGAGCATTGCGCCAACGTATGAGTAGATATCCGTAAACTGTGACCAGCCTGCGTTGCTACCAACGTACAGCGGCATTGCCTCTATACCATATATTATAATAGGTAGCGCCCACCATAGTTCGGTTTGCTTGATTAGTGTGCGTGCTATCGCGTACCACTGGCTGTTGATAAGTATGAGCACCAAGCAGAGCAGCATTGTCTGCGTTGCTGTTGCAAGACCATAGCTGAACACTATCGACATTAACGCATAAGGTAATAAGAATGCGAACCAAATGAAGTTGCCTTTACTGATGAGCGAGTTGTAGACGAATGCGTCAATACATGTGTAGCGCGGCAAAGGTAGCAATATATAAGGCTTGATGATGTGTGCAGGAGTCTGCTGCATCGTAAACCTCATGCCGAAGTCGACAAGCAAGAGAAACGGCATGACTATGAACAGATTCTCTGTAGCCGTTGTCGTATTATCGCTGTTTGTTAATTGAGAGAACAATATCGCCAATCCCATAAGATAGATGACGAGAATAAGCATCGAAAGATAAATGAAAAACTTCGCTACCTTGTTTTCCATAGCACTCAAACTGCGGTTGTCGGCAAGCTTACGATGCCGCAACAGCAGTCTGATGAGTTCAAATTTAGGGATGGTGTATTTCATATATGTATTAAGTCTTTATTATCGCAAGTCGATAACTTCAGCAGTAGGGTAGTCTTTAGAATTGAATGTGAAGATACGGTCCGAGAGGTTCTTCGGTGAGAAGTTGCTCACGGTGATAGTGCTCCATTTGCCCTTATGCTTCATCTTTACCTTCGACGGCACGCCGGTTTTGCGGTTTACCGTGATGTACATCTCCGGAATGCTTCGGTTCTGATTCTGCGCCACGAGGTGTACCTCGTCGTTTGCGCCTGCGTTAGTGGCAGACATCTTGTAGCCTGTCTTGTACATGGTGATGAACGAGTAGGGATTCATCATCTGCTGCTGAGCCTGAGTCGGTGTACTTACGTTCACTTCGTTGTTCTTCTTCACGTAAGTCCACTGCGTCTTGCCGTTATACCACACCGTCATTTGCGGAGTGCGTGCGTTGAACTTGTTGCCCTTTATGGCTATAGTGCCCGACACTTTGCCAGTTGCAGCACTGCTCATCGTGAACGAAGCGCTTGCTCCGCCCGATCTGCCTACCACCTTTGCAGCACGGTCGAGAATCTTTCGTGCTGCATTGTTCTTCTGTGCTGCGCTTGTGCTCACACCAAGCCAAGCCATGCACATTGCCATCATAATTCCTAAAAACAAACGTCTCATAATATGAATGTGTTTTAATTTGTGAACTGTTATACTGCCGTTAGCCTCTCAGCTGGTTCATGATAGCTGTCAGCTGACTCTCGTCTGCCACGAGCACATCGCGAGGCTTGCTTCCGTGAGCCGCTCCTACGATGCCAGCCTTTTCGAGCTGGTCCATGAGTCGTCCGGCGCGGTTGTAGCCGATAGAGAAGCGGCGCTGAATCATACTCGTACTGCCTTGCTGACTGACGATTACAGAGCGTGCTGCCTCCTCAAAGAACGGATCGAGATTGCCCATATCTGCACCGCCGGTGTTGCTGCCGCCGTCAGAGTCGTCGCTCTTAGGTTCTGGCAACTCCATAGGATGAGTCGGACCCGACTGGTGTTCGATGAACTCGTTGATTTCGCAAATCTCTTTAGTGCTGATGAATGCGCACTGCACACGAGTAGGTTCGTTGCCGTTGAGATAGAGCATGTCGCCCATACCGATGAGCTGGTTGGCGCCCGGACGGTCGAGGATGATGCGCGAGTCGGTCATAGAGCTAACCTTGAATGCGATGCGTCCAGGGAAGTTAGCCTTGATGTTACCCGTGATGATTGACGTAGTAGGACGCTGCGTAGCGATAATCATGTGTATGCCGACTGCACGTGCCAGCTGTGCGATACGTGCGATAGGCATCTCCACCTCCTTGCCAGCAGTCATGATAAGGTCGCCGAACTCGTCGATGATAACCACGATGTAAGGCATGAACTCGTGTCCGTGTTCCGGATTGAGTCGGCGGTGCAGGAACTTGTCGTTATATTCCTTTATGTTACGCGCGCCGGCGAGCTTCAGCAAGTCGTAGCGGTGGTCCATGAGTGTACACAGACTCTTCAGTGTGCGTACCACTTTCGTAACGTCGGTGATGATAGGTTCGTCGTCATCGTCAACCTGCGCCATGAAGTGGTCGGCGATAGGCGAGTAGACGCTGAACTCCACCTTCTTCGGGTCGATGAGCACCAGCTTCAGTTCGTTCGGATGCTTCTTGTAGAGCAGCGAAGTGATGATGACGTTCAGACCGACTGACTTACCCTGACCCGTAGCGCCGGCTACAAGCAGGTGAGGAATCTTCGTAAGGTCTGCCATGAACACCTCGTTGGTGATGGTTTTTCCGAGTACGATAGGCAGGTCGTACTTCGACTCCTGGAATTTCTTCGAGTTAAGGATGCTCTCCATCGACACGTTATGGCGCTTCTTGTTCGGCACCTCAATACCGATAGTGCCCTTGCCCGGTATCGGCGCAATGATACGCACGCCGAGAGCCGAAAGGCGCAGCGCGATGTCTGCCTCCAGACCGCGAATCTTGGTGATGCGGATGCCTTCAGCAGGAGTGATCTCGTAGAGCGTGATGGTCGGACCGACAGTTGCCTTTATTTCGCAGATGTCGATGCCGAAACTCTTCAGCACCTTGATAATCTCCTCGTTGTTCGCCTTGATTTCGTCCATATCAATGTATGGCTTGCCTCCGTTCTCGTCCTTGGTGAGCAGGTCGAGTGTCGGGTGCTTGTATCGTGTGAACGGTTCAAGCGGATTGATAGGCGTGTTGATTGTGTCGTCAGTAAGGTTGCCGCCCTTGGCCTTCTCGTCCTTTCCGACCTCAACGGTCAGTTTGTCATCGCCTGTCTTTATGGGTTTTACGTCAGGTGTAGCCGTTGCAACGGGCGTAGCCTGCGCCTTGCTGGTCTTCTTCTGTCCGAGGTTAGAGAACTCCGTAAGGTCGATGACTGGTGTCGGTTCAGCCGACTTTGCCGTGTCTTTCTTCGCATCGGCAGTGTTGCTGCTTGTTGCAACCGATGCGGTGTATCCATTCTCTACGCTTGTTGTCTCGCTGTCGTTATTGTTCAGTTTGTCTGTAACAATCTCCGACGCCTTACCCGTGATTGATTTCAGCGGGTTGAACATGCGGCGTACCCATGTGATGGTCTGCTTGCTGATGAATGTGAGCAGCGCTATTGCCACGAAGAACAGCAACGCAGTGAGTCCAGGAGGGCCTACTATGTTCTCTATGAAGTTCACGCAGACGGCTCCGTGGTTGCCTCCGGGGTTGAATATCGCCTCGGGCAGGAGTGGTGCAAGCACTTTTGCGAGGAATATAGACACCCATATCATAGACACACCCATGCCGAAGAACCACTTCCATAAGCTCAGCTTGTATATTCCCATTGTCTTGATGCCTGCCACGAACAGGAAACAAGGAATCAGGAAGGCTGCGTAGCCGAAGTGCTCCGTGATGAGTATGTATGATATGATAGCTCCGTACGAGCCGCAATAGTTCTTTATTATCTTGTCATGGTTGAGCCACTCTCCTGGACGTAAGTTCTCGAGTAGACTCTGGTCTTCGGCTCCGGTATTTATGTAGGATACCATCGAGACTGTTAAATGTATCGCGAGAATCGCAATCATCATGCCTACCAAGAAGTCTGTTTTCTCACTTTTCAGGATGCTCTGCCATATTGTTGCTTCTTTAGAGTTAGATGCTTTGCGCTCTGTTTTCTTCTTTGCCATATTTTGTTTAAAATTGTGTCGTTTGTTGTGTCGTGTGCATCAAATCGTATGTTATATTCTGTAATGATTCGATTTACGGCTGTTTTCTACCGAAATTGCTTACAAAATTAGTGGAAAAAAGTCGGAAACAGCCATATTTTCGCACTTTTTTTCTAATTTTGCAAAATCTTTCAACATCGAGATGAAAACAATATACAATAAATTTGATAAGAACGTTATAAACGCCCTGCCGTTAGTGGATTTTCCGGGTAAGATCACGGTGGTGCTCAACGAGTCGGAAGCCGACCGCGCGGTGGATTATCTCCTCTCGTGCGAAATGTTGGGCGTCGACACCGAGACTCGCCCCGCGTTCCGCCGTGGGCAGAACCATAAGGTGGCGCTGTTGCAGGTTGCCACCAAAGACCAGTGCTTTCTGTTTCGTCTTAACCATATCGGCTTGCCCGATTCGCTTGTGCGCTTGCTGAGCAACAAGATGGTGCCAATGATTGGTCTTTCGTGGCACGACGACCTGCTCTCGCTCCATCGCCGTCGCGAGTTTGAGCCAGGCTGGTTCATCGATATCCAGGACATCATAGGCAACATTGGCGTGCAGGACAAGAGTCTGCAGAAACTTTACGCCAATCTCTTCGGCGAGAAAATCAGCAAGCGCCAGCGCCTCACCAATTGGGAGGCGGATGTGCTCACCGACAAGCAGAAGGAGTATGCCGCTATCGACGCATGGGCGTGCATAAAGCTCTACAACGAGATAATGCAGCTGATGGCTACCCACGACTACGAACTGAAGGTAGTGGAGGAGAAGCCTGCCGAGTAATGTAAAAATATAAACGACTATATGTACAAAAATCTATATTTAAAGAAGGGTAAGGAGGAAAGCCTCAAGCGTTTCCATCCTTGGATATTCTCTGGTGCCGTAGCGCAGATTGAGGAGGGCGTAGAAGAAGGCGAAATCGTGCGCGTTTTCACCTCGCAAGGCGACTTCATCGCTGTCGGCATGTATCAGATCGGTTCTATCGCTGTGCGCGTGTTGTCTTTCCGCGACGTAGAGATAGACGGCGAGTTCTGGCTCTCGCGCCTCCAGTCGGCTTGGCAGATGCGTCAGGCTATCGGACTCATTGGTCGTGAGAACAACAATACGTTCCGTCTTGTTCACGGTGAGGGTGACAATCTCCCCGGTCTTGTCATCGACTGCTATGGCGACACCGCGGTTATGCAGGCTCACAGCGTGGGTATGCACCTCGTTCGCCATGAGATATGCGAGGCTCTCGTGAAGGCTTCTGAGGGCGAGATCAAGAACGTTTACTACAAAAGCGAGACAACGTTGCCGTTTAAGGCGGACGTGGAGCACGAGAATGGTTTCATCTACGGTTCGATGGGCAGCGACGTGGCTATGGAGAACGGCTTGAACTTCCATATCGACTGGCTGAAGGGTCAGAAGACGGGCTTCTTCGTCGACCAGCGCGAGAACCGCCACCTGCTCGAGACTTACTCTAAGGGTCGTTCGGTGCTCAATATGTTCTGCTACACGGGCGGCTTCTCGGTTTACGCCATGCGTGGCGGCGCCAAGCTGGTTCACTCCGTTGACAGCAGCGCCAAGGCTATCGAGCTGACAAACAGAAACATCGAGCTTAACTTCCCCGGCGACGAGCGTCACGCAGCGTTCTGCGAGGATGCGTTCAAGTTCCTCGACGCCAACGATAAGACATACGACCTCATCGTGCTCGACCCGCCTGCGTTCGCCAAGCATCGTGCTGCTCTACGCAATGCGCTGAAGGGCTACACACGCCTTAACGTGAAGGGATTGCAGCGCATCAAGCCCGGTGGCATTCTCTTCACATTCAGCTGCTCGCAGATTGTGACAAAGGAGAACTTCCGCAACGCTGTCTTCACAGCTGCGGTGCAGGCTAACCGCAAGGTGCGCATCCTGCATCAGATTCACCAACCTGCCGATCACCCGATTAACATCTACCATCCGGAGGGCGAATACCTCAAGGGATTGGTGCTTTATGTAGAATAAAAACAAGACTGTGGAAAAATCTTCTGCGATAATCAATTCGTTCGTGGACAGAGTGCGACGCTTCGCCTCTGTCCACGAATTGTTCGTTTATGGGGGCAAGTATATTGTGGCGCTTTCGGGCGGCGCAGACAGCGTGTCGCTACTCTTTGTGCTGAAACATCTGGAGCACGAACTGGGCATAGACGTTGAGGCTGCTCACTGCAACTTCCATCTGCGTGGCGCCGAATCGGTGCGCGACGAGGAGTTCTGCAAGCAACTTTGTGAGCGTCTTTCCGTGCCTCTGCATCTCATCCACTTCGACACGCAGGCTTATGCCGACCTGCATAGTGTGAGCATCGAGATGGCTGCGCGCGACTTGCGCTATGGTTATTTCGAGAACCTGCGCCGCGATATCGAAGCGCAGGATATCTGCGTTGCACATCATCGCGACGACAGCGTTGAGACCGTTCTGCTCAACCTCGTTCGCGGCACCGGATTGCGTGGGCTGCGAGGCATTAAGCCGCGCAACGGCAACATCATTCGACCTCTGCTTTCGCTTAGCAGGGAGGATATTGTGCAGTATCTTGATGCTCTCGGTGAGAGTTACGTTACAGATTCAACCAATCTGCATAACGACGTGAAACGCAACAAGATACGTCTTGACGTAATGCCGCTGTTGCGCGAGCTTAATCCGAGCGTAAGCCAGTCGATTTTCGAGTCGTCGCTGCGTGTTGGCGAGGCTCTGAAAGTGTTCGATGAGGCAATGAAGCGAAGCATTGCCGACGTCACAGCCACCTCACCATCTCACCATCTTGTCATCTCTGTTGAACGACTTAAGCAGCAGCCTTCGCCCGAATATACTTTGCACGAAATACTCAGTTCTTATGGGTTCACTTCGGCGCAGATTGAGCAGATATACGGTTCGCTCGACACCTGCTCTGCAGGCAAAATCATAGCCTCCGATTCGCACGAACTTGCCTTTGACCGCGGCTCTCTGCTCGTTCAACCGAGAACAAATGTAGCCGATGCTGCACGCTCAATGCGCATACCCGAAACCGGCACGTATGTGTTCAGCGACAGTTTGAAGATAAAAGTGGCGGCGGAAGATTGCGGCGACGATTACGTGCCGAGTCGCGCAGCCGACTGCGTATGTCTCGACGCATCGGACATCAAGTTCCCGCTCACGCTGCGCCACATTGAGCAGGGCGACCGCTTTGTTCCGTTCGGCATGAACGGCATGAAGCTCGTAAGCGATTATCTCACCGACCGCAAGAAGAATGTCTTTGAGAAACGTGCCCAGCTCGTAGTAACCGACGCCCAGCAACGCATAGTCTGGCTTGTAGGCGAGCGCACCGACAATCGCTTCCGCATTACCCCACACACCCAACAAGCCCTCCGCCTCACCATTACCGTTGCGCGGTAACCATGTTACCGTTGTGCAATAAGCATGTTGCCGCAGCGTGGTAACCATGTTGCCGTAGCGTGGCAATCAAGTTCTCCAAGGGGTGCACTTGTCTCAAGTGCACCAACCAAGTAATCGTGTACCAACCAACCAGTAGAGAAGTGCACCCCCTAAGCAACTGCACCAACCAACCCACCCAAAATCTCACAGCATAGCTGGGAGATAGCCTGGTAGATATCCCCATCTAAGAAATATCTACCAGCCTTTATTGCCTTGATAATAAGTGCAGTACACCGTTTCTGGAAGATATGGTAGATTTTTATCCCAACTGACTTATAATTCGAAAATTTTATCTAAATTTGCATCAAAATCAAATAAGCATAACAATGGAACTATCTATATACAGTTTTTCACTTTGTACCGCACTGCCGTTGATGTTATTCTTCGGCTTTTATTTTTTGTTTGCAAAGACTCCTGAAAAGAAAATTT
>OQVU01001187.1_pt1 | contig 10202 bp, 7 predicted proteins | sample 1691611 | NCBI WGS metagenome assembly OQVU01 (sample SAMN03418272, study PRJEB22391) | human gut metagenome | biome: human-gut; feature: organic feature; material: feces | host: Homo sapiens | place: Tanzania | collected 2013-01
TGCGACATGGGGGATACATACCTTGGGACGACGATATTGACATCTATATGCCGAGAGAAGACTATGAGCGTTTCCTTGCCAGCTATGCTGATCAGGAAGAACGTTATCGGGTGCTCGATCCCAACAAGGAGTCGCATTATTATTATACCTTTGCCAAAGTGGTCGATCAGCGCACACGTATGGTGGAGAAAGAAACAAAGGGCTACGAGATTGGCGTATATATCGATGTGTTTCCCGTGGATTATGTGACGGATGATATGAAGCGTCGGCAACGGGTGTTCAAATGGAAAAAACTGCTCTACAAAATACGCCGTTGCAAGATTTCAAACGACAATCCGCTCCATTCGCAACTTGCCTATTGGGTCTATCGGCTGTTGCCCATATCTGTGGCGATGATAGAACGATGGATCAGACAACTTATCGTGCTTAAAACGCCTACGGCAACGCTATGCAACATGACCGAGGCGGGGCCGAAGATGAAGGGATGTTTCCCCGCAGAAAATATGGCTACGGTGGTCGATATGCCGTTTGAAGACCGTACCTACAAGGCAATGGTGGGGTATCGCGACTATCTGGAACATACCTATGGCGACTATATGGCTCTCCCGCCAGAGGACCAGCGCGTCACCCACAAGTTTGAAGCCTATTGGTTGTAACACCCTTATGTCGGTGGTCGATGGATGGTCGATCAGTTAACTATCGACCACCAGCAATCTATTATACCACAGATGGTTATCGTGATGGGTGGTCGAGTGGTCGAAATTTTTAGAAAAACTGAATTTTATGGGCGCCTCTCTTTACGCGTTGGTAAAGACTGAAAGGCGTAAAGGATCAGTCGCTGTATCGGCTGATGAGATTCATGCCCCAGTCATAGACTTGGTCAATATGGGGCGCAGGGATGTTGTGCTCATGTATCAGCCGATGGATAATGGCAAGACCATAAGGGAAATCTTCTGTGAAATAACGGCTGTGAAAGTCGGGGATATAGGTAGTGCCGACTTTTTCCATCGGTGACATAATGCCCTTGAAGGCTGCTATCGACTGTAGTTTGTGAGTGAGCGATGGTGCATCGGTACTCTCGTAATAATCGAGAATGGTGGGGATGGCACCCGGTGTCACATGCAACTTGTCGAGCAATTGCATGAACTCGGCATCCATCGCTATCAGTAGTGATGAGGCATTGTCAGTCCAGTTGGAATAAAATTCTGGTATGCTTTCGTAGGTGATGCCCTCTTGCCAGTTGTGCCACAGGTCGTAAAGACGTGAGGTGTGGAGCAATGGATTGCTGTTGGTCAGACTGGCTTCGTAGTGGGATGCCAATAGATGTGTGGGGCAATGGAATAGTTGTTGTATCTCGCAGGTAATGCGGTTGGCATCTTCTCTACTTGCCCTTTCTACGGCAAGATTCAGCGACGACTTGTAACCCAACAGGTGGGCACTGTGTCCATAGACCTCAGTACGGGCGATGAAGGGCACACGCTGAAAACCAAAAAGGGGAGTGGTGGAAGGAAAAAGTGACATGGCTTCGAAAAAGAAACCTGTGCTGCTGACGATACTTCCCACGGGGATGCCGGGTCGGAGAACGTCGCGCAGTTCGCTTAACACACTTCTGATGGCAAAACCTGGTTGGGCAAGAAGTAGCATATCTGCCTGCGGTACCACATCGGAGGCTGTGGAACTGATGATGGAAAGTTGTCCTTCAAGGGTTGTTCCTTCAGGAGTCGTGATGTGGAGGGTATGGCTCCAGCGTTCGGGATGACGGGTGAGTAGAGTGACCTCACAGCCGTTGGCAGCCAGAAAACCAGCCACTACATGTCCGAGATTGCCACCGCCACAGATACAGATGCGTTTCATTGTGCGAGAATATGGAATGCTTCGATGAGCCGGTCGTTATCTTCGGTAGCGCGTACCGACAGGCGGATGAAGTTGCGACCCTTGAGTCCGTTCTTCGAATCGCAGTCCTTGATCATGATATTGAAGCGCGACAGGAGTTGCTTGGTCAGTTCGGCAGAAGAATAGCGGTCGGTCACCTGGCAGCAGAAGAAGTTGGCTTGAGTGGGCAACACACGCAGATAGGGTATCTGCTGAAGCAACTTACCGAAGCGGTCGCGCTCGGCAATGAAACGGTGGCAGGCTGCCATATAGTCTTTCTCGTATTTGCCGAATATCTGCATGTAGAACTCGCCAAACGAGTTGATGTTCCAGATGCTGACATCGCGCTTGATATATTGAATGAGGCTGCTGTCGGCAGATGCCAAGATGCCTAAGCGCAGTCCGGGAACACCATACGATTTGCTGATGCTCTTCACTACGATAAGACCGTCGTACTGCTCCAACAGGTCGTTGCGCAATAGGGTATTGTGCTCGAAATCATCGCTGAAATCCACAAACGACTCGTCGATGACCAGTCGGATATGTTTTTGTTTGGCCCACTCGATGAGTTGCAGCAAACCATCCATTGGGATGAAATTGCCAGAAGGGTTGTCGGGATTGATGAGCAACAGATTGTCGATGGGATGCTCATCATAGAAGTTGATGAGGTCGTCGGCAGTATATGATAAGGTCTGTGGGTCGGGCTGATAAGCCACAACCTGTTCGGGTTGCAGGCGGTGGGGATATTCCTCAAAGGTGGGATAGACCACACCGATGCGTCCTTCCACATGTTCCATCATGCTCTTGATGAGTTCGGCAGCACCGTTGCCCACGACAACATACTGTTGGCGGATGCCGAAATACTTGCCGGCAAGAAGTGAGTTGACAAACATACCCGATGGGTATTCGGTCAGTAGCGTGTCGAAATTGGCACGCAACTCATCTTTCATGCGAGCGGTGGGGAAGTAGGGATTGACCAGATAGCAATAGTCGAGCATCTTAGGGAAGCGCCAGTGACCACCATAGCGATAGTTGAAACGATGGAGCATCTCGTCGCCTTCGGCAAAAATGGTCTCGGCAATATCTAAATCTTGAATATCGTCTATCTCGTACCACTTCTCGTTGCCGATGGGTAAAGCCTTGAGCTCGGCATTGTCGAGAAGGGTGATGACGCGCAACACTTGCTCGTAATACTCGTTGTTGCCTAATGCAGAACAGTAGGCTTCAAGGAATGGCACGTATTTATGGCATGAGAACTCGCGCGAGAACTTATAGATATTGACCGTCTTGTAGTATTGGTCAACATCGGCATAGTTGAAGGCTTTCTTCGGCACGAAGTTCACAATGTTGTGATCGCTATCCATCCTTACCATCGTACCGTCCATCCATGTCTCGTATTTGGCAACGAGGGCAAGGTTGGGGTAGGGGTTGTCGAGAATCATTCGGAACAACTGGTCGCTGAAAATGAGGTCGCTCTCGATGAGCAACGTGTCGTCTTCAGTCATCTGTTGCTTCACCATCGACAAGGAATAGATATTGTTGGTCTTGTCGTAGATGGGGTTCTCGGCATATTCGATGTTGAGGCGTCCGTCGTATCGGTGGCCGATATACTGGCGCAATTCATCGCCTTTGTAACCCACCACGATGATGACGCGAGTGAGCGACAGCGTGGCAAGTTGACCGAGTAAACGGTCGATGAGGCGCACACCATTGACAGACACCATACATTTGGTGTTGTCGCGGGTCAGTTCGCCAAGTCTGCGGCCCATGCCAGCCGCCAGGATGATAGCCTGCATCTGTGGAGTATTAGGGAGTGTTGATAGAGATTATTGGGCAAGCCAAAGTGGGATTATCCCACCTGGCTGCCTGGTTTAACGTCTTTGCTGGTAGTAACCACGCTGAGACTCTCGTCGAAATCAACGGCAGAGAGTATCATGCCTTGGCTCTCGATACCCATCATCTTGCGTGGTTCGAAATTGGCTACAAAGAGGATGCGCTTGCCGATAAGGGCGGCAGGGTCGTCGTAGAATGCGGCAATGCCACTGAGGATGGTGCGGTCGGTGCCTGTTCCGTCGTCGATAGTAAACTGAAGGAGCTTCTTCGACTTCTTCACTTTCTGGCAGTCTTTGATGAGGCCGACGCGGATGTCGAGCTTCTCAAAGTCTTCAAACGATACGTTGTCCTTGATGGGAGCGGCTTTATAGGCTGCTGCCTCGTTGGCTTTCTTGGTGGCTTCGAGCTTGTCGAGCTGCTTCTGAATGACATCGTCTTCAATCTTTTCAAACAGCAGTGAGGGCTCGCCCAGTTGATGGCCTGCCTCAAGCAAATCGGTAGAACCGAGCTGTTCCCAGTCGAATGAGGTGATATTGAGCATATCGCGCAGTTTTTTGCTTGAGAATGGCAGGAACGGTTCGAAGGCGATTGCAAGGTTGGCTACCAGTTGGAGAGATATGTTGAGGATGGTTTCCACACGTTTCATATCTGTCTTGGCAACCTTCCATGGTTCGCAGTCGGTGATGTATTTATTGCCGATGCGTGCCAAGTTCATAGCCTCTTTCTGTGCTTCGCGGAATTTGAACTGGTTGAGCAGTGCCTCTACGCGACCTTTCACGTCCTTGAATTCTTCCAATGCCTGGCGGTCAACATCCTGCAGTTCGCCACAGGCAGGTACTACGCCACCCCAGTATTTCTTGCTGAGTTGTAGTGCACGGTTGACGAAGTTGCCATAGATAGCCACCAACTCGTTGTTGTTGCGGTCTTGGAAATCCTTCCAAGTGAAGTTGTTGTCTTTGGTCTCTGGTGCATTGGCAGTCAGTACATAGCGCAGCACATCCTGTTTGCCAGGCATATCAACCAAGTATTCGTGCAACCATACAGCCCAGTTGCGTGAGGTAGATATTTTGTCGTTTTCCAGATTCAGAAACTCATTGGCTGGCACATTATCGGGCATGATGTAGCCGCCGTGGGCTTTCATCATAACGGGGAAGATAATGCAGTGGAATACAATATTGTCTTTTCCGATGAAGTGGATGAGGCGGGTGTCTTTGTCTTTCCACCATGTTTCCCAGTTGCCCCAGCGTTCTGGTTCTTTTTCGCAGAGTTCTTTGGTGTTGGAAACATAGCCGATGGGGGCGTCAAACCATACATAGAGCACCTTACCGTCGGCTCCTTCGATGGGAACGGGAATACCCCAGTTGAGGTCGCGTGTCATGGCGCGAGGCTGGAGATCCATGTCGAGCCATGATTTGCATTGTCCATAGACATTGGGACGCCACTCTTTGTGCTCTTCCAGAATCCACTGTTTCAGCCAGTCCTGATATTTGTTGAGGGGAAGATACCAGTTTTTGGTTTCTTTCATCACAGGTGTAGAACCGCTGATGGTCGATTTTGGATTGATAAGTTCCAGGGGAGACAGGTCGCGTCCACATTTCTCACATTGGTCACCGTATGCTCCTTCGCTGTGGCAATAAGGACATTCGCCGGTAACGTAGCGGTCTGCCAAGAACTGTTTGGCTTCTTCGTCGTAGAGTTGTGTAGAGGTTTCCTCGGTCAGTTTGCCTTCGTCGTAGAGCTTGCGAAACCATTCTGCTGCAAACTTATGGTGTGTTTCCGAGGTGGTGCGGCTATAGATGTCGAATGAAATGCCGAACTCTTGGAATGAGTCTTTAATCATTTTATGGTAACGATCTACCACGTCCTGTGGGGTAATGCCTTCTTTGCGGGCACGGATAGTGATGGGCACACCATGTTCGTCGCTACCACCGATAAACATCACATCTTCTTTTTTCAGTCTCAGATATCTTACATAGATGTCTGCAGGTACATAAACTCCTGCCAGGTGACCGATGTGCACACCGCCATTGGCGTAGGGCAGTGCTGCTGTCACCGTTGTTCTCTTGAATTTCTTGTCTGCCATTATATAATATGTTATTTTAATGCAAAGGTACGATTAAGTGAGCGAAATACAAAAGAAAATTCCATTTTCTTTTGTATTTCCGAACGTGAGTACCTTAGACGCATCGCGTCAAAGGTAGTGCAAACTGAGCGAAATACAAAAGAAAAAAATTCCATTTTCTTTTGTATTTCCGAACGTGAGTACCTTAGACGCATCGCGTCAAAGGTAATGCAAACTGAGCGAAAAACAAAAGAAAAAATCCCATTTTCTTTTGTATTTCCGAACGTGGAGTAAAAGAAAACCGCCTGTCGGCAGGAATCCATATCCTATCGGCAGGCGGTGATGGTATGTGAGCGTTTCTCTTACAGGGTATCGAGCGAAAGACCTTCTTTGGGCAGTTTCTTATAACTCTTGCCGTTGATGGTGATATCGGTCGAATTGTTGGCCTTGAAGATGTGACCAGTGGTTTGAACATGAATGTCGTTGAGTGTCACACCTTTCGTGTGGTTGACTACGATACCTTCTTTCACGTTGTTTACTTCAAGATCGCGGATGTTGATATTGCTAACCGGCATCTCTGGCAGACCGTTGAAATAGGCTGCACGGCGAGCAGTGCGACAGATGACATGCTGGATGTCGATATTGCGGAAGCATGGTGTGGTTTCGTCAACCTTGAATACAGGCACACTCTGCTGCTTCTTCTCGTCGCCATCGGTTAATGCTTCAACGGCAGACTTGCCACCATAATAGAGGTCGAAGGTGATGACATCGGTCTGAATGTCGAACATAGACATGTCGCGGATATAGATGTTTTCAACCACACCGCCACGACCACGGGTGCTCTTGAAGCGCAGACCTACATCGGTGCCGAGGAACTGGCAGTCGCTGACCATGATGTTTTTCACACCACCGCTCATCTCGCTACCTACTACGAAACCGCCATGACCTTTGAATACGGTGCATCCGCTGACGATAACATTCTCACAAGGAATGCCACGCTTGCGACCATCGGCATCCTTTCCGCTCTTGATGCAGATGCCATCATCGCCTACGTCGAAGGTGGAATTGACAATCAAAGCATTCTTGCAAGATTCCAAATCAAGGCCATCGCCGTTTTGTGCATACGATGGGTTGCGTACCAATACATCCTCGATGAGTACATTCTCGCACATCAACGGATGGATATTCCAGGCAGGAGAGTTCTGGAAGGTGACACCTTTCAACCATACATTCTTGCAGCTCACCAGGCTAATCATCACAGGACGAAGGAAACGCTTCATAGCATTCCATTCGGCTTCGCTTGATGGAGTGGCTGGCACGTTCATATTGGCATTGTTGTCAGCATTGAGTGCACCTTCGGTAGGAAACCAATAGTCGGCACGCTTGAAAGCACCGCCACGTGAGGTAATGGCTTTCCACTGGGCTTCGGTCACCTTTTGTTTCTTCAAAGGACGCCAAAACTCACCATTTCCATCAATGGCACCTTGACCGGTAATAGCTACATTGGTGAGGTTGTTGCCTGAAATAGGCGACTGGCAACGACGGGTGTCGAGGCCTTCAAATGAAGTATGGATAAAAGGATAGAGGGCATCGTCTGGTGAGAAAAGGATGATGGCTCCTTTCTCCAAATGGAGGTTGATGTTACTTTTCAGTACGATAGGACCGGTAAACCATACGCCCTGAGGTACAGTCAGACGACCACCGCCTTTAGCAGAGAGTGCTTCGATGGCTTTGCGGAAGGCATCGGTACAGAGTGAAGAACCGTCGCCAACAGCACCGAAATCGCGGAGGTTGACTTCATTATCAGGAAATTGTGGACGTGTCACCTTATTCATCTCGAAGGGGAGATTGGTGTACAGTTCGTCGTAGTTGTCGCCACAAGCGGCATTGGCACCCATGCTCATAAGGCAGGCGGCAACAATGGCAAATAGTTTTCTCATGTTTATAATCTGTTGTTTAGTAGATGGGTATTGTTGTTTCGTGTGCAAATTTAGCGACTATTTATCACAATACAAAATATTCGGGCGGAAAAGTCATTAATTACCTACGTATCTCACTCTAAGTGTTCGGGATGTGTTCGGGATGTGTTCGGGATGTGTTCGGGATGCACTTGGAAAGAGTTCGGCATCTAACCATTTGCAGAACCATGAATTTTTTAGCATGCCTCAAATCCGCAACTCAGCCCTTCAACGTCCTTCTTGCGTCTAAACATCCTCTCATTACTGAATTAGCAGATAAATTGAGGCAGAAATATCCATTTCTGCCTACAATATCCCCTTACCCCACAATGCGACTTAAGGCAATACGCTGTATGACCCGAAAATATTCCTCCACAAGGAGTGAGTTTCTCAGATTTTATTTGTACTTTTGCCATGTCATATCAGAGTTTTGCTTGTTTATTTTTGCAACACTAAGATAAGTGAATTCTTCGACATGACAAAATCCTGAGCCGCTCGGCTCTGCCGCTTGCCAAAGCAAGACCTTTTTGTTGCTCAGGTACTTAAAAAGTTTAATTTATAATAGTGTTGCGAAATTAAGGGTAAATAAAAAGTATTATGAAGCATACTGCAATAGCAATAGCGTTAGCATTGTTCACATTGAGCAGCGCATCCGCACAGACAAAGTACAAGGAGATTGACAATGTCTCTTATGTAAGCCCCGAAGATACTTCAGTATATAAGCAGGAGCGGTGCAAGTTGGATGTATATTATCCAACTGATGCCAAGCGACCATTCAAAACCATAGTATGGTTTCATGGTGGCGGACTGACAGAGGGGCACAAAGACATACCCGGTGATTTGAAAAACCAAGGCATTGCCGTTGTTGCCCCTAACTACAGGCTCTACCCGCGAGCTCACAATCCACAATATACAGAGGACGCTGCAGAGGTCGTTGCATGGGTGGTGAAGCATATCAAAGAGTATGGAGGTGATCCGAGCAAAGTATATGTCAGCGGTCACTCGGCTGGAGGCTACCTGACACTAATGCTCTGTCTAGACAAAACGTATCTCAGTAAATTTGGCGTTGATGCCGACAGCATAAAGGGATATTTCCCAATAGGCGGTCAGACTGCTACACATTATACTATACGACGCGAGAGGGGCATCTCTTTCACTTCACCAATCGTTGACAAGTACGCTCCTCTCAACAATGTCCGCAAACTCGCTACAAGGCTTGTGCTTATAACGGGCGACAGAAAGTTGGAACAGATGGGACGTTACGAAGAGAACCTCTATCTGAAATCTGTGCTTGAAGGTATCGGCAACAGTGAGATTCCCATTCATGAACTCAGCGGCTTCGACCATGGCGATGCAGGATGGCCGGGCAGAATACTGATGATGCAGTATATAAATAAGGACAAATGAACAACTATAGAATACGATGGACTGGCGGAATGACGGATCATAGCGAAGCAGGTAAGGTTCGTCATTTCAAGACCGAGCAAGGTGAGAGTTATGGCTTTTCGTATAAAGGAAATATACATCTTGACCTTCGTAAGATAGATGCCGAGCTGCCATGTAGGATACCGATAGCCCAAATAATAGAAACTCTGGGAGTGAAATCGAACAGGACAATTTACAAGTACCTTTAGTTAAAAGGGATTACAGCGAATAGAAAATGAATTATTGGCCAATAAACAACGAATTTAGTAGTTGCTTGCTTGAAAAGACAGATTGCTTTACGAAAAAACATAAAATAATTGTATATATCATATGTATTATGTATCTTTGCGCCAAAATAGGAGAATTATGGAAGCAACAGTAAGAAAGTCCACCAAGCCAGCCATGCGTCGCAAGGTCATAGATATTAAGCCAGATACATTCCGTGGCTTGTCTATCATTGCCGCCAGCCGTGGCACCAACTTGAAGCGATTTATTGAGCGTATCCTCGATGAATTGGTTGAATCCTATAATGATGCTGCCATATACAGGTATCTTCAGCAGACGGACTCGGAAGGCATGGAAATGCTCAGTGAGGACGAACAGGCAGCATTTGAGAAGAAAGTCGAGAAAGAATTAAAGAGACTCGACGATTAAAATATCCCGCCCAGATACTGATGTTGAAGGCGTTAAAAGGTTTCGAGTTGTCGTGGAAATGGACAACATCGTTTAGAGGCTAAAGCCTCGCTGGCTATCAGCGTTACCAAGGAGAAATAGGGACTCTAGTTTCCAGAAACATCAAAGGAGTGCCGTAACGGATGGCAGCTCACTTCTTAACAAAAACAAGAAAATACGTGTTGATTTCAATGCTCCAGGCATGTTTCCCAATGGTGGATTGATATTGTTGGATAACATGCATGGTGCTCTGGCATGGAAAATCGGACATCTCATTCCTGACTTCCGCAGACAAGAGTTCGTACACCATAGTTATATGGAGATAGTGAGCCAGCGCATCGGTCAGATTCTCTGTGGTTATGAGGATGCCAATGACTGCA
>OQVU01001188.1_pt1 | contig 10201 bp, 6 predicted proteins | sample 1691611 | NCBI WGS metagenome assembly OQVU01 (sample SAMN03418272, study PRJEB22391) | human gut metagenome | biome: human-gut; feature: organic feature; material: feces | host: Homo sapiens | place: Tanzania | collected 2013-01
TATGCATATCGTAAGCATTTTCCATCTCAGCTGCCTTTGCATTAGTATTACCGGCAAAAGCCATTGTCATACTCATCATTGCTACGAGTGTCAATACAATCTTTTTCATAATCTTATGTTTTTTAAATTTAACATTAGGACCGTTTTTGTTATCCTTTGGTCCTGTCATCCTGCGGTATCCTCTGATACCTTTATCTCTGTTTTCTGGGTGCAAAGTTATAGCATCGATTTTGTCCGAACAAGCTTTTTCGACTGTATTTTCGTTTTGTAACCCTTTTTTTTGATACATGTCAACGAAGTTACAATTTAAAGGCTACTATTTGATACTATGGCTTTGCAAAATTATATCGCAACTATGGACGTATGTCGTTTTTTTTGTTTAACTTTGCACACTAAACAGCATTATACATTATAATATAATAGAAAAACAACAGTAAAATGACTAATAAGTACATTAAGGCTACATATAAGCTTTACGACGTTACAGATGGCAAAAAGGAGCTCCTCGAGGAGACTCAGCCTGGTATTCCATTCGCTTTCATCTCTGGCATGGGAGTGGCTCTCGACGAATTTGAGAAACTCTTGGCAGAGAAGCAGACAGGCGAAGACTATGACATCACGCTGACTCCTGAGCAGGCTTATGGAGAGCACGTGGCTGAAAGAGTTTTCGACTTGGATAAGGCTATATTCTCGCATAATGGCAAATTCGACCACGAGAATATCTTCGAAGGTGCTATCGTGCCATTGCAGAATGCTGAGGGCGAGCGCTTCTTTGCCAATATCGTAAAGATTGGTAACGACAAGGTTACTGTAGACCTCAACCACCCTTGGGCTGGCAAAACTCTTAACTTCAAGGGTTCTATCCTCGAAAGCCACGAGGCTACAGCTGAGGAAATGGCTGCGCTCGTAAAGGCTATGAGCGGTGAAGGTGGATGTGGCGGTAGCTGCGAGAACTGCGGTGGTGGCTGCGGTGGTCATGGCGAAGGCGAAGGTCATTGCGAGGGTCACGGTGATGGTCATTGTGGCGGTCATGGTCACGGAGATGGTCATTGCGGTTGCGGACATCACCACGAGAACTAAGAATAATCTATATAATATAAGGTAAGTTGGGAGATTTCCATATCTCCCTACTCCATAATAAAAACAACACACAGACATGCGAAACACTTTCGGACATCTATTCACCCTCACTACATTTGGTGAAAGTCATGGCGAAGCTGTGGGAGGTGTGGTCGATGGTATGCCTGCAGGCATAGATATCGATACCGACTTTATACAGCAGGAGCTAAATAGGCGTAGACCAGGACAAAGTCATATCACCACCGGACGCCAAGAGGCTGACAAGGTGGAACTGCTGAGCGGCATTTTCGAAGGAAAATCGACGGGATGCCCTATAGGCTTTATTGTCAGAAACACTAACCAGCATAGCCAAGACTATGAGAATATGAGATGTTTGTTCCGTCCTTCGCATGCCGACTATACTTACCATACAAAATATGGCGTTAGAGACCATCGCGGCGGTGGACGCTCATCGGCACGCATCACGATAAGCAGATGTGTGGGTGGCGCTCTAGCCAAATTGGCTCTAAAGCAGTTGGGAGTAGACATCTGCGCTTATACTTCGCAGGTGGGCAACATAGCTCTCGACAACGACTATACCAAATACGACCTTTCGCTCACAGGAAGCAATATTGTGCGTTGTCCCGATAGCGATAAGGCTAAGGAAATGGAAAATCTCATAGCCAAGGTTAAGGCTGAGGGAAACACCGTAGGCGGTATCATCACATGTGTGATAAAGGGCTGTCCTGCAGGACTTGGCGAGCCAGAATTCGACAAGCTGCATGCGCAATTGGGTAGCGCTATGCTTGGCATAAATGCCGTGAAGGGCTTCGAATATGGCGAAGGCTTCAATTGCGTAAACACTTTTGGCAATGAGCAAAACGACCGCTTCGTAAACAATGATGGCAACATCGAAACCGCAACAAACCATAGCGGAGGCATACAGGGCGGAATAAGCAATGGCCAAGATATCTATTTTCGTATAGCATTCAAGCCTGTGGCTACAATCTTGCAAGAACAAGACACTCTCGACCTGGAGGGCAATCCTACAACCCTAAAGGCTCGCGGACGCCACGACCCATGTGTGTTGCCAAGGGCTGTGCCTGTGGTGGAAGCCATGGCTGCCATGGTAATTCTCGACAACTTCCTGATGAATAAGACTGTAAAGCTTTAAGGCTAAAATATCTAGAAAATCTAGAAAAAAACCTCTACAAAAAAACTTAGAAACTAAAAACTAACATGAAGCATGCCAAATCAAAGCTTGTAGTGCTTTTTGCTGCTGCAAGCCTATGTGCGCAAGCACAACAGCTGGCTTTCCCTGGAGCTCAAGGCTTCGGACGCTTTGCCACAGGCGGACGCTCTGGTAGCGTTTACCATGTAACTAACCTCAACGACTCTGGTCAAGGCTCTCTTCGAGATGCCGTAAGCCAACCAAACCGCATCGTAGTTTTTGATGTGGCGGGAGTTATCAAAATCAGCAGTCGTATTGTATTTGCCAAAAATCTTTATGTTGCAGGCCAAACTGCTCCTGGCGAAGGTGTGGTGGTTTATGGCAATGGAGTCTCGTTTTCGGGAGCAAGCAACATCATCGTGCGCCACATGCGCTTCCGTATGGGAAAGGGTGGCGACAGCGGTAAGGATGCTGCTGGTATTGCCAACGGCACTAACATGATCTTCGACCATTGCTCGTTCTCATGGGGATTGGATGAGACTTTCTCTATCAACCCTGATGGCAAGGGCGACCTCGGCGACATCACCATCTCGAATTCTATCATGGGACAGGGATTGCTGTCGCATAGCGCTGGTGGTCTGATGCAGGCTGACAACATCACGCTATATCGCAACCTTTATTGCGACAACAGTACTCGTAACAACAAGGTGAAGGGCAAAAACCAGTATGTGAACAACATCGTTTACAACTGGAAGAATGGTTGCTACCTCATGGGTGGCGACTCGCAGGGCACATCGTATGCCAACGTCACCAACAACCTCTTTATAAATGGTCCGATGACAGGAAGTTCTGCCAACGCCATAACAAGTGGAAATGCAGATTTCCATATCTATGCCGTTGACAATATACAGGACAAAAACCTCAATGGCGTACTCGACCCTACAGAGATTTCGCGTAGCAACTATGGTGGCGGTCCTACATTCCATGAAACGCCTTTCGACTACCCTACTCTCGACACTTGGGAAGCTAAAGATTTGGCTTCCAACTTGTTGCCTATAGTTGGAGCAAGTCTGCCTTATCGCGATATGGCTGACAACTACATGATTCGCGAGGTCAGAACTTATGGCAAAGAGGGTACTTTCCTCTCTGACGAATGCCAGTTGCCTATAGGCGCTCCTTCGGCATGGCAGATGGAGGCTTTCGAGAAGCCTGCGGATACTGATGGCGATGGTATGCCTGACGAATGGGAAAAGGCTAACGGCACCGACCCTAATAAGGATGATGCTATGACAATAGCTGCCAACGGATATGCAAATATCGAAAACTATATAAACAGCATCTCGGCAACCACCATCCCTACATTAGTGAGAAAGCCTATGTGCTTGAGCGAGAAATCGTCTAAAGACAACAGCATCACGCTTTCATGGTACGATCTTTCTGACAACGAGGATGGCTTTATCCTCGAGATGGAAGAGAAAGGAACTTTCAAGGAGATTGCGCACATCGATGCTAACACCGAGAGCTATACCATCAAAAACTTGAAGCCTGGCACATTATATAATGTAAGATTGGCTGCTTTCAAGGGCGACGTGGTGTCGGAATACAACACTATCACAGCTAAAACTCAGCCTGAATATGCCGAGATGATAGACTGCGAGAACTATAATGCTGATGCCACATGGAGCGGTGCTACTATGCAGAGATGGAACCATACCGACCTCTGCTGGAACGACAACTCTGCTGCCTTTGCTGATGATGCCAACGTGCTGATAGCTCCTGCCTCAAACACCTTGATAATGGTTACAGAAGAGGTGGCTCCAAAGAATGTTGTGGTAAAGGGTAATGCTAATGTCACCTTGCAGGGCACAGGAAGCATCGCAGGCACAGGCTCGCTCAACAAGGATGGCGAGGGTGCACTAAACTTGAAGCTCGAAAACTCGTATACTGGAGCTTCTGTTATCCACGATGGTGTAGTAAACTTCCAGTCTATTGCCGATGGTGGCAAGCCAAGTGCGCTTGGTGCATCTATAGAATATGCGCAAAACTGGATTTGGGATGGAGGTAAGTGGAACTATACTGGCTCTACTGCTTCTACAAACCGCTGTGCCACATTGTATAAAGAGACAGCACTTGGCGTTGACAACAGCTCTGCTATCCTAAACCTCAACGGCGCATTCACAGGCGCAGGCAACTTTGTTGTTGATGGCAACGGCATCGTACGCCCTGGTAGCGCAAAGTTCTTTAGCTATACCGGCAACACCGTCGTCAAGAGTGGTACTCTGCAGCTTGAATATATCAAGAAAATGACTGCCAAGTCGCATGTTTATCTCGGAGAAGATGGCAACACTTCGCCTAAGCTGGTGATGGCTGGAGGAAACTTCGTAACAAAGTCTTCTAACGACCAATATCTCAACTACGAGTTCCCTATCGAAGTGCTGGAGAATACTTATTCCACCTTCACCATCCAGCGCAACTGCTCGCTAAAGTGCAAGGTTACTGGTAGCGGTACTTTGGAATATAAGATTCCTTTCGTCAGAGAATATGTTAGCGGCGACTGGAGCGGCTTCTACGGCACTCTCGTGGCTAATGGCGTAAACAGCGACAAGGATGGTTCGCAGCTCATGCTCTATAATAGTGGTATTCCTAACGCTTCGATAAATCTCAAGGGCAACGCTCGCGTAACTCATTGGAATCCAAACGTTACGATAAAGCTCGGCGGACTAAGTGGCGACAAGGGTACTTATCTTGGTGGTACCACAAAGAAAACTACTGGACAAACCGTGACATGGCAGGTGGGTAATGCTAACACCAACGAGACTTTCAATGGCGTTATCGACCGTCGTTGCTCGGCTTCGGGCTACAACTGCAATGTGAATATCGTTAAGGAGGGTAGCGGATATTGGCGCCTTACGGGTACCAACACCTATAATGGTACTACCATCGTTACTGGCGGTCGCGTTATCATCGATGGCTCTAATCAGGGCACAGGCCTCATGACTATCAAAGAGAATGGTAGCTTGTCGGGCAAGGGTACAATTGCTGGCGACGTGGTAGTAAGCGGAAGCGTACAGGCAGACCTCTCTGCATCTGGCTCTTGCAAGCCTCTCACCATCAAGGGTAAGCTGACTGCCAATAATGCAACATTGGTTATAAACATGGAGGATGTCACAGGCACTATCGCCGACGATACTGAGATAAAGGTATTCAATCTCGCTTCGGCTATCCAGGGCACAGGCTTCACAGACATTCAGCCTGCCACTCCTTCTGCCACACAACTTTGGGACACCTCGCTACTTGCCACAAAGGGTATCATAAAGGTGGTTTCCAACGTTGCTAACGGCATTTCTACTCCATCTGCCGACAACTCGTCTTCTTCAGCCATCTACGACCTCACAGGCAAAAAAACTTCTTCGCCAAAGGGTCTCTACATCAAGGATGGAAAGAAGCATATCGCAAGATAATCCTAAAGCTTAATAATACTTCAAGCGAAAACAATATTTCAAACGAAGTAATAGTTCTAGCGAAATAATATTTCAAACGAAGTATTAACTAAAAAAGGTGCATCTAAAGCTTATCTCAGCTTTGATGCACCTTTTTTTTATTTTATTCCTCCTTAAATCTGTTCTTTCAATATTCATTAGGATATCCTTCATCGATATCCTTCATCGATATCCTACACTACGCCAATAATCTCCTGCACAGATGCGCATCCATGAGCATCGAGCCAATCATTGATGCCATTCTTCACCTTCACCGTTACGGTAGGGTCGAGGAAGTTGGCTGTACCAATTTCTATTGCAGTAGCACCAGCCATCAAGAATTCTATAGCATCCTCGGCTGTACAAATACCGCCAAGTCCGACAACAGGAATCTTCACACCCTTAGCCACCTGGTTAACCATTCTCACAGCCACAGGCTTTACGGCAGGACCGCTCAAACCTCCAGTGCCAATACTCAGGCGCGAGCAGCGACGCTCTATGTCGATAGACATTCCCATCAAAGTATTGATGAGCGAAACAGAATCTGCTCCCTCTGCCTCTACAGCCTTGGCAATATCCACGATGTTAGTAACATTTGGCGAAAGCTTCACGATAAGTGTCTTGTGGTATTTCTCTCTCACAGCCTTCACCACGCTTGCTGCACCCTCGCAAGTAACGCCAAACGCCATACCGCCATCCTTAACGTTAGGACAAGAGATATTCAATTCTATGGCAGGGATATTCTCCAGTGCATCAATCTTCTCTGCACAGAGCGCATAGTTCTCAGGGCAATCACCGCTGACATTCACTATCATCCTTGAGTCGATATCCTTAATCTGAGGATATATATGCTCGCAGAAATAGTCTACGCCCTTATTCTGCAATCCTACGCAGTTGAGCATTCCGCTCGCTGTCTCTGCCATACGAGGATAGTCGTTTCCTTCACGTGGTTTCAGGGTTGTTCCCTTCACGATAATGCCGCCAATCTCGTCTAAAGCCACCAAGTCGGCAAACTCTAAACCATATCCGAAAGTTCCCGATGCGGTCATCACGGGGTTCTTCATCTCTAATGAAGCAATTTTTACACTTAAAGCTGCCATTTTAGTTTCTTAATATTTAACACCGGACCTTCTTTACATACACACACATTGCCTTCTATTGTGTTCTCCACACAGCATAGGCAGGCACCAACGCCGCATGCCATCATATTCTCCAACGATACTTCGCAATCGATATCATGGCTCTTTGCATAGCGTGCCACAGAAACCATCATTGGCTTAGGGCCACAGGTGGAAATCTGGTCAAACTTCTCTGTCTCCAGGGCTGAATGATTGGTCACAAAACCTTTCTCGCCCATGCTGCCATCCTCGGTAGTAACGAGCACACGACCAATGGCGCGAAACTCTTCCAGTTCCAGCAAGTCGGCTGCTGTACGTGCTCCAAGCAAGAATGTTGGCTCTCCGCCTGCTTCCTTTATCTTCTTACCGAAATAAAGTAGCGGAGCCACTCCTACACCTCCACCTACGAGCAAAACCTTTGCTTTACTATCCTTAGGCATGGTAAAACCATTACCGAGTGGCAACACGCAATTCAAGTTGTCGCCAGCCACGAGCTTACCCAATCTTCGTGTGCCATCACCAATAGTTGCCACCAGCAACCATAGTTCTCCTTTGGCTTCATCCACGTAGTTTATAGATATCGGACGGCGCAAGAATGTTGTTGGCGAATCGTCAACTCTAACTTCCACAAACTGTCCTGGGAGCATCTCTGGCAGTCCATCCTTGCACGATAGCTTCAGCAAAACATGCTTCGGACTAACTCTCTCGACGCTATTGACCGTGAGGTCCAAACAATATTTCTTCATATATATAAATATAATATGGTGTTTAATCCTTCAATATAGTATAATCCTCCTCTATGGTATAATCCCATTAATGGTATAATCCTCCTTATTTTTTCTGCAAAGTTAATGCAAACGAGCGCAATGGCAAAGAAATCCTCTCATTTTATTTATTGCGCTCTATGATATCTATCATCTTCATACCATCTTCCAATCATCTTCCAATCATCTTTATATCTTCCGTCATGCCATCTTTATATCTATCTTCCGTCCTTGTCCGAAGTCGTTTTTACGACTTCGCTTCCATCCCCATCAAGAGCCCGCAGCCACCTTCGCCCATCTTTCATATATCAAAAATGAGGCAGCGAGCAGGCTATACACCCCTCGTTGCCTCATTCTTTATATATCAAATCCGGGATAAAAATCATTCTTTATATATCTCTTCCAAGGATAAAAATCATCTCTTATATCTTCATCCCAAGAGCAAAAATTTGCCATCACTCTCCATCTACTTCTTAGGCACAAAAGTTTCCCAAGTTTGGTCATCATAGAAGATGCGAATCTCGGTAATTTTCCTTTCCGGTTTGTCAGTTATTTTGATAGCTGCTTGCGGATAATTATTTGGTGTACTATAAACACCCTGTCTCCCTTGAAACAGTCCGCCTTCATTTTGTGGGGTAGAAGAGGAACCAGAAATAGGAGCAGAATTATTAGCACCTGAAAAATCGAGCATAGGCTGCCCATCTTCGCTGAGTTTCTGACCGTTAGCACCATCCTCTGAGGCTGAAATATCGAGATACATTTGCCCCTTACCAAACATCAGCCAGTCGGTAGAAAGTGATGGAATTTTTGATTTTATAGATTCCACTATGTTGAGGGTGGGGTTAGTACGTCCGGTGAAGATGCTGCTCAATGTTCCAGGCGACACTCCGATGAACGAAGCGAACACTTGTTGGGTCATATGCTGGCTCTCCATGATCTTCCTAATTCTGTCTTTCATATTGCGTTTTTGTTATGATAGGCCCTAAAAATAGGGTATTTTTTATGATTTCCTTACGGTTTACAAAGTTAAAGCAAATATTTTATATAAACAACATTTGTGAACGCTTTTTTGTTTTGTAATGTTTAGATTTTATAATTTAGAGTTTTGAATATCATATTTAGATTATGCTAAGATATAGGTTCAAATATATGTATCTAAATTTAGAGCTTAAAATTATATTCTACTAAATATTGGGGTTTTTAATGCAATTTACTGGGTTTTAATGGCTTGTTATAGCCTAAATATATGTATAAATGATGTATATGCAGTTTCGGTATGTAAAAGCCACCTTTTTCAGCCTATCCAACTACCTTTACAAAACATAACTCGCTCTTTTTCTGCAAGTTATACCGCTCAAAGTACACACGTATATTTATACGTCTCGTTTTTAGTATCTAAATATTTACATTTAAATCTTCATATTTAGCCATACAACATACAGCATATGTGATTTAGGTATTTACATTTCAATACTTACAATATTAAATCTCGAAAGCTATACACAAAACTAAACTTCAGAATTTTAAATACTAATAAAAGTGAACGCTAAATCTGCGAGAAGCGAAAAATGGCATTTTTAACGCCACCGAAATATTCTCGTCCAACCATCCAAACGAAACAAAATACGCGATTCTCAGAGCACTTAATTCCACCCCACTACGCTTGTTTACAGAGAGTTAGGGCAAAAAAAAGCGTCCCAGCGGGACGCTTGTTCTAAGTCTAAAAAGTATGTTTTTGGCTCAATTTTCAATGCAAAATGAAGAAAATTAGCTCCTTCATCAGCTCTCCTGCAGGCGTATTTGGGTTGTCTATACCCTTACTTTTGGCGTCTGTTTCTCTAATCTTGGAAATTATCTGTAGAGTCTTCAATCCTGAGTAGTTTCTCATGCCCGTCATATAGTCCTTAACACCCCACACAGATTTCAAATTCAGATGCTCTGCCACGCTATTTTCGTTGCGTTTATCTGGTGCATAATATGCCAACATCAGATTTTGGAAATAATTAAAGAGCAACGGGAGAATTGAGAAGAGAGAACCTGCCTTAGGATTGCTGTCAAAATATTTGATGATAAGATTTGCCTTATAAACATCCCTATTCACGATGGCATCTCTAAGCTCGAAGCTATTAAAATCTTTGCTCACTCCTATCTGCTCCTCCACCACTTCAGGCGTCACTCTCCTATCGTTGTCGGGAAGCGAAATCAGAATCTTCTCAAGCTCCGAAGTCAGACGACTCAAGTCAGCCCCCACCGCCTCGGCTATCATCATCACCGCTTTGTTCTCGATGGCAGCCTTTCGAGTTTTCAGATATCCCTCGATGAAAGACGGTAGCTGATAGTCTTTCAGCTTTTTGCTTTCAAACACCACTCCCACCGCCTGAGCCTTAGCGATGATTTTCTTTCTTGCATCTATGGTACCATTTTTATGGCACAGCACAATCAGCGATGTGGCTGACGGATTTGCGAGATATTTTTCTATCGGCTCCAAATTCTTCAATCCCTGAGCCTCTTTTACTATGATAACTCTTCGTGGAGCCATCATCGGATAGCCTTTTGCCATATCCACAATTTGCGTTGCCGTGGTGTCGGCACCAAAAACAATCTCTTGAT
>OQVU01001190.1_pt1 | contig 10193 bp, 9 predicted proteins | sample 1691611 | NCBI WGS metagenome assembly OQVU01 (sample SAMN03418272, study PRJEB22391) | human gut metagenome | biome: human-gut; feature: organic feature; material: feces | host: Homo sapiens | place: Tanzania | collected 2013-01
CACTGTCATGGTGGTGGGCTTCGTGAATTCCGGCATTATGAATCTGACCCAGGCGGTGGGCATCATCATGGGTGCCAACATCGGCACCACCGTCACCTCCTGGCTGCTGTCTCTCACGGGCATCGAGGGCAGCAATCTGTTTTTAAAGCTTTTGCAGTTATTTGGCAAACGAAAATAAAATATAAGAGGGGCTGTCATAAAAGGCAGCCTTTTTTATTTCTCAGATTGAAAGGTTAATGTGATAGGAAGAAAAATATGGCAGATGAAAAAAGATTTGAAAATGAGGATATTCAAAAGGGGCTGGAGGATTTTATAGACCGGGAACTGACTCTGGATTATTCGCTTTCCGAACCCGGTAGGGCAACCGGAAATAAAACAACGGTAAATCAGACGGGAACCCCGGCCACCCGTGTTGGAATCCCTCATTCCGCGGACCGGGGAGAGGATTTTGATATCATCGGTTATCAGGATATGTCAGGAGAAAAAGAGCACAGAGCAGGCGGGCAGCATTCCGGAGGAGAAGAACACAGATCATCCGGACGCTGCAGCGAGGACGAATACAGATCAGACAAACACCGTGCCGAGGACGGCCGCAGATCAACCGGACGCCGCAGCGAGGATGAAAACAGATCAGACAAACGTCGTGCCGAGGATAGCCGCAGATCATCCGGACGTTGCAGCGAGGATGAAAACAGATCAGACAAACGACGTACCGGTGAAAGAGCCTACAGCTTTTCACAGCGCCGGATGGACGATGAATGGGAAGACGATCGCAAATCAAAAGAACGCAAAAAAAAGGTAGAGAAAAAAATGTCCGGAAAAAAGAATCGAAAGTCCAAGAAAAATGATAAGAAGAAAAAAAAGAATGGTTCCGCAAAAGCACTGCTGACCGTGGCTGCTATTCTTTTTATCCTGATTTTCGGCGGCCTCTATATGCTGGTTGGTAATGTCTACAAGAAAATGAATTATGTAAAAGTGGACAGTGTCGCCAAGGAAGCCTGCAAGGAAGACGGAGTTGTCAATGTGCTTCTGATCGGTAATGATTCGCGGCTAAACGGCGATGACGGAAGATCGGATGCAATGATTTTGATATCGATCAGTGATAAGACCAAGACGATCACGATGACATCATTTTTGCGAGACATGTATGTGGATATTCCGGGACATGACGGAAACCGTCTGAATGCAGCATATTCTTATGGTGGAGCAGAGCTTCTGATGCAGACGATCGAGCAGAATTTTGACATTCCGGTGCATCGTTATGCGCTGGTCAATTTTGAAGCATTTGCCAACCTGGTTGATGCGGTCGGCGGAATTGATCTGGACGTGACCAATGATGAGGTGCAGCTGATCAATGGATACCTGATGGAATACAACCAGCTTCTTGGCAGAAATCTGGACTATGACTGGCTGGATGCTTCCGCAAGCGGGGTCATTCATCTGAATGGTCCGCAGGCTCTGGCATATTCGCGTAACCGTTATATTGGTACGGACTTTGGACGTACCGAGAGACAGCGGAAGGTTCTGTCGGAAGTGTTTAAAAAGCTTCCTGGTGCCATGGTGACCAACTCAAGCGGAGTTATCAATGGCTTATTCCCTAATCTGACGACCAACCTGACCCAGAGCGAGTGCTACAAGATCGCACTTGGCGGTTACAAGATTGTGGGATACGATATGGTGCAGCAGTGTGTACCGCAGGAGGGCACCTATTCAGACGCAACCATCCGGAGTATGGCTGTATTGCAGGTGGATTTTGATGCCAATAAGAAGTTTTTGAAACAGACCATTTATGGAGAATAAGGACAGATAAAATTGGATGAGCCGGCAGAATATCGATGTGATATTCTGCCGGCTTTTTTAAATATTTTTATAAAAATGAAAAATCGTTTGACATCTTCAAATGCATATGCTAATTTATAAGTGTACTACATGTGATAGTACACTTATAACGAAGCGGTAAATAAACAAAATGAAACAAAAGCATACAAAATGCAGCAACACAAAAACAGAGCGATCTATCTGACAGCAAGGAGGGATGAAAATGATCTGGATTGATTATACCGATCCGACACCGATTTATGAACAGATCGTAAGTAAATACAAAAATCTGATCGTGCGCAATGTGCTGACGCCGGGTGAGAAAATGCCATCCGTCAGATCTTTGGCGATGGAGCTGTCCATCAACCCCAATACGATTCAGAAAGCATATGCGGAATTGGAGCGTCAGGGTTTTATTTATACGGTCAAGGGCAGAGGCAATTTTGTCGCTGAAAACACCAATCTGAAGGATATGAAGCAGGCAGAAATATTGGGAAAATTAGAGGGATTGCTTCGGGAAACAGAGGAAGCCGGTGTGGAAATATCTGTACTGACGGATTATATCAGTTCCCGTCATAAGGATATTTGACGGAAAAAGCAGTTAGCATAGGCTAATAATCAAGGAGGGAGAAACATGATATCCATAAAAGGGATTACCAAAAAATTTGATGATTATATAGCGGTCAATCAGGTTGATATCGATATAAGAGAAGGCATGGTATTCGGTCTGATCGGTACCAACGGAGCCGGAAAGTCCACATTGCTTCGTATGATGTGCGGTGTGATGAAGCCGGACGAAGGCGGGATTACCGTTGAGGGCATGCCGGTATATGACAATCCGGCAGTAAAGGAGAAAATCTTCTTTATTGCGGATGAACCGTATTTTTTTTCACATGGAAATGCAGTCGATATGGAGCAATATTACAGTATGGTATATAAAAGCTTTGATAAAGCGGAGTATTACAAGCTCTTACAACAGTTTGGGCTGGAGTCGAAGCGCAAAATAGCCACTTATTCAAAAGGCATGAAAAAACAGCTGGCGGTTATTCTGGCACTGGCAAGCCGGACAGATTATATTCTGTGTGATGAGACCTTTGACGGACTGGATCCGGTTATGCGTCAGGCGGTGAAAAGCCTTTTGGCAAAGGAAATGGGAGAAAGAGGTCTGACACCGGTCATTGCATCGCACAATCTGCGGGAGCTTGAAGATATCTGCGATACGGTCGGTCTTTTGCACAAGGGCGGCGTCCTGTTATCCAAGGATCTGGATGAAATGAAGTGCGGACTTCAGAAGATCCAGTGTGTATTCAAGGATGGAGCTGCTTATGAAAAAGCACTCAGTATCTTTGACATTATGAAAAAAGAACACAGAGGTTCCCTTTATACATTGACAGTCCGCGGCGGTCGTGAGGAAATTGCTGAAAAGCTTGGTCAGATCGATACCGTTTTTTGCGAAGTTCTGCCACTTTCCTTAGAGGAAATCTTTATCAGTGAAACGGAGGTTGTGGGTTATGACATCAAGAAGCTCATATTGGAAGTATAGTTTATGGAATATCAAAAAAAGAAGCTGGATATTATTCTTAAGCATTGGACTTATATTTTTTGCACTGCCTATGTTTACTTATTTATCCGTATCCGGAGCGGTTGCCGAATATCAGTTATTGGAACTTAAGACTGCCGTTGCTTACAATCGGATGTGCTATTCCATCCTGACGGGAAATATTTACAATGTTTTACATTTTTTTATTGCCATTGTTCTGGGAATTATAATGGCGATCCAGAGTCTGTCCTGGATGAACAAGCGCCAGAAAGTGGATCTGTACAAATCCGTTCCGGTCAGGGAAAAAGAACGTTTTGTGTATATCCATTTAAACAGTCTCTTTATGTATGCCATTCCGCTGGTACTGGGGCTTTTAGCTTCCAACCTGATCATTTTGGGGTATGGAATATATAACAGCGACTTTCTAAAAGCAAGTGTCGGGATATTTGTTGTCTGTGTGCTGACATTTATGGGTGTGTACATGCTTGCTCTGATCGCACAGTTATTGACCGGCAATACGGTGCTGGCATTTTTTGGCGGCGTATTTCTCTTACTTGTTGAAGTAGCCTGCCGGGCATCCATACTTGCCTTTAAAACACAGTTTCTGGACACCTTTTGCGGGGACACGGGCTATAGTCAGTTCGCAACAGGCAACCTGACCTCGCCGATATTTTCCGGGCTGAGTGCGTTTCTCTCCATCGAGAACCGGGCATTTGCACAGTATCATTATTTCCGCTACGGAGCCGGTGTATCAACAAAATGTGCTTACTATTTTGTGCTTTTACTGCTGCAGCTGATCGTATATACGTTGATCGCTTACTGGCTGTACAAAAAAAGAGCCTCCCAGACAGGGGGAAGGGCCATTGTATTTAAAAAAGCGGTTCCGTTAATTCAGTTTGCGATTGTTTTTGCGGTTTCTCTGTATGTCGGCGTATTGATGTCGATTGCAGGTGCCTATTATGAAAAGGTCATTATGTATGGATTTATCGGTATTGTTTTATCGGCGATCGTACTGCATATCATACTTTGTTCCATCATGGAGGGTGATTTTAACAGTATTATCCGTCATCCCAAAAAGCATTTGCCCGCATCGCTTGCGGCAGGTGTTTTGTGCTGCCTGATCTTTTCTGTTTATGCATTTGATATTTTCGGATACAATACGTACCTGCCAAAGGAAGATAAACTGGCCGATTTCTCATTTGTCAGAGACTATGACTGGGCTGCACCGCAAAACAATGGGTCCGCCTCAGAGCTGGGAGATACAGCCGATATGCATATTACCGATGAAAATGCCAAAAAGGTCTTGCTCACCGTTTTGCAGGATGCAATGGATAAAGAACAGTATCGGTCGACAGATACCTTCCCTCGGGATGAGATTTATTCTGTGAGAGATGATCTGGGTGTTGACAGTGATTTGACCTACAGGGACCGGTATGATTGCGAGAGTGTGGAGGTTGAATATCATCTGAAAAACGGACGGAGCGTGAAAAGAAAATACTGCCTCTCCGAGATTGATATCAGAAAGATATATTCTGTTGTGTATGAGACGCAGGGATATAAAAAGGCGGTCAATCTATTTGATAATCCGGTTGTTATGGACCGTTTGAGCAGTGATTCATATGATGCGGAAGCCACATATACCGGATATGATTTTGAATCAGGAATGGGAGATTTCTATGGCCGGAGAATCGACGGAAAGGATATCGATAAGCTTTGCGCAGCAATGAAGGATGATCTGAATGCCCGGACATATAAGGATCTGATAGATAAAGCACCTGTCGGATATATTGACATTGGTATCGGGAAGGTTGTAAAAGGCGAGAACGGATGGGAGACCAGATGGGATGAGTATGCCGGAGCTGTTACCATCATAATGAGTGTCTATGAATGTGATGAGAAAACGACAGCATTTCTGCAGTCCATCGGTATAAATACAGATACATCCATTCCGGCAGATAAGGTTTCTAAGATAAATGTGTATACAACAACCGAAACGGATGATACCACGACACAGCTTGTCTTAGAGCTGGATCCTCAGTCAGAGCTTGGCAAAGAGGTTATGGCGGATGCATTCCCGATGAAAGCACACTGGGATGCATTAGAGGTTGATATGATGGCCGATCAGGATTATTTCATAAAGGTTATTTCCAAGGATGGAGAAGCGGCGCAGTATGCATTGTATACAAAAGGCTTTCCTCAGGATCTGAAGAAAGCCATGAAAAATGCAGTGATCAACGATAGTTGGGAATCACGGGATGATTAAAGCTTTATCTGCACCATCTGCCGCTGGCGCCGCAGGGAAGTATGAGACCGCTCTCTGTGACCGGAAGACCGATTTCTTCGGCTTCCACCCTGCCGCCAAACTGCGGTACGATTGCCGTATTGATCATGTAGGATAATACAGCGGGCTGCAGTCCGGTTGTATAGGAATTGATCAGAAAGAAAACGGAATCCTTTGATAAAAGCTTTGCGGTTAATTGAATAAACGGATAAATCGACTCTTCGATTTTCCAGATTTCACCTTTGGGTCCTCTGCCGTATGACGGGGGATCCATTATGATTCCGTCATAGGTATTGCCGCGGCGGATCTCACGCTCGACAAATTTGACGCAGTCATCCACCAGCCAGCGGATGGGAGCATTGGAAAGACCGGATGACAAAGCGTTTTCCTTTGCCCAGGTCACCATGCCCTTGGAAGCATCTACATGCGTTACCGCAGCACCGGCTGCGGCAGCGGAAATCGTTGCACCGCCGGTATAGGCAAAGAGATTTAACACCTTTAACTGACGTCCCTTTTCTCTGGTCGCCTCTTTGATCTTTTGGGCGCACCAGTCCCAGTTGACAGCCTGCTCCGGGAAAAGACCGGTATGCTTGAAGCTAAAGGGTTTTAAGTTAAAGGTCAGGTCGCGGTAGGTAATGGACCATTCCTCCGGGAGATTGCGGAATTCCCATTCGCCGCCGCCCTTATTGCTGCGGTGATAGTGGCCGTTTTTTTTCTTCCATGCCGGATTGTGGTGTCCGGTGTCCCAGATGACCTGCGGGTCGGGACGCACCAGGATATAGTCGCCCCAGCGCTCACATTTTTCACCGGAGCAAGTATCTATGACTTCATAATCTTTCCATTGATCTGCAATCCACATAATATTCTCCTATAATTGATAGTTGATAGTTTACTGAAAGCCCCAGAAGGCTCTTAATTCTCCCGGATAGTCCAGACCGAAACGTACGAGCAGGACATTTCTCAGGATAAAAAAAGCAATGACTAATATAAAAGCGATATAAAAAAGGATAACCGGAATCTGCACATCCGTTTCTCCATGATGTCTTTTTAATGCAACACCTATTTTAATATAGAAGAAACAGCAAAAAAATACAACATAAATTACAAGCGGATGGTAAAGAAAGGACTCAAGCGGATGCAGGTGTAACAGAGCGTAAAGCGCGTGTGTGCCGCCGCAGCCGGGACAGTACAGATGAAAAAAGTTTTTAAAGACACATTCCCAGAAGATGACAGGGTATGTATCGGACAGAACCGGAGCGATATATACATAGCCAAAGGAAAGAAGAATCAATAGCAGGAATATGCCTGTGAGCAGAAGATATCTTTTTTTATTTATATGAAAATGTAAATACATAGAGGTACTCCCATGATGAAACAGAATGTCCGTACACCCTGCCGTTGTTTAATGGTATTTTAATGGATTTTCGTTCTTTCGTCAAAAAAGCTTGTTGAAAAAGTATTCTTCTTGTATAATTTACTTTAATGTGTTACATCAGCAGAGAATAAACACATAGAAGGAGAATGTATTTATATGGATGAAAATTACAATAATATAAATTCCGGCTATGTTCCGCAGGGTACTGATCCACAGGAATTTTCACCGCAGACTACCGGGCAGGAAGATTATCAGCCGCAGGGCAACGGACAGGGTGATTACCAGCCGCAGGGCTACAGCCAGACGGATTATCAGCCGCAGGGCAACGGACAGGGCGATTACCAGCCGCAGGGCTACAGCCAGACAGGCTATCAGCCGCAGGGCAACGGTCAGCCGGGCTATCAGTCGCAAGGCTATGCACAGCCGGGCTATCAGCCACAGGGATATAATGGGTACAATCAGCAGGGCTATGCCGACAGCTACAATCAAAATGCATACAATCTCGTGCCCCAAAAGAAGACCAGTACAAAGGCAATCCTGTCCCTGATCTTTGGTATTGCCGGAATCGTGACCTGCTGCGGTTTTGGAATTTTGGGAGTTATTCTGGGAATTGCGGGCGTAGTTCTGGCTATCTTATCCAGAAATGACAATGATGGTAAAATGGAAGGCCTTGCGATCGCAGGTCTGATCGTATCGATCGTGGCATTTGTGTTTGGGCTGGGATATTTATGTATTATGGTCTTTGCAATTGCAGAGGATCCGAATTTCTTAACGGACAATATCGCATCAGCGACAGTAAGAGTTTTCAATGGCAATGTGATTTCATAATGAAACAGATGCTTTTGAGATAGACCCAATATGTTTTCAAATGAGAGGAGATTATGAAAATGACAACATCCAACATCTGTATTTTGATTTCGATCATTGTATATCTTGCAGTGGTTGTCTATATCGGAGTTGCTTTTTCGAGGAAAAACAAGACAACAGATGATTTTTATCTGGGAGGCAGAAGGCTTGGACCTTTTGTGACTGCCATGAGTGCGGAAGCATCGGATATGAGCAGCTGGCTTTTGATGGGGCTTCCCGGTGTGGCATATGTAACAGGACTTGCAGATGCATTCTGGACGGCAGCAGGTCTGGCGATCGGTACATATATCAACTGGCTTATTGTGGCAAAAAGACTGCGTAAGTATACCGTCAAATGCAAAAATTCCACAACGATCCCGGTTTTCTTTTCCAACCGTTACCGTGATGACAAAAACATTCTTTCACTGATCGCGGCAATTGTGATCATTGTTTTCTTTGTGCCTTATACAGCATCCGGCTTTGCTGCATGCGGAAAGCTTTTCAGTACGCTGTTTGATGCGGATTATGTTGTGGCAATGGTCATCAGTGCGATTGTCATTGTCGGTTATACGACACTTGGCGGCTTCCTGGCAGCCAGTACGACAGACTTTATCCAGAGTATTATTATGAGTATTGCCATCGTTGTGGTTCTCGGTTATGGTGTAGCTACGGCGGGCGGTATCGGAGCGGTTGCGGACAATGCCCGTTCCATGGCAGGCTATTTCAACCTGACAGCCATTCATGATGCGGCAAGTAACAGTGCATCCTCCTATGGTGCAATCACGATCGCATCCACACTTGCATGGGGGCTTGGCTATTTCGGAATGCCTCACATCCTGCTGCGCTTTATGGCGATCGAAAATCCCAAGAAGCTGACCTTATCGAGAAGGATCGCTACCGTCTGGGTTGTGATCTCCATGGGTGTTGCGATTATGATCGGTATTGTCGGTAATGCAATGACAAAGGCTTCTGTAATCCCTTCATTGAGTGACGGAGAAACCATTATCATCGTGATCGCCCAGGTGATCGCTTCCCACGGTGTGCTGGCAGCATTGATCGCCGGACTGATCTTAGCCGGTATTTTAGCAGCAACCATGTCAACTGCAGATTCACAGCTGTTAGCTGCAGCCTCCTCTGTATCACAAAATATTATCAAGGAAGTTGTTTTCAAGGATCTGAGTGAAAAAGCAGCCATGATCATCGCGCGTGTATCTGTAGTGCTGATCTCATTGGTAGCCATGTTTATCGCAAGAGACCCCAACAGCTCTGTATTTGGTATTGTATCCTTTGCATGGGCGGGCTTTGGCGCAGCCTTCGGACCGGTTGTTCTGTTGGCTTTGTTCTGGAAGCGTTCCAACAAATGGGGGGCTTTATCCGGAATGGTGGCAGGCGGTGTCATGGTATTTGTATGGAAGTTCCTGGTAAGACCTTTGGGCGGTGCATGGAATATCTACGAACTGCTTCCGGCGTTCATCGTTGCAATCTTAGTTAATGTGCTGGTAAGTCTTCTGACAAAAGCACCTTCCAAAGAGATCGTAGATGAGTTTGAAGCGGTAAATGCTGAGCTGAAAGCAGAAAAATAACAATGTACTTAAAAAAATACAATTTTTTATAAACTTCGAGAAAAAGGGGCTTGCGCAAGCTCCTTTTTTCTGTTATATTATCAAGTGCTGTGGCATGATAGCTATGAAGCGTGAGGTTGCTGCACATAGTTGCAGGTTTTCCGTGGAGCGAATGTCAAGTTAGGAAACTGACGGCAAGTCACTGTACAAATCAAAAAAGTCTATCCGAGGATAGAAACGACGTGTGAAAGTCATTGCGACACACACGGGAGAGTGTACAGTCACCGCTTGTCGTACTTCAATCAAAAAAGTGCGAAAAGGAGGCGACTTTTTTTATGGCAAATCAGCAGGTAATGAGAATTACATTAAAAGCCTACGATCATCAATTAGTTGATGCATCTGCCAAAAAAATCATCGAAACAGTCAAAAAGAACGGATCTCAGGTAAGTGGCCCTGTACCGCTTCCTACTAAAAAGGAAGTTGTTACTATCTTAAGAGCTACTCACAAATACAAAGATTCGCGTGAACAGTTCGAACAGAGAACTCACAAGAGACTGATCGACGTAATTGCACCGACACAGAAAACTGTTGATGCATTACAGAGACTTGAGATGCCCGCTGGTGTATTCATCGGCATCAAAATGAAATAATTTTTTTAGTAACAGATTAGATCCTTTATTAGGTTTATATAGAAGCAACGCAAGTTCCACTTATATGATCCCGGATCTAGTATGAACGGTGAGGGAAACCGATGACCCGTTCCGCTGTAGA
>OQVU01001194.1_pt1 | contig 10172 bp, 6 predicted proteins | sample 1691611 | NCBI WGS metagenome assembly OQVU01 (sample SAMN03418272, study PRJEB22391) | human gut metagenome | biome: human-gut; feature: organic feature; material: feces | host: Homo sapiens | place: Tanzania | collected 2013-01
GACCATGGAGCCGTATTGAATCGGGCTTCATGCTCCGATTAAACTCCCCCTGTTGGACTCGAACCAACGACACTTCGGTTAACAGCCGAATGCTCTACCGACTGAGCTAAACAGGCAAAATATTTTGAATGCTTGTTTATAATAATCTTTATAAGAGTATTTGTCAACGATTTTTTGCGATATTGGACGCAAAATTATTATTTGCGGCAAACGGAGCGGATAATATGGCGATAAAGAGCGGAGAATGGCTTGGCGCATGGCAACGGAATTTGTCAAACGGCAAAACAAAGCGGCGAAAGTTGCAATATTATGCCAAAAAGAGTGTGAAAAAAGAAGAAGAAAGGGCGCAAAGGCAATTATCGAGTTAAATTGTGGACTTATCTTGCAAAATGCGGTAGAATTTGTCGTATGCAGATCGTAGTTTCAAACATAGCGGTGGAATATGACGGCACGCCTGTGCTTACACAGGTGGATTTTGCCGTGCGCGAAAACGAGAAGATTGCGCTTGTGGGGCGCAACGGATGCGGAAAGACCACGCTGCTTAAAGTGCTTACGGGCGAAGTGGACTACACTTGCGGTGTGGAAGGCGAGCCGTACGGCGTGTTTGAAAACGGCAATCCGGTTGTAGGATTTTTGAAACAGACGTCCAACGACGAGCTTGGCAGGACGATGCTTGACGAGATATTGTCCGCATACGCGCCGCTTTTGGAGACCGAAAGGAATATGGAATCCGCGCGCCTTGTGCTTGAAAATGACGCATGCGAGCAAAACGTGCGCATATATTCGTCTCTTTGCGAAAAATTTGAGAGAGACGGCGGATATTTGTACAAGAAAGAGTATATGACCGCCGTGCGCAAGTTCGGCTTTTGCGATGACGATCTGAAAAAGACGCTCAACACGTTTTCGGGCGGACAGCGTACCAAAATCGCGCTGATAAAACTGCTGCTGTCAAAGCCTGACGTGCTTCTTCTCGACGAGCCGACCAACCACTTGGATTTGGAGGCGATAGAGTGGCTTGAAAACTATCTTTGCGCCTACAAAAAGTCTTGCGTTATCGTGTCGCACGACAGAATGTTCCTTGACAAAATCGTCAACGTTGTCTACGAGATAGAGTATGGCGAGACGACAAGGTACACGGGCAACTATTCGGCGTTCATGGCGCAAAAACAGCAGGCGTACGACAAGGCTTTGAAGGATTCCATGGCACGCAAAAAGGAGATTGAACGCCTTGGCGCACTGGTTGAAAGATTCCGCTACAAAGCGTCAAAAGCCGCCATGGCGCAAGCAAAACTCAAACAAATCGAGAGAATAGGCGACGTCAACGCTCCCAATCCTTTCAACGTATCTTCATTCCGCGGAGCGTTCGAACCCGAGCGCGAAACGGTGGAGAAGGCGATTGTGCTTGACAAACTCGTCTTTGGATACGACAAGCCGCTCGGCGAGATAAGCGCGGTGATAAAACGCGGCGAAAAGGTGGGCATAATCGGCAACAACGGCACGGGCAAATCCACGCTTGTGAAGACGATTATGCACCTTGTCAAAGCCCTTGACGGCACGGCGATTTTCGGCTTGCACGCAAACGTGGGATATTTCGATCAGACGCTTACGCAAAGTTTTTCAACCAAGACGGTGCTTGAAGATTTTCAAGACGAATTTCCCCTTCTTGACAACACGCAGGCACGCAGCGCGCTTGGAGCGTTCTTGTTTTCGGGCGACGACGTGTTCAAGCGGATATGCGATTTGTCGGGCGGTGAAAAGGTGCGCCTTGCGCTATGCAAAATCATTCGTAAACGCCCCAACATTCTCATCCTTGACGAGCCGACCAACCACATGGACATCATCGGCAAGGAAACGCTTGAAAACCTACTTTCATGCTACACCGGCACGGTGCTGACCGTATCTCACGACAGATATTTCATCAACCGAGTGTGCAACCGACTTATCGTGTTCGAAGACGGCAAAGCGAGTGTTTTTGACGGCACGTATTCGGAGTTCGAACAATCTAGACAGGTGGCGGAACAAACGGGAGAGAACGCTCAAACGAGCGCGCCGAAAAAGAAAGAAAAGCCCGTGTCCGAGAGCAAAGAGATTGCTCGACGCAAGCACAGAATGAGTTTTCTCGAAGAGAAGATGAGTGTGCTTGAAGATAAAATCGCAAAACTCGAAGACATCGTGCACAACGACGAAACGGTGTATTCCGATTATAAAAAAATCACCGAGTTGCAGAGTGAAATCGATGGGTTGAAAACCGCACTCGAACCGTTGGAAGCAGAATGGCTCGAATTGTCCGAAAAAGAATAACACACGTTTTAAGTTGCCAAAAGCGACAAATAAAGCCGTTGTTCTGCGGAATACACAAGAGAGTACTAAACGAAACTCAACAAAAAAAGCACCGACAAATTCGGTGCTTTTTCGTATTTGTTTTTATTGATACTTTTTGATTATGCGGCGTATCCGCAAGCCTTTTCCATATCCACAACGATGCCGACGGTTGGGTTGAATGTGAGACTGTCAAAAAAGTTTTTGAGTTTCACGTCTTTGAGTGCGGAGCGCACGACGGCGTTGCTTGTCGAGACGCCTGCAAATTCCATAAGTTCGCCCACCGACATCTCGGTGATTGTGCTTTGCAAATTGGCGTTGAGAGAGTTGATTGTGGAGTCTGCAAACTTCTCGAAAATGCTGTCCGGGGAGACTTCCATGATCTCGCCCACGGTTGCGGTCTTGATGACGCTGTCGATATTTGCAATGGTCACTTTTTTGGTTGCGAGCATACGGATGACGGCTTGGCTCTTTTCACGGATCATGCCGCCCTCTCTTGCCACCATGGATTGAGTGTGGGGGAGCGCGATTGCATACGCACCGCTCACTTTGACATAGGTTTCGTTTGCGGTTGCAAGATAGCCGACCACTTGATTGAATCTGTCAAGGCCGTCATGTTTTGAAGCGTCATACGCCACGTATTCGTTGCCGTTGAACACGTAGTTGCCGCTTGCGGACTTGACGTAGATATTCTCGCAATACACTTTGGAGTAGAGCGGCTCTTTAGAGTTGCCGACTTCGTCCTTGCCCTGGTATTGATAGTATGTGTCGTCGCTTGCGTTGGGTGTGGTGGTGGACACGTAGAATTTCGTGCCGTCCGTCTTTGTTTGTTTGACAAAGTATGACGAGAATCCAAGATGCGTGAGTTTTGTAGAATCGTAAGGAGTGTACAAGCCGCCCACTTCGACGTAAAGATTCGCGTCGGAGTAGGTTGCTGCTTCGATGCCGCCGCTTGTCACGCTCTCTCTCGTGTACAGATTTTCAAATTTGCCGATTGACGCGAGATATACGCAAAGAGCGGTGTTGTCCACGTATTCTTCGCCGTGCTTGTAGTACACGCCGCCGTTTGTTGCCGCCAATGCGACTTCGGGAGCGGAGTTGAGCTTTTTGTAGGCAAAGCGCACAGTGCCGGTTTGGGTGAGATTTGCAATCGGGGTGGGAATGAAAGCGTAATCTCTTGCGATGTATTTGCCGAATTGGTTGTACACAAACGTGTATGCTTTGCCGCTTTCGTCGACGCCGAGCTGTTTGACGATAAATCTATCCGTTTCTTGAATGGTTGAAGCAAGCGTGGAAGACGGATTGTAGGAAGTGTCGATAGACACCGCGTATTGCTCGTACACGTCGATAAGCTCGCTAAGGAGCATATCTTTGATGATTGTGTCAAGAGCGGTTGAGAGCGAGTTGACGGGCACAAACGCAAGACGTTTTAGCACCGCCGAACTTTCGCCCGCGCGAGAGACGTAATACACGCCCGTTTCGTCACGCTTGAACACGTGGTTGGTCTCATCGTAGGCATAGTATGTCACGGTGGGGTTTGCAAGTTTGTAGTCGGCATCCGCAACTTCCAAGACGTCGGGATCTATGTCGATCACGTCGCCCAGCGTGAGCGCGTCAAAAGCGGTGGAGAAGTCGCCGACGTTGGAGAACGCAAGACGTTGCAACACCTTTGAAGACGCGCCGCTCACCACTGTTCTGTCATAGCGTGTATAGAGCGTGGCGTCGGAATGCGTTGCGATGTTGTAGAGCGTGAAATAGAAGTCATGCACAAAAGATCCGTTGTCGTCCGCAACGTAGGTCGCAGGGGATGAAGACGAGTCTTTTTTGAAGCGTTGCATGCCTTGCATAAGCACGTTTTCGGAGTCGTAGAAGACGTATCCGTCACCGACTACCTTGACGTATTTTCCGCTTGCATTGGGCGTGAATTGGTCAAATTTGACGTCAACGGTTTCGCTGAGCGTCAAGTCGTTGGCAATCTTGTCAAGGTCTTTGATAAGGCAATCGCGCGCCACGAGAGATTTCATAATACGCGCGGAATCGGCGGATATTTCAATGACTTCGGAGAGTTTCAATTCGTCCGCAACGTCCGCAAACTTGTTGAGAGTCGTGCCGCGTTTTGCAAGCGAGCGCATGATGACGGCGGAGTCCGCTTTTATACGGATAAGTTCGTCGATGCACAACGAATCCACTTTTGTGCCTATCTCGTCTATGAGATAGCCGCGTCTTGCCATCGATTGAATGGTTATGCTCGTTGCCGATTCGCTCGTCAAGACATAGCGATCGAGCCCTGCATGTTTTTCTGAGTCGTAAAGGGTGTATCTGCCGATATTGACGTACACGTCGCCCGTTTCGTCCGTCGTTGAGACGTAATTGTCGCTTGCGTCTTTGACGAAGAGTCCGTTTTCCGATTTTGCGGTTTTGTGAATTTCAAGATATTCGTTGTAGGGGACGAACAGATCCACTTTGACGAAATCGCCGTCCGCTTGCGCCTGATAAACGTCGTAGGTCACTTCCATGAGTTCGCCGATAGAAAGTTCGTTCACGATAGTGTCGATGTTGTCAAGCGTTGCTCCGTGCGCCGCAAGAGATTTCATTGCAATCGAAGATTCGTCGTTGATGTCGATCACGTCATCGATCTTGAGAGTGTTGATTTTCGTTCCGATGTCTTTGAGTTTGCAATCTTTGAGCGCGTTGACGATTTTGGACGAATCGCTGCTCACGACGTCGCCCACGGTGAGCGAGTTGAGAAGATCGTCCGCGTTTTTAAGTTCGGTGACCGTCATATACGCCACGAGTTGCAGAATTTGTTCCGAAGAGCCGACGTGCACGCGTTCGTAGCAATCGGTGTAGACGGGAACAGTGCCGTCTTCAAAAGCGCGGAGTTTCGTGTTTTTGTCGACGGGGACGTCGAATACGAAGTAGCGTTCGGAATTTTCAAAAATGCCTTCTTCGGTCTTTCTGAGAGTCGAGCCGAGAGTTATCTTTGCGCCGCTCACGCCTAAGCCGAACGGAACGACCGACCCGCCGACGGATACGTAAACGTCGTTAAGAGACAAGAAACCTTTTGTGTAAAGCGTGAAACTCGTGCTTCCGACTTCCACGATTTTGTTTGCGTAGGACAAGACAAAATACTCGTCGCTCGCTCTCGAATATTTCTCGTATTGCATGTGGCGATAGAATTCTTTTTCGTTGGTTTCGGCGTTGAAATCGGTTGCATAGCAAGAGTTGTCAACAACGTATTTCACGACTTCGTTGCCGTCGGCATCTTGCGTGATTTTTTTCACGAAGCGGAGTTCTTTTTCAACGAGAGTGTCGGCAGTGCCGTCGCTGTCGGAGTCCGTTGCGCCGGCGATGTAGGTTTCAACTCCCACGGGAGCGGTGTAAGCGGAGTTTTGAAGGTCTGCGTTTGACACGACGTCGTATCTGTCCGCCTTGACGTAAACGTCGTTTTCACCGACTTTCACGAACGTGTCGGAATCGACGTTAAGAATCTTGTCGAGCATCATTGCGTTTACTACCGAGCCGAAGTTTGACAAAGCAACGTCCTGCACTGCGGCAAGGAGCGCGTTTTCGCCGACGCCTATATCTATGCCGAATTTGTCGTTTATCGAACGTATTGTCAAATCTCCGTTGAGAGAAGACATAATGTTGTCGAGTGCGGTCTTGACGTTGTTGTTCAGATTGTCGTCAAGCACGGGCAAGCCGTAAGACGAAAAATCGACGTCGGTGATTTTGCTTATATCGCTGAGCGTAAACGAGTTGACGATTTTCGACGTGTCGTCGATAAGTTCGCTTATGGGAAGAGAATAAAATTCTTTTTCGGTGAAGTCGATGCCGCTTATTCCGTTGAGAACGGATATTCCGTAGTGTTCGTAAAGCGTTTTGAGACTGAGCGATTTTATATCTTTCACGTCACCTATGATGCTCTTTATGGCGTCGATAAGTTTTTGCGAGTATAACGCACTGTCTTTTGCGATGACCTCTTCCTGCGTCAGCGATTCCTGCAACTGTCCGACCGTCATAGACGAGCCGATGGCAAACACCGCGCCGCCGATTGCCAGTACGAAAAGAATGATGCCCAGCACCATGCCTAGAATGAACGTAAGCGTACCTTTGAGAACTCTCATAACTTGCTCCTATAAAAAACAAAACGCGCCCCTTTAAGAGCGCGCGAGTGCGTCGTCAGCCGAATATCTTGTGGAACAGGGTTGCGACGGGATTGTTGAGATAGAAATATCCGCAAACGGTTGAGTTTGTCAAATATTCGTCCACTTGCGGAATCTTGTTGCGCAGCGAGCTTAAAATCGCAAGCACGAGCAGGATAAACACAAATGAGAACGCAAGGGATATGATTGCGCCGAAAATACGGTCGATTGCTTTGAGCGCGCCGCTTTCGGAGTTGCGCATGCCGGCAAATATCTTGCGGAGCAAAAAGCATATCAGCCACAACACGAGACAATACACGATGAACATGACGATCGCAACGATAATGTCGGATATAAACGTCCCCGCAACAGAGCCTATCGTCTGTCCGTCTTCGGTTATGAAAGATTTCGCAAGCCAGATTGCAATTTTGCCTTTTAGAGTCGAAGTTACGTCGCTGCCCATCGAATTTTCAAGCAAAACGCGTTTCGTTTCTCCGTCTTGCGTCACATCCACCCAGTACGACAAAGTGCCGTCTTCGGATTTCTCGACGTAAATGTGGGTGGAGAACATCTCGTTCTTGCTTTCTATCGATGCGGATATGGAATCGTCCATTTTGTTGAACACGTCGATGTTGCGCACGGGCTCGAAAGTCGGAGAGATGACGAGCAAAGACACCAACATAATCGCAACGGCAAGAAAGAAGCCTTTGAACGATTTTGAAAAGCCCCTGATTATGCCGAGTATCAACCCGAGTGCCAGTATTGCGAAGAACGCTATATCGGCGTACGGAACGCTTGCCGAAAGAATGTTAGCCATTTATGCTCCTTTATCTGTGCGTGTGCGCGTATGCGCCTTTGTGGTACTCAATATTATAATCTATCAAAAGAGTATATGCAATATAAATCGCAAAAATTTTTATAGTTAAAAGATGTAAACGCCCGTCGTCTTGACGGGCTGTTCTTGCGTTTAAACGGCGTTTTTTATCAAAATCGCGATTTTATCTGCCAAAGTGGATACGTTAAGTGGCGATACGGTCAAAAGTTGCATAAGCGCGTCTCCGTGATTTTGCGCGACTATGCCCAAAATTCCTATGTCCCCGAAGCGTTTTGTTTTTCCCGTTACGCCGGACGGACACACGCCGTCTTCGCGTATCACGACTTCTCCCACTTTGTCTTTTTTGCCCAAAGACGCGTCAACCGCAACGAAAATCGCACCTTCGTGAACGGTCTTTATAAAGGACAGCCAGTCTTTCATATTCTTACCGTTGACGGTATTTTCCTGTGTGCCGTACACAAATGCGGGGACGTCGTATTTGTCCACGAGAAGAGAGCCGACCATAGGACCGAGAGCGTCTCCCGAAATTGCCGTCGTGCCGAAACACACGATTACCACGGGACGGTCGTCACGCTCGGTGACGGCGTTGAAAAGCGTTGAAACGAAAGGAGCAAGCGCATGCTCGCAAGAATGATTTGCTTTTTCCATGTGCGGAATTATTGCCGAAAAAGCGTGCGATTATACCCTATATAAAATTCTCGGATATAAAAAACGCGCCGTTGAATCGTCGCGTTTTTACGTTTGTTATTTTGCTTGTCACTGTTTACTTTTCGTCCGTCTCGTCAACGTCGCTTGCCGCAATGGTTAGCGCGTCGTCAACGTAGGTTTTTTCGTCAACGTCGTCACTGAGTGCGACGGGAAGAGCGTATTCGTCCTGAACGTATGTCTTTCTGAAAGCGGACGAGAGAGTGAGCAAGCGCCACTCGTACAGCATGTTTTTGAAGCTATTCTTGTTCGCAAGCCGCCATATAACGCACACGAGAGCAACGAGTATTATTGCAATCAACATGCCTATGAGCGTGCCGATGAAGTCGATGAGAACGTCCGCTATCGTACAGTATCTGCCGGGGGTGAATTTCTGAATGAGTTCGGAAAAGCCTGCGTATATAAAGCCGAGCGGAGCGGTGAAAATCAACGCGTTGAATTTGTGCTTTGAAAGAAGCAACAGCGTGCCGAATATGCCGAATCCGAGAAGTGCGGACAGTCCGCCGTGCCCCATAAATTTTCTCACCATGCTATATGCGTCCGAAAACAGTTTTGACTCGACGGTTTTGTCCACGTACAGCGTGGGGTCAAGTGTGGAACGGCAACGAATCACCGTCGTGCCGAAGCCTTCGTTGACAAAAACGCCGTCGCTCGATATAGAGCCTTTTCCGCTGACGATTTCCCACGTCACGTCGTTTTCGTAGTACTGTGGCATGTGTTTTGCGGTGAATATCGTTTTAGAGTTGGGGGTTGTCACGGCAGGACCCGACACTCGAAGTTCGGTTGGTGCGACTTTTTCGACGGTCACTTCAACGCTTGCCGTCACGCTCTCGTCGTATCTCGACGTAAAAGTCACGGTATACGTGCCGGGCGAGTACGGGGCAAGGTCTTTATACACGACGCCCAGAGAAGAACTCGAAGTTTTCACCGCGCAGTCTTTCGGCGCGCCTTGCGGATACACGCTGTCTATGAGATTGTTTGCATTCATTTTGTATCCGTGAGTGAGAGTTACGTTTTGTTTCAGATTTATCCGTTCGGGTTTTATGTAATCGGGGTTTTGAGAAACCGTCACGTTTATGCTTGCGGACACGCCTTTTACGGTGGCGGTTAGCGTTGCGTTGCCTTCGCTTATTCCGCTCACGTAGCCTTGTTTGTCCACTTTCAGCACGTTTTCGTCGGATGATTTGTATTTTGCACCGCGCGGAGCAATTCTGTCTTCGTTGAGCGAAACCATAGTCGTCGTGCCGACTTTAAGCGGTGCGTCGAGCGCAAGCGTCAATCCGCTCGCTTTCGGGTTCTCTCCGAAACAAGCAATGCTCACGTAGTTGTACACTTCGGGGTTTGAAACGAGATATACGCTTATTCTGCTTTCTCCGCGGCTCAAAAACGTAATCACTCCGTCTTCCGAAACGGTTGCTACGCTTGGGTTGCTTGATTTGTAGCGCACGGCTTTGTCAAGCGTGTTTTTTGGCATGAACACGAGTTTGGTTTTCAGCGTTTCGCCTGCGTAATAACCCGAATACGTCGCGTCTTCGTCAAAAGCAACGTGTTGAGTCACGACTCTTTGATTGAATTTGTAGTTGAGATTGTATTTCGAGTCGAGTTTGTCCGTGACCGCCTGCGTGTCTTGTCCGCTCTTGTCGGCAGGCGTTGCGGAAGCAATCCACAGTCCCGCCCATAGCACGACGGTGCAACACAGTGCAAATATCGCAAATATTCTCAACGCATTGAATCCCTTTCTGTCCCTTTCAAGCATAAAAATCACTTCCGATTTTTGTTTTTCTCGATATTGCAAAGTCAAACGGCTCTCGTTTGAGAGCCGTCTGCAATTCATTTTTTACGCCCACGCCGTGCCGTTGTAGGTGTAGGTTTTGCCTTTTACAAGAGCCGTACCGCCACTGTACGAGCGAACTACTTCATTGTAGTTTTGTGTGTTGCTGCTAGTGTCGGTGTAGGTCTTTGGAGTTATTGTTTCGTTGCAAGTACCTGCGCCGAAACGCGCCGTTTCCGTGATGTCGAAAACTTTTATAAATTCACCGCCAAAGCCCAATATAGCCAAAGTGCCTGCTTGTGTGCTTGTTGTCCCGCCGCTGTTGCCTTCTACTACATTAACGCTCAATTTTGCTTTTTAGGTTGCTTATGAACGGTCTTTTTATTAAAAGACTTTT
>OQVU01001198.1_pt1 | contig 10155 bp, 4 predicted proteins | sample 1691611 | NCBI WGS metagenome assembly OQVU01 (sample SAMN03418272, study PRJEB22391) | human gut metagenome | biome: human-gut; feature: organic feature; material: feces | host: Homo sapiens | place: Tanzania | collected 2013-01
GCTCGCATTCTCCGATGTTTATGCTCGATGACGCTGTACCCGGCGCAATTCAGCCGTGCAAGCCCGTTGCAATAATCCGGATATAGGGACATGTTCTCATGCACGAGGTCACCGAGCATGATTCCGAAGACCTGACGGCCGCCCAAAGATGAGGTGTACTCGCCCATATCTTTCCACATGTCTTCATTGCAGTCAAGTGAATGATAGGCGAAGTTGTCATAACCGGCAGTACGCGCACGCGGCTGCGGGTCTCCGGCAATGACCATCGAGAACTTGTCCGCATCGGATTTGATCTTGTTCAATGTGAACCTGAGCTGATATACTCCATTGATTTTCTGCGCATCGCCTTTGCCCAGCCGTTTCCAGAACATTGATTGTCCCGATTCGACAGGGGCCTGATACCCGGAAGGCTGGACCATATAGACGAATTTGGCCTTGTTCAAATCGCTCTCCAGTGAGAAACGGCCGTCGGCGCCGGTTTTCGCAAATATATAACCATCCGACACGAGGACATCAGCCAATGGTTTCGCGCTGTCGTCATAAATTATTCCTGTCACGGTAATCTCTCCGGTTTCTTTCTCCGGAATATCCGGAGAGGAAGCCGACGGAGAGCAAGACCAAGTTCCCGCGAGCAGCAGGATCATTAGAACTATCTTCTTCATATTCAATTACTTACTTCCCATTCCAATATGAGCAGGATGATATGGATGCATTGCTGTCACCTGCCACGAATGAAGAATAATTGGATTCTGCAACAGTGCTGCCCAGAACCGTTCCTCCAAACTTGCACCCGGTAATTTTCGTGCCAGCAGCGGTAGAACCGGCAACACTTCCGTAAGTCTCACCAGGTTTTGTTGGCGTAAGAGTCGTAATATCACCGAAGTACGCACAATTCTCACAACTTGAGTCTGTCCAAAGTATGCCCACGACTCCGCCTCCGCTATAAACCTCTGAACCGGCTGAGGAACCAGCAATATTGCACACTGCCGTACAGCCGGAAACTGACGAGTTGTCAGCAATTCCTATGACACCGCCGACATAAGAGCGGGAACCATTTGCCAGCGAACCGGTATTGCGGCAGTCCGAAACTTCGGCATTGCGCAGATATCCTGCGATACCGCCGGCCATACCCCTGTAGGACTTGACGGAAGCCGAATTGGTGCATCCGGAAATCTTGATAGATGCCTTATAATCATTGTCATACGCATACGCGCCGATGATTCCGGCCGTGGATCCGCTTTGCAGATTAGTTCCAGTCCACGGATTGTTGTTATAGTGCTCGTTGTCGATTTCTCCGGTATTGTGGCAATCGGTGATTTCCGAATTGCCACCCATTACGATACCGGCGATACCGCCCACATGCTGGGCACATCCGTTGGATTTGCCGCAATAATCCGGCTGGAGAATCTTGGTTTCACTCGTGCATCTCCGTAACGATGCTCCGCCTGTAGAAACGAAACCTGACACGCCGCCGATTCCTGCGAATTTATGGCTCATCGCATACTTCTGATTTGCCAAGATGTTTACGATTCCTCCTACGGAAGCATCTTCCACCGTAAGGTGACCGCCAGCGACTTTCTCTTTTTCAAACACTCCGACACCGCCGATCACACCGCCCACACCGAGGACATAGCCGGCGAACTTGTTGTTTTTCAAGTTCATCGTAATGGTCCCATTCCATTCAGGATGCGAGATGGAGATATCATCCGCCAGGCCGGCATGCCCGACCATGCCTCCGACATAGATGAAGACATAATCAGCGGACGATTCATAATTGGAAACGGTCAACGGTCCTGAGGAGCATTTTCCGTCTCCGGAAAAATCAAGCGCGGCACCACATGTCATTTCGCCATACAAACCGCCGAGAGAAAGCTGACGGGCACCTCTGAGATCAGTAGATGCTCCCATTATATCACATTTTCCATTGGCAGTATTGACATTCTTGGAAACCTGTGCACTCTCAAGATATCCGGCCACGCCGCCAATGCGCTGCAACTTCACGTCGGAAGTCGAAGCCAGGGCAGCATCATTGGTACACTCTGCAATCTTTCCGCCTTCCATATTGTATCCTGTTATACCTCCCATGTTGATATAGCGGGAAACATCGTTCTGCGAATCCACGACACGCACGGCAGCCACGGAAATCCGTCCGCAGTTCTTCGAAGACCGGACAGTTCCGGAATTGGCTGCAGCGACTCCTGCAAGAGAATGATTGTAAGAAACGGCCGCATCAGATACGGCACCGTTATTGGTACATTCATCAACGGTTCCCCCATTCATGGCGACAATGCCTCCGACGTAGAATTTACCTTGGGCCTTGGCCGTCCTGCATTTGTCAGAGGCCGTAACACTACCGTTATTCTCTGATTTGGAGATTGTTGTATTACCGGCCGCCACACCTACAAGACCTGAGACATAAGCCACAGTCGCCTCATTGAGAGAGGACGCTTCCATCAGGACTGAAGCATTGTTAGTACACTCCGAAACATTGCAATCAGTGAGTTTTTCAGCCAGAGGGGCAGCCACGCATTCCGTCAGATATTCGCCCTGGACATTGAATTCCGAAGACTCGTCTATGATGATGTTGGACAATTGCGCGCCCTCGCAAGTTCCGAACAACGGCGAAGAAGACTTCATATTCAGAATCTTCCTGTAACGGCCGTCGAAAACACCGGCAAAAGGTCTGTCAGCTGTTCCAATCGGAGTCCATTCTCCAGTCGATGCAGACATGTCAATGTTGTTCAGCAATATCGTCTTTCCGTCTTTCTGCCATTCGCTTACATCGCCACCTTCGTTCACTGTCTTGGCGAACAATCTCAATCCGTCTGCTGTAGTGATGCCATTCACGATATAGTAGTTCTGCTTGATCACAGGAAGAACCACATCCGAATCCTTGTCTGCGATATCGAAAGACACATTCGAATTGCGGATGGTCCTGGTATCACTAGGATTGTCCTCAAATGTAAGATTGTACGTTATGGTATTGTCGGCATTGACTTCGGTAGTATAAGTTATCCATTCCGGCAGGACCACGCCATTGACACCGGAAGACGGGACCTTGACGGCAACAGCCGGACATTCCTTTGCAGGAAGCATGATGTCGCCCGATTCATCATAGGTCAATTCATTTCCGAACTGGAACACGCTGAACTGGGAATCAGCCTCCTTGAAAGAAGACCGTCTGAATCCTATGGAGCCGAAACGGGCTGCAGAAGTGTTTTCATTCCACCTTACTGAAACGCGCGTCTTGGTCACGCCGCCTTCCGATACCGGCGAACCTTCCTTGACAGCTGTAATCCAATCACAGTTGACAATGTCCCATTCGACTCCGTCCTTCACCGAGACCTCAACTTCTTCGGTTCCGGCAGAGCGCGGGCCCACAGCGAACAACTTGTTTACAATGAACACATTACCCGTCTGTGAAACCTGCATCGTATATCCTCTGAACTGACCGGAAACGAACGTAAGGGTAGCGGGCGCACGATCAGAATAGTCATCGTTCGCCAATATGTTCAATGTGAATCCGCCGTCTCCGCGATGTTGTTCATCAAACACCTTGCACCAGCTGGCGTCAGACTCGATATTCCACCAAATGTCCTGATTGTTCACCTTCACATCTACACGCACGCTACGGCTTGAAGAATTGAACGGAAGAGCTTTCACTTCCGCGCCGTCATAAGAGTAGCTGACTTCGATACTCTTCACTTCCGCGCCAGTGTCATCAGGCTGTTCTTCAGAACAACCGGCAATGAAAACTGACAACAGCAGCGGCAACAGTTTAATATATTGTTTCATAAATCTCATATTTTTCAATTATTTTCTACCACGCAACCTGGTATTGCGGCTTTCAGCGGTCGATGCCCACCAGACATCCGTACGCATATTGTTGGTACCGCCAAGCCAGTTGTCCAGAGCCTCCTGATATGTAACAGGATTACGGTATTTCTCATCGGCAGGATATCTCAGGCGGGTCGGCAGGATGTAATTGTTGTCCGCAGCCTCACCATTGGTCTTGAGGACAGGATATCCGGTACGCCTGTAGTCGCACCATGACTCGATGCCGACCCAGAACATTGAAACCCACTTCTGTGTAAGAATCTTCTCCAGAGCATTGTCCGCTTCGATTTCATCGGACAGGATTCCTATGAATTTCGTCATATCCTCGCTTCCGGCAGATTCCGTTGTGTTCCATTCGAGGGCCGATTCGGTAACGGCTTCAAGGTAGATCTTCTTCACGACCGGATAACTGATATTCAGCCAACCTCTCTGACCGGCTTCCGCGAAAATGAACAGCAGTTCGGAATAATTCATAAGTGCATAATGGTCAGCATTCTTGAGATTTCCGATCTGGCCCGAATTGCCGTTCGGATATCTTCCGACCTTGGAGTTTCCGGCAGCAGAAACATTCTTCGCCAGAAATGCGTCCAGATTGCTCTTGAACAGCTGCGTCGGAGCGCCAAGCGGTTTCGTGAAATAGTAATAGTAACGAGGGTCTGCAAGTCCCTTCTTCGTGTTATACATCTCGTTGACCAATGTCTCACAAGCGATTACGCTGTTCCAGTTTCCTGATGTGACTGCATAGAACGGCGTATAGAGTGCAGAGTTGTTCTTGCTGAACCCTACCACGGCAGCATCTTTCCGGTCACGCATAAGAGGATAATCCCCACTGCCGGAATTGAAGCAATCGTAAAGTTCCGCTATCTTGTTGACGATGTTGAAGTCAGGATGTTCCGTTCCGCTCATGTCCATCACGCCGCCGTCTTCCTCAACTTTCATTGCCGCACGCATAAGCAGACGCAGATAGAGGGAATTGCCGAAACGACGCCATTTTTCTACATTGCCGTCATACATGTAATCACAGAGCGCGCTGAAATCAGTCTGCGAGATCTCACCGGAATTCTTAAGTTCTTCCGCTTTCACGAATGCGGCATTGGCATCTTCCAGCAGGGCGAACATATCGGCATAGATGAGTTTCATGTCATCATATCTGGTCGTATAGTTCAGGGTGTCCTTCTGAAGAGCGATTTTGAGGGCATCGAAATAAGGGACATTGCCGTAGGCATCCACGATATTGGACATCACCAATGTCTTGAGTATCAATGCAACGCCCTTCATTGCCGGGTTGTCTTCCTTCTCCGCCTGATGCAACATGTATTCTGCATTGCCGGCCTGAGGATAAAGTCCGAGCCAGATGGAAGCGTCCACGGACTCCGTAATGGAATAATTGTAATTCATCTGGGAAGTCACCTCGGTATTGTAATTGACGCTGTATTGCATGAGTTCCGACAGGAGGTCATATGACCTGGAGACCAGAGCATATTCCGTATTGTACAGGATAGGTTGGACAAAGGATTCCGCAGGGGCATCGTAGAGCGCATACGGATTCTTGTTCATATCGTCGAATTTGGAGCAAGCTGTAAGAAGTATTGCAGCCGCTGCAACATATCTGAAAAGTCTATTCATGTTCACAGTCAATTAGAATGTTATTTTCAGGCTTGCGCCATATTGCGAGCCAGATGGCATCTGAAGAATCTCAAAGCCCGGAATAATCGCGCTGCCTCTCATGGAGACGCCTTCCGGATCCCATCCCGGGAACTTGCTCCAGCAGACAAGGTTATTGCCATAGACAGCTATGGACAGTCCGCGGACCACCTTCGTCTTGGCGAGAAGTTTCTTCGGCAATGCGTATTCAATCCTTGCGTCACGCAGTTTCAGGAACTGGGTGCTTACGAAGTTTGCCTCCGCATTGGTATTGCTGTAAGCAGAATGGTAGTATTCTGAAATATCATTGCGCGGTATCGCATAATCATTGATCTTATAGTTGCCGTCATCCAGGAGGACCACGCCTTCGGCAATCATTCCGCCTTCACGACCGGCAAGAGTGCCGACTCCTTTTCCCCTGTAATTCAGCATCCAATTCGTATAAGAGAACACATGTCCGCCATACTGGCCGTCGAAGCTTACGGAAGCCTTGAGATCTTTCCAGCGGAACGACAGATTGAATCCGCCTCTCCACTTGGGGCTGCAGTCACCGATGTACTGCAAGTCTTCATTTGTCTGTGGCTTGCCCTGCTTGTCGAGAACCACCATACCGGAGACATTCTGCATTGTACCGTCAGCATTGACCACATATGAGCCTTCTGGTGCGCGCTTGTAACCTTTACCATACATTGATGTAAGAGAACTGCCTTCATAAGCAGTCATAAGTGCATGTGAAGAGTATCTTGCGACAATCCATGAATCGATTCCTTCACCAAGGGACAGAACCTTGTTCCTGTTGAGCGACCAGTTGAAACCGAGGTCCAGCTGCATTGAACTGGTTTTCCACAGAGTACCGTTGGCAGTAAGTTCCACACCCCAGTTCCGGACAGTACCGGCATTGGTATAAACGCTGGTCGCTCCTGTCGCATAGGATACCGGCATGTTGGCGATGAGGTTCTTCGAATTGCCGTCATAGTACGCCACATCCAGGCTCAGGCGGTTCTTGAACATCCTGATATCCGCGCCGATTTCCCATGAAGTGACGATTTCCGGCTTCAGGTGGCCGTTTGACTTCGCTGTAGGAAGAGATACGCCGCCAGGGAATTTGGTACTTGCAAGATAATCCTCGATTCTGTACGCCGACGTGTCATGTCCGACCTGCGCCCATGACGCCCTGATTTTCATCAAGTTGACCAAGCCGTTGGTGCGGCCGAAATCCAGCAGGTCATTAAGGGCAACGCTGGTGGACACGGACGGATAGAAATACGACCTGTTTTCTGAAGGCAACGTGCTGGACCAGTCATTACGTCCTGTCAAATCCAGAAAAATGGCATTTTTCCAGGAGAACTGCAGAAGGGCGTAGAGTGAATTAGTCTGGGTCTTATACCCGTAATTGTCCACTTTGATTTCGCCAAGTGAGTTGGCAAGAGAGTACACGGCTGCCTGCTTGAGTTTATCCGCAGTCTGTGCCTGACGGCGATAATTCTGATTGATGATATTTCCTCCGAAGTTTCCGGTAAAATGGAAATCCGAGCCGAGTTCCCTGTCATATTTCAGGAGAAAATCTCCCGTAATCTGCACCGAAGAAATGTTCTGTTCACGGTACCATCCGTCAGGATTGGCCTGGGTGGATGTCGCCTGCTGCTGCGTACGGAAGTCCAGGTTCATGTCGAGGCCGCCACGAAGCATGAGGGTAAGACCTTTGCATAGCGTCATGTCGAACTTGGCATTTCCATATACCCTGTTGCGCAGCTGCGTGTTGACACACTCGTTTGCAACGAAGTAGGCATTGTTCTTTCCGCCCGAAAGGCTATTGTCCTGCTTGAGGTTTTCCATTCCCGGAAGCCAATAATTCTTCACCCACGACATATCCACGTTAGGCGCATAAGTCCAAAGGCTGTACATCACGGAGGTAGAACCATAACCGGAAGACGTAGGGATATTGTCACACTGCTGTCTCTTGTAAGTTATGGAAGTTTCGGCAGTCATCCAGTTGGACAATTTGTTGCTTGTCCTGAGCGAAACATACTGTTTGCTGTAATCGGTATTTGGAACCATCATGTCTCCACGAGTATCGCTGAATGTCGCGCGGATGGAGTTCTTTCCGCTGATTTTTCCGGAAACCGACAGTGAATTGCTGACCACGTAGGCAGTCCTGAAATAATCCTTGAACCAGTCGCCGCGGCTTACGAACGGAGTCGCAGTTCTCTGGAAATCACCATCTTCATTTTTGGCGCCTCCGATTGAAAGCCTGTCATCGTAATACTGATATTGCAATGAACCGTCCATCCGCGGGCCCCAGGATTCCAGACTCACGGTACTGGTATAATCCGGTACAGGATGATAGCCCAGTCCCTTGGCATTGTCGCCGCTTCTGAGATAGTAGTAATAGTTGGAATTGGTACCTTGACCATATTCATACTGAAGTTCCGGCGATGTCGTCAATGTTTCGAACATCACATTCGTACTATATGAAACACTGAGTTTCGCATCCTGGCTTCCTCCGGACTTGGTAGTGATGATGATCGCGCCATTGGCGGCATTCGAACCATAGAGTGCCGTAGCGGCAGGTCCCTTCAACACCGTAATATTCTCAATGTCATCAGGATTGACATCACTGGTTCCATCACCATAGTCGATGGCAAAGGTGGACTCATCACTGCCTGAGGTAGATGATGTGGACGTATTGAACATAGGCACACCGTCGATGACGAACAATGCCGAGTTGTTGGCCAGATCCACCGATGACTCTCCTCTCAATGTCACACGCATCGATCCGCCCGGGCCGGAGTTTGTCCTGTCAATGGCGAGACCGGCAACCTTGCCGGCCAGTCCTCCTACCCAGTTGGACGATGTGGCGGCATTGGAAAAGTTCCCACCGTCAACCTTGGTCGCAGCATATCCGAGCGATTTTTCATCCCTCTTCATACCGAATGCCGTAACGACCACAGATTCAAGCACCTGTGCATCGTCCATCATCCTCACGCTGATTTCCGACCTGCTGCCGACCCTGACAGTTTCGTCCTTGTAGCCCATTGAACTGAATCTCAATTCCTGTCCTGCTGCTACTTTGATGGAATAAGCACCGTCATTGTCAGTAATGACGCCCGTAGTTGTTCCGACAATTAACACGCCGACTCCCGGAAGAGGTTTCCCTTCAGAATCTCTCACGACTCCAGACACAATGCGAGGTTCCCGGGTGCCGGCAGATTGTTCCGTCACCGTCTGCGATTTCGCCGCAATATTTGCATCGGCCGGCTTCAAACTCGTATCCGTCTTGATGGCAATTTTGTTTCCGAGCACCTCGAACGTGCATCCAGTTCCTGCCAATGCTTTTTCAAGCACTTCGCTTACGGGCTCGTTTTCGGCATTGACCGTCACATTCCCCGCCTGTTCAAGTACTTGAACGCTGTAAAAAAAGGTATAACTGCATTTCTTTTCGACTTCCGCTACAAATTCCCGCAGCGGCATGTCCTTGACAGCTATGCTGATGACCGGTTCCTGCCGAACTTCCGCCGCATTGACGGAAGAGGAAGCCCCGAGGCATACTGCCAACCCCACAGAAAACATTGCGACAAGCAATCTTTTCATAAAATTATTCATATTGTCGTGATTTATGGTTTTTCGGTAAACTCATGCTCACTATTGGAGCACACCATTCCAGAAATAGAAGTTTCCGCGTGTGCCGGTGGTGCTGCCGATGGCATAAGTGCTGAGGTTGGTTTCTTCGGTGATGGTGGTGCCGTTGACGGTTCCGCCGAATCCGCAGGCTGTCGTCACGCCGGCTGAACTTGCAGCGTCGGCTTTGCCTATGATGCCGCCGAAGACTCTTTTACCTGTGATTGTTTGGGAATTCTCGATAATTGTCCCATAATAACGGCATCCGTCAACTGAAGACGAGACAGCTTCTCCGATAATTCCTCCAGCATCAGCACATGCACTTCCTCCATCTGCACTTGTAATGTTGGACTTTACATAACAAGATGATACTTTGCAGTTTGATACGACACCGGCAATTCCGCCACCAGGGGCTGAACGAGTGATATCTTCTGTCGAACTGCAATTTGTGATAGTCGCGTTTGACAGATAACCTGCAATTCCTCCGGCAGCGCCGCGGTAAGCATAGACGGAACCGGTGTTATGACAATCATCTATTATTGCAGAATACGAATCGGTGTTGTCTGCTGAATATCCAATACTGCCAACGATGCCACCAGTTACATTTCCGGAATAATTATTTGACCAAATGTTATTGTTGTAATGATTGTTCTGCTGGCGTCCGGAATTCGTGCAATGCTTTATTTCGACATTTCCACCATAAAGTCTGCCGGCAATTCCGCCGAAATGTATAGTGCAACCATTCGTCTTTGAAGTTTGGTCTGTCATCTTCACATAAACTGAACTTGAACAATCCGATATTTTTGCCCCTTTCGTAGCACCTCCAATAATTCCACCAAATCCCGAGAGTTTGTGCTGCATGGCTTTTTTCGAAGGAGATTGAATTGTTATGATTCCTGAAGCATTCATACCGGAGATGTTTATAGGAGCGCCATATGCACAACCGATAATTCCTCCGAAGAAAGACTCCGCAGCTATATTCGCCGCAGCACTTATATCATAAGTAATGTTTGATTTGCTCTACCCGAATGGCTTCCGCTTGCTTTTCCAAGTCCT
>OQVU01001199.1_pt1 | contig 10150 bp, 9 predicted proteins | sample 1691611 | NCBI WGS metagenome assembly OQVU01 (sample SAMN03418272, study PRJEB22391) | human gut metagenome | biome: human-gut; feature: organic feature; material: feces | host: Homo sapiens | place: Tanzania | collected 2013-01
TTCCTTCAATATCTATCAGTGCCTTGGTTGTTCCTATACCAAGTCTTGTTCCCATTCCGGCACAGCTTATAACAATTGTTTTAGAAACTGACATAACTTATCCTCCGAATACGCAGCATGTGTTGCTGATTTTAATACAGCGGGAGCAATATCCCTCACTCCGCCAAAACCAATACCGATTTCTGCCGCAGCAATCATATCGGCATCATTATTTCCGTCGCCAATCGCAACAAACGGTTTATCAAAACTGTTTACAACCGTCGCCTTATCAATTACCTGTATATCTCCAACAATCCGGTCATTCTTAACCTCTGCCTTTGAACAATAGAAAGAATGACCTACTCCTAATTTTTTCATAAGGTCTTCAATCCATATATCAAGATTGCCGGTTATTACATAGCATCTGTCGCTATTCTGTCTTATAAATGTGGCAACCTGCTCATTAAGAGGAATATTTTCAACTATTTTTCTGACCTTTGATACCGGTATATCCTTCAAAATACTGACTCTTTCACGAAAGCTTCTTTCAAAAGGAATCTCTCCCCTCATAGCTCTTTCTGTCAGTTCTCTCATTTCTTTATCTTTTCCAATTTCAGCAGAAATTTCCGGCAGGATTTCCACTTTGGTTATTGTTGCGTCCAAATCGAACAGGAATACATACTCGCTCATCCCAATCCTCCAATTTTTAAACATATAAGATGATATTAACATTTTATTATCATATAGGCAAGTATCCATCTATAAAAAAACTCCCGGAATTCTTCCCGGGAGTTAAATGTCTATTATAAATTAAAATATATAATTAAGCGGATTAACTGACTGACCGTTGATTCTGATTTCAAAATGCAGGTGTGGTCCTGTGCTGTATCCTGTATTACCTGAGTATGCAATAACCTGTCCCTGTGTAACTGTCTGTCCATAGGTTACAGCTATTGAATTCAGATGGCCATATCTTGTCATGCTGCCGTCCGAATGACGTATATCAACGCAATATCCGTAATTGCCATACCAGCCTGCCATAGTTACAACACCTGTGGATGATGCTCTTACAGATGTTCCGACCGGTACTGCTATGTCAACACCGTTGTGCATACCATTAATTGGTGCAGGTCTGTATCCCCAATGAGATGTAACATATGTAGAATGTACCGGATTAATATATGTAGGAGGTGTTAATGTGCCTCTCTCTATAATCTTAGGTACTGATTCTGTACTGATTTCCTGTTTAATAATTTCTCTTGAAGATTCTGTTCCGTTCACATAAGTAACAAGTGCTACAACCGAACGTTTCCCTTCTGAACCCTGCTGGATAACATTCTCTGTTCCAACGTATAATGTATCGTTGTCCACATACTGCACAGGTGCATTATATGACTCACTGTAAGATTTCTCTTCAACAACTTTGACAGAAACCTCTGATGCAGGCACTGTTATTGTGAGGACATCACCTTCATATATTGCGGTATCTACCGTAAATCCTTCATTCAGTGCTATCAATTCATCAAGTGAAAGACCGTTATCCCTCGCTATTGATGAAAGGCAGTCTCCCGAAGCAACAACATAGGTCTCCTTCTCTGCGTGTTCTTTAGTAACAAGTTCATATGCCTCATCTACACTGACAACATCTCCGGAATTACTCTTTGTCGCTATAACTTCTATATTTTCAACAAAACCTATCGAAAGTACGCCGTCTTTATATGATGTACTCTCTGCTTTTTTTGCAGCCGACTCGCTCACTGAACCATCTTCAGTCAAAAGCACCTTAGCTGCTTCATTAAGCTGCTTGTCCGCTGAAACAAAATTTATCTTATACGAACTGTATATTCCGTTATCTTCTTCATTAATGACAATTGAGAAATTAGATGTATCCGCATATCTGTTCTTAACACGTTCAAGCAATGCCACAACATCATCAAGTGATGCAAGAGTTACGGTAAAATCATCAATTCTCACTGTATATGCTGTTACCTGTTCGGATGGAACGCTCGCTTCTGTTGAAAGAGAATTATAAATCTTTTCCGTCATCTGTTCCTTGGAATAAACAGCACCTCCGCTTGTCTGCTCGTTAAGCTGCATATCAGCTTCCACAAGCACAAGTCCTTCACTCTCTGAATCAAGAAGATTCCTTGCATCAAGCAAGGCATTTTCTGCTACCTGTGAGTCACTTACATATCCAAGTTCATTGCCGTTAAGCACTACCATATATCTTGAATCTACAGTGTACTTATTTCCATCGCCGGACACCCTGTTCACAAAAGGAATTGCAACTAATGTAAATAATACTGCAATTACTGCTGTTTTAACATAGGACATATTAGATTTCAAATAACTCTTTAATGCTTTCATTGCTGCTCCTTGATTGTAACATTTTTGTAACAAATTGAATTTTAACAGAACTTTGCTGTCTTGTAAACCCCTTTATAGTTTTTTCTTACTCATTTCTTTGAAATTTCACAATTAACGGTACCAAAGTACCAACTGTTTCTTCAATGGACATACCATCAAGCGAGACTGTTATATCTGCATATTTTTCGTATAATACGCATCTTTCATCATATAAGTCTTTAAGTGTCTGTCCTTCTTTAATTGCAACGCCACGTCCTTTGAGATTGGACAACCTTTCATTAATTGTGGCAAATTCTGCTTTAAGATATACCACAATTCCAATTTCTTTAAGGTGTTCCATTGCGTTTTTACCATAGATTACACTTCCGCCCGTGGCAATAACCGTCTTATCTGCTTCGAGTTCGGAATTAATTCTGTCCTCTATTTTAAGAAAGCCATCGTTACCACACTCTTCTATAATGTCACTTAACAATCTGCCTTCCTTGTGCTGGATAACGATATCCGAATCAACAAAATGATACCCCATTGCCTTTGCGAGAACAACTCCCGCACTGCTCTTGCCAACACCCGGCATTCCAATTAATACTATGTTATTTTTCATATCATTATTTCTTTCTTACTGAATATCCAAATGTTCCTATTTTTTCACCTAATGTAAAATATTCTCCATGGGAATAAGCAACAAGGTCGGAATCATTAAGATTAAATTTGTTGTTTTCGTCCATATATCTGTCATCAACCGTGACATTGACAACTTCTGCAATAAACATATCGTGTGAACCAAGTTTTTTAACTTCTACAACTTTACATTCAATATTTACCGGGCTTTCCTCAATTCCTACCGCATCAATCATCTTTGAAGGGAGTGGAGTGAGATTCATTTCTTTAAATTTATCCACATCTCTTCCTGATCTGACTCCGCAGTAATCTGTGGCATAAGTAAGATCTTTTGTTACAAGATTAATAACAAATTCACCTGTTTCTTCTATAATATCATGTGAATATCTTTCCGGTCTTACGGAAATTGACACCATTGCAGGATCCGAACATATTGTTCCTGTCCATGCTACAGTTACAATATTCGGTTTCTCACCCTTTCTGTTACAACTTACCATTACAACAGGCAATGGATAAAGCATATTGCCCGGTTTCCAACTTTGTTTACTCATAATTTCTGTCTCCTTACTGTGTTATTTCCATCATAATTTCAGGAACCACCTGTTTCTTTCTTGATACAACTCCCGGAAGATAAACAACATCATCCGATCCCTGCACACCGAAAGCGCGCTCAACAAGTTCCATTGCACCATCACCTACACATAAAAGTTCTGTTCCCGGTTTGATAATATCCGTAAGCATAAAATAAAGCATATTGACGCCAAGGGATTTGTACTGTTCCTTCATATATGTCATTACTTTTTTCTTTACCTGATCCAGTTCTTCACCGTCCATACATGACACCTGACCGATACCAAAGGTCGTATCTCCGATAGAAAATCGTTTGAAGTCTCCGGTAAAAAGTTCTTTTGCTGTCTTTTCGCTGATATTGCTTCCGGCAAAGAACATCTCATGTGCATGTTCTTTTATATTAATTCCTGCAATTTCAGCCAGTGCCTTACCTGCTTCCCTGTCCATTTCTGTACATGTAGGACTTCTGAATATCAATGTATCCGATATAATCGCAGAACACATCAAAAGTGCAATCTTAGGTTCTATCTTAACACCTGCATCCACATACATTTTATATATTATGGTTGCGGTGCATCCAACCGGCTTATTATAAAAAAATACAGGAGAAATTGTCTCCACGGCGCCAAGCCTGTGATGATCTATTATCTCTAAAATATCTGCACTTTCTATACCGTTTACCGCCTGATTAGCTTCATTATGGTCAACCATAATAATCTTTTTCTTATCAACATCCAAAAGATTACGTCTTGATATCATTCCCACATAATTGCCGTGTTTGTCAAGTATTGGGAAATCACGGTGCCTTTTTTCAGCCATAACTTTTCTGATGTCATCAACAAAATCATCCAGTCTGAATGTTACAAGACTGTCCTTTTTCATTACATGACCGATTGGTACACTCTGAAAAATAAGTCTTGATACTGTCAGGGCATCATGTGGTGAACTGATAATTGTACATCCGCATTCCGTTGCAAGCCTTGATATTGTTATTGATACCGGTGCTTTTTCACATATAACAAGACATCCTGCTCCCATCTCTATAGCACAAAGCTGTGCCTCATATCTGTTTCCTAATATAACTATATCACCGGTCTCGATGCTTTCTTCTATTATGTCAGGAGTTGCCACCGCTGTTATTACCTTACCGCTTACGCATGGACGATTATGGTTAGTGCACACAATCCTTCCTTCAAGTGTCTCCGCAATCTGCTTATAGGTTGTCTCCGCCTCCTCAAGCATATGGTTATCAACAACTTCCATATAAGATGTTGCTATATCCGTTATTGTGATTAGTCCCTCAAGCTTCTTATTTTTGACAACCGGAAGCGTAATAACGCCTAATTCTTTCATCAGATTCCACGCATTTTTCATGGAAATGGTTGATTTAACACTTTCCGTTTTTCGTATCTTAAGGTCACTCACCTGTACACGCACATCCTGTAAAAGGGGTGGTACGGCAACATCACATTTTTTCAGGACAAACTGGGTCTCCTCATTAAGCTGTCCGGCCCTGTATGGATGGTAGTCCTCTGTTCCTGTAATTTTATTTTTAAGATTAGCATATGCTATTGCTGAACATACCGAATCCGTATCCGGGTTACGATGTCCTACTACATAAACTTCGCTCATATGTTACTCCTGTTTAACTTAGTTTCTTATCATAGTATCATTTTTTCTAAACTTGTCAACTCTCATACTATGCCCATCAGAGCAGTTCCGGATGATTCTCAAGTCTGTCTGCTTCAGTTAATTTCCTAATAACCCTGCAGGGAACTCCCGCAGCAATAACTCCTTGCGGGATATCATGGGTAACCACACTTCCTGCTCCTATTACAGTACCTTCTCCGATTGTTACTCCTCCGCACACGGTTACATTTCCCGCAATCCAACAGTTATCACCTATTACAATAGGTCTTGCATATTCTTTATCTGTAATTGTCCCATCTTCCCTTGTATACACGTTTCTATCCTGATACATAAGTGGATGAACCGGTGTCAGAAGCGACACATTCGGTCCCATAAAAACATTTTTTCCTATTTTAACAGGTGCACAATCAAGACATGTCAGATTAAAATTCGCATAACTGTTATCTCCTATTTCGGTAAAACATCCATAGTCAAACTGAATTGGTCCTTGAAGATACACATTTGTTCCTCTGTTTGGAACAAGCTTATCAAGAATTTTGTTCCTGTCATCATCATTTTCATATAAATCATTATATTTTTTACTGAGTATATGTGCAGCCTGTCTCATTTCTGCCAGTTCTTTGTCTGCCGGGTCATATATAAGGCCGGAAATCATTTTTTCTATATCTGTCATAAAAAGTACCTTCTTATATCCATTATATTAATTAAAAAAGGGAATATGCCCGACAGACACATTCCCTGCTTGAATTTTCAATTAAAGGAGCATTGGTATTGATGAAAAATATGGATAGAAATGACCAAGGAAGAGTGTTCCTACAAGGTAATCTCCGATTACAAGACCTGCAACAAGAATAATTGTTGCCAATACATATTTATTTTTCTCTGAAACCATGCCACGGATAATTTCAAGTGACTGTAACAGTGCAACAACAAGTGCTGCAAAATACAAACCAGCAAGAATAGTTCCGTTAATTCCACCGACATGTACAAAACCATTAATAAATCTTACAAGAAGAGCAGTTCCGATAGCCGGTGAAACAGCTCCGCCAAATCTTGCAACATTAACAAGGTTTACCTTATCTTTCTTAATTACAAGAGCATTAACAAGATATGCCATACCTATTACAATTGCGGCCATAAGAATAGCGTACACTATAGGGAAGAAAATTGCCTGAACCCATGTTCCTCCTGATATACCTGCGTATCTTAAAATATCGCCCTTATCCGTATAATGATAAGCAAACGCGCCATAACTTCTCTTTGCTATAGCAAGAATGTGCCATACATGCCCAAGAAGGTTGAATATGCTTACCAATACATAAAGAACCACAACTGTCGCCATTGAGGTAATTGCAGTCTTAAGTGTAGCTGTCTTATAATATGTATCAGCCGCATCAAGTGGGTTCTTAGCTGTTTCTTTAATGCTGTTAATTACGGGTGTAAAAAGATTGTCGCCCTTAACCTTAGGCTGTTTCTGAGGTGCTGTATATGTTCCCTGCTGTGGTGCAGTATACGTTCCCTGAGGTGCAGTATATGTTCCCTGAGTTCCCTCGTTATTCTGTGGTGCACCATAAACATTCTGCTGTGGTGCTGTCTGCTGACATGTACATACTTCTCCGTCAGCAAGCTGCTTACCACAAAAAGTACAAAATCCCATTTTGATTCCTCCTAAATAGATAATTACAAACTATATAGCAAATTATACCATTACCACATTAATTTGACAATACTCCACCACTTAATTTAAAATAAAATTATCCGGAGGTAGCAAAGTGAAAGTAGTAATTCAAAGAGTATTAAATGCATCAGTCAAAGTTGACGGCAATATAACAGGTAAAATCAAAAAGGGACTTCTTATTTTTTTAGGTATAGAATCCGGTGATTCAGACGATATGTTAAAGAAATATGCTGATAAAATTGTCAGGATGCGCATATTTGAAGATGACAATGGCAAGACCAACAGGTCTCTCTCCGATGTAAACGGCGAGCTCCTCATTGTATCACAATTTACATTATGTGCTGATTGCAGCCATGGCAACCGCCCTTCTTTTATCGGAGCCAAAGAGCCGCTTGAAGCAAAACGTATGTACGAAAAATTTATATCCGTCTGCAGTGAACAGGTTCCCGTAGTAGAACACGGTGAATTCGGTGCCGATATGAAAGTGGAACTTCTTAATGACGGTCCATTTACAATCATTCTATAAAAAAAGGCTGTAAAAGAATTCCGTCCATACGGAGGGTTCTTTTACAGCCTGTTCTGATTCAGTCTTAATAATTACAGTGATCTGACTGCCTTAACAACATTTTCTGTTGTAATTCCAAATTTCTTGAAAAGTTTATCTGCAGGTGCACTCGCTCCGAAGCTGTGCATTGTAACATAAGCTCCGTCAAGGCCCACATATCTGCCCCAGCCGAAATCTGAAAGCGCTTCAACTGCAACTCTCTTTCTGCAGCTCTTAGGAAGAACAGCTTCTTTATATTCGTCACTCTGCTGTTCAAATATATCCATACATGGCATACTTACAACTCTTACATCTGTTCCTTCTTTTTCAAGGATTTCTTTTGCTTCAACTGCAAGAGATACTTCTGAACCTGATGCTATGATAATTGCATCAGGAATTTCCTTAGTTGAATCAGCAATAACATAACCACCCTTTAATGCTTCCTTAGAAGAACCGTCTATCTGTGGAAGATTCTGTCTTGAAAGAACAAGTGCTGTAGGTGTGTCCTGATTTGTAAGGGCATAATACCAAGCTGCCGCTGTTTCAGTAGCATCACATGGACGATATACTGCAAACCCCGGCATTGAACGGAACATTGCAAGCTGTTCGATAGGTTCATGTGTAGGACCATCCTCTCCAACACCGATACTGTCATGTGTAAGAACGTATGTCAAAGGAAGTTTCATAAGTGCCGAAAGTCTTGCCATTGGCTTAACATAATCACTGAATACAAAGAATGTAGATACAAAACTTCTTAATCCTCCGTGGAGCATCATACCATTACCGATAGCTGCCATAGCTATTTCCCTTACGCCAAAGTGCATATTGCTTCCCGCATAATTCTCAGCAGAAAAATCACCTGCACCTTCCATATATGTCTTGGTAGATGGTGCAAGGTCTGCAGCACCGCCCATAAGGTTAGGCATAACTTTTTTGGCTTTATTAAGTATTTTACCTGACACGCTTCTTGTTGCCTCAGGCTTATTGTCAAACGCCCAGAATTCTTCCGTATCAAGAACCTTTTCAGCAAGGTTTTTATCAAAATAAGTATCCCATAATTTTTTCATTTCAGGATATTTAGTACAATATTCTTCAAAAAGGGAATTCCACTCTGCTTCTTTTTTTGCGCCCTTCTTAGCAAGTTCTTTGTAATTTTCATATACTTCATCAGGTACATAGAAACTTTCATCCGATGGCCAGTTAAGGGCTTTTCTGAGCTCTGCCACATTATCAACCCCAAGAGGTTCTCCGTGGGCACTTGCTTTTCCTTCCTTTGCAGGACATCCAAAACCGATTTTTGTTTTAACTGTAATAAGTGAAGGTCTTGTTGTATCAGCCTTTGCTGCTTCTATCGCTGCTCCGATTTCTTCTATGTTGTTTCCGTCTTCGACAGTAATTGTCTGGAATCCGAATGACTCAAATCTTTTCTGAACATTTTCAGTAAATGCAATATTGGTACTTCCTTCAATGGAAATACTGTTAGAATCATATATAACAATAAGTTTATTAAGCTTTAATGTTCCTGCAAGTGACATTGCCTCAGAAGAAATTCCTTCCATCATACATCCGTCACCACCAAGTACGTATGTGTAATGGTTAACTACAGGATAGCCTTCTTTATTAAAAATTGCCGCAAGATGTGCCTCCGCAGCTGCCATTCCCACTGCCATTCCCATTCCGGCTCCGAGAGGTCCTGTTGTTGCCTCAACTCCTACCGTATGTCCATACTCCGGATGTCCCGGTGTTAATGAATCAAGCTGTCTGAAATTCATCAGATCTTCTTTGGTAAGACCGTATCCAAAGAGATGGAGAAGCGAATATAACAATGTGGAACCATGACCTCCTGAGAGGATGAATCTGTCTCTGTCAGCCCATTGAGGATTGGCAGGATTGTGATTCATATGATTGCCCCAAAGTTCATATCCGATTGCAGCACATCCTAATGGGAGTCCGGGATGACCCGAATTAGCTTTCTGCACAGCATCCGCTGCTAATACTCTGATGGCATTTACTGACATCTGTTCAAGATTTGTACTCATAATAAAAATTCCTTTCCGTTAAGGCCTGATGACCATTTATTTCAAAAAATGTTTTTCCTTTAAAGATATTAATCCATTCCTCTTCTTTCCAAAGAAGTTTCTGGATGATTTGCCGCACTTTATTATGGCGGAATCGACTATCTTCTTGACTTTTTCAATTTCTGTACCTTCATCATCGCCATTAAGTTCATCAATTGATATATATAACCCTGAAAGCGCTCTTTCGTCAATAGCATATCCTTTAACTCTGGCGTATTCCGTTGCAACGTCAACAAGTTCATTAACGGAATAGTGCTTAAGTTCCAGCTTGTAATCAAATTTATCCCTGAGGCTTTCGCAATTATAAAACAGTCTTTTTAATGCAAATTCCTCTCCTGTAAAAATAACAAGCATTGAAGCTGTATCGGTTTCCATAAACTGATTAAGTTCTTCAACCACATCCCTGTTGAGTTTCTCTGCATTTTCAACAATAAGTGTTGTGCCTTTTATCTTATCAGCCGATGCGGCAACACCTTTTGCATTCAGGACTTCTGCTCTTGTTTTTGCAATCTTCAGTTCCCTCTGTTCGTCATTGGCATGCAATGATTTAAAAAGATTAATCGCAAATCCTGTTTTATCAGTGTCTTTTTTCCCGATTATGATTATATTTCCATGTCTTGAAGTACCATCCGGAATCTCATGTCTCTTTCCGTTAATAAAATGGAG
>OQVU01001201.1_pt1 | contig 10141 bp, 10 predicted proteins | sample 1691611 | NCBI WGS metagenome assembly OQVU01 (sample SAMN03418272, study PRJEB22391) | human gut metagenome | biome: human-gut; feature: organic feature; material: feces | host: Homo sapiens | place: Tanzania | collected 2013-01
ATGTGTAAATGGTATGGTAACGTGGGTAACTGATAATAGAGAAAAGTACGATGAATATTTAAAAGCAAAGAAAAATGCAAATAAGAATTATCATTCAGGCAGTTATAATCCATATGATTCAATGGATGATTATGATGATCCGGAGGACTACTATTATGACAATATGGATGAATATGATGATTATGGCGATGCAGAAGATGACTGGGATGATTATATGGATGAATAGGGGGTTAACTATTCTATCTATTTGTACGATAAATATATTAGAAGGTTGAGTTCAGAATCAGCCAAAACAATTGAATATATAATGAAAAGGAATTTATTAATGATTCAAATTGATGATGCTTTTTTCTTTATTTAATTTATTTATTTACACATTCAAGGAGGAATGAAAAATGAGTAGTATATTTACAGATTCAAATGTATCAACAATAGCTAATGGAGTAGCAGCATATTCAAATATGAATAATAAAGGAGCTGCTAATAAGTCAGCAAAGATGAGTAATAATAGTAGTGTTAATGACAGTGCATCGACTGCTGAAACAAGTGCATCAGATACAGTTAAGAAGACTAAAGTAAGTGGAAAGACAATAGGCACGCCTGAATTATCTGAAAAAGCGGCAAAATATTATGAGACACTTAAGAAGAAATATTCTAATATGGATTTTATCTTAGTAAGTGCTGATATGAAAGAGCAGGCTAAGAGCCAGGCAGGAAGTTATGCTAATGCAAATAAGATGGTCGTGCTAATTGATGAAGAGAAGATAGAGAGAATGGCTGAGGACGAGAAGTTCCGTAAGCAGTATGAGGGCATTATTGCAAATGCAGCAAGTGGCATTTCACAACTTGGAAGTAAGATAGCAGGCAGTGGTGCAAGTGTAAAAGGCTATGGTATGCAGGTTAATGATAATGGAACAGCCGCATATTTTGCAGTTCTTGAGAAATCAAGTGAAGCACAGAAAGAGCGTATTGCTAAGAAATCAGCAGAGAATAAGGCTAAGAAGAAAGAAGAGCAGAAAAAGGCTGATAAGGAATCTAAACAGGAAAGATTAGAAAAGAGTCGTGAAAATAATGCAGCAAAGAAGTCATCAGGAGTTAATTCGACTGATATAAATGTGAGTGAGGACTCTGATACAGTTACTATTACGGCATCATCTATTGACGAGCTTCTGAGAAAGATAGATGATTATAACCAGCTTTATAAGAGTGATAAAGTAAGAACAGATGCGGAGAAGAAAGTCGGTCAGCGATTTGATTATTCTATTTAAGTATACAATAAAATATTTAAAGATTTGGAGATTTACAAATACAAATGAATAATTCGGCTAATTTAGATTTGACTGAAGGAAAGATTACAACTAAGTTATGGCATTTGCGATACCTTTAATGCTTGGAAATGTGTTACAGCAGCTCTACAATCTGGTTGATACATGGGTTGTTGGAAAATATATCGACGAAAATGCTTTAGCGGCAGTAGGGTCATCATATACTTTGATGACCTTTTTGATGTCCATAATAATAGGCTTGTGTCTTGGAAGCAGTTCATTTATTTAAATGGCATTTGGAAAAAGAAGAGAAGATTTGATAAGAAATGGAATATACACATCATTTGTAATAATTGCGACATTGACAGGTATATTAATGCTTATATCATATTGTGAAATAAATGAAATTCTTAATATAATGAATGTTCCTGATAATGTGAAAAGTAGAATGAAGATATATATGCTATATTGTCTTGCGGGTTTTGCAAGGCCGCTTATGGCAATATTTGTAAATGCATCTAAGACAAATATTATAAATATCGGGGTACACTATTTAAGGATAGAGGGTGAATTTTATATAGGAATTGGCATTTTATTTATGCTATATGGCTATTAGCGCACAGTTAACAGTCCGATGGTTTCTGTAATATTAACAGTTATTTCACTTGGCACAAGAGTGATTTTAGCATATGTATTGTCGGGAATTTCATTTATCGGAGTTACAGGGATATGGGGAGCCATACCAATTGGCTGGTTTTTAGCAGATTTTATAGGAATTATAATATATTTATATGATGTCAGGGTCAAAAGGTCTAAAAAAATATGAGCATGTGTATAGGTGAGTGAAAGACCTTTGAAACCACTACAATATGAGCATAGTTATGGAGGAATTTATATGTGTACAGCAGCAACTTATAAGACAAAAGATTTTTATTTTGGAAGAACTTTAGATTATGAATTTTCCTATGGAGACGAGATAACGGTCACACCGAGAAATTATGTATTTAATTTCAGACATATGGGTGAGTTAAAGACTCATTATGCAATGGTTGGAATGGCGCATGTTGCAGATGAGTATCCTCTTTATTATGATGCATTTAATGAAAAGGGCTTATGTATGGCGGGACTTAATTTCGTTGGAAATGCAGTTTATGAAGAGATTGATGATTCGAGGGAGAATGTGGCCCAGTTCGAATTTATTCCATGGATATTAAGTAAATGTGCAACTGTAAATGAGGCACGTAAGTTATTAGATAAAATGAATCTTGTAGGAACGCAGTTTAATGAAGCGTTTGCAGCAGCACAACTACACTGGATTATAGCCGACGAAAATGAGGCGATAACGGTTGAATGTGTTAAGGAAGGCTTGAAAATATATGATAATAAAGCGGGTGTTCTTACGAATAACCCACCATTTCCACAACAGATGTTTCTATTGAATCAATATATAAGTTTATCATCAAAGCAGCCAGACAATACATTTTCGAAAATGCTTGATTTGCAGCAATATAGCAGAGGAATGGGAGCAATCGGGCTTCCGGGAGATTTATCATCGACATCGAGATTTGCAAGGGTTGCATTTACAAAATTGAATTCGATTTCAAGTGACTCAGAGGAGGAAAGCGTAAGCCAGTTCTTTCATATATTAGGTTCCGTTGACCAGCAAAGAGGGTGCTGTGAAGTGGCAGATGGAAAATATGAGATAACCTTATATACATCATGTTGTAATGCAAATAAGGGTATCTATTACTACACATCATATGATAACAGCCAGATTTCAGCAGTAGATATGAATAGAGAGAATTTAGACGGAAGTAATCTTATTAAATATCCTTTACTTACAAAAGGACAGATTATGTGGCAGAATTAATGATATATGAATTGCACATTTGGTAAAAATGTGCAATTTTTTTCTTTAAATTACCTGATTTTTTATTTGCGGATAGAAACATAGAGTGATATTATTATAACTAAAGTTAGAGAAAACTAACTAAAATATGACATATATAACTCGATAAGATATGAGGATTGTGACATATGAGATTCAGATGCCATTGATTTATATGTTGAAATAAAAAGATAAAGGAGATTTAAAGATGTTTATTGATATTAAAGGAGCCAGAAAACAGTATGGTAGTGGGGAAACACTGGTAAATGCATTAGACGGAGTGGACATATCATTAGATGAGGGAAAGATTTATGTAATTCTAGGGCCATCGGGTTCAGGAAAGAGTACCCTGTTAAATATGATAGGAGGACTTGATTCCTTAGATTCAGGAACAATTACAATTTCAGGCAGAAATATAAGTAACGCCAATAAGAAAGATTTGACAGAATACAGAAGAGAGGATATTGGTTTTGTGTTCCAGTTCTATAATCTCATTCCTGATTTAACAGTTCAGGAGAATATAGAGGTGGTTTCAGATATTTCTAAGAATCCTATGGATATTGATGAGGTATTAGAAGCACTTGACATTAGCAAATACCGTAGACGTTTTCCTAAGGAATTATCAGGAGGACAGCAGCAGAGAGTGGCAATTGCGAGAGCACTTATTAAGAATCCTAAATTACTTCTTTGTGATGAATTGACAGGTGCGCTTGATTCTAAATCATCACGTAGTGTACTTAAATTCATTGAGAAAGTTAATGAGCAGTTTAAGACTACTATAATCATTATTACACATAATGAGGCAATAGCTGATATGGCGGATAAGGTAATCAGAATTAAGGACGGTCGTATTGATTTGTGCAAGGAAAATGCAACGAAGAAAAAGGCAGATGGATTGGAGTTGTAAATTATGACATTAAATAAGAGATACATAAGAAATATTAAAGACAATCTTTCGTTCTATATTGCATCAATTGTACTTACTGCAGTTGCACTTTTGATGTTTTTCCTCTTTTATATAGCAGGAACAGGAATTAAAGATTATGGTGACAAATTCTTTGACAGGAATAAATTAGAAGATGCGACATTTACTACATATTTAGAGATTCCTGATGAAGAAATAGAGAAGTTAGAAGATAAATATAACATTACATTTGAGAAAGAACATTATGTAAATATCAGTGAAGATGATTATAAAGTAAGAGTATTTAAAGCTAGTCATAAGATTGATTTGTATGAAGTAATTGACGGAAAAGATATTGAAAATGATGATGAAATAGTTATATCCAGAGGTTATGCACAGAATATGAATGTGAAATTAGGTGACAGCATAGAAATTGCAGGTAAGAGTTACAAAGTCACAGGCTTCTTCTTGAGACCGGATTATCTGTATATGCTTGAAAATGCAGATGACACCTATAAGAATATTACATCATTTTTCTTAGCATATATGACCGATGATGCTTATGATGCACTTGGTTCTAATGCATGTCAGTACAAAGTTATATATAATAAGAATAGTGACAGTACAGCATTTAGAAAATATATTAATGATGAATATAAAGTAAATTCATATTTATCAAAAGATGATAATGAGAGAATTACAATGGTAGATGACCAGGCTGTAATGTTTATTGTTATGGCATATGTATTCTTAGTAACACTTCCACTTATTACTGTTGCACTCATTTCGATTATAATTGGCAGAAAAGTTAAGAATGAACAGAAAATGATAGGTACTCTTACAGCACTTGGATATAAGAAGAGCCAGTTAGTAAGACATTATGCTATACTTGCCGTGATTCCGGGAGTTGCTGGTGGAATACTTGTAACAATAATAACTAAGATATTACAGCAGCCATATGGTGAACTTGGGCTTGCGGATTACGAGCCTATGCCTGTTAAATTCCGTTTGCCAATATTTGCAGCTATTCTTGGTATAGTAATTCCTACATTATTATATGCATTAGCAGCAATTAAGAAAGTAAATAAGTTGTTAAAGAAAGATACAGTTACCTTACTTAACGGAAATGCTGATGAATCAAAGAAAACTAAAAGAGTTATGGTTAATTCTAAAAGCAAGGTTAAGAATAAATTCGCAGTAAGAAGTCTGATTGGCAATCCTGGAAGAACATTTGTCGTATTTTTAGGTGCTGCACTTGGTGCATTTATTATTACAATTGGATTCACATTTATTGATACTTTTAATGATATTGCGGATAATGGAATGGGTAATATAGGAACATTCAAATATGAATATATCCTTAATTCGCTTGAAACAAAAGAATATGATGATGCAGAGAAACTTATTGTTGGAAATTATGAATATAAAGATGCAACATTTAGCTTAATGGGTGCTGATTCAGATGTTTCACTTATGAATACGAATACTAAAGACGGTAAAAAGGCTGACCTTGATAAAGGCTTCTATATCAGTAATGTAATGGCTTATGCTTATAAAATAAAAGCAGGCGATACGGTAAAATTTAAAAATCCTTATACAATGGAAGAATATTCAGTTGTGATTGAGGGTATTATTGATAATGACAGCCAGAAATTAATACTTGGAAGAAATGACAAAGTAAGAGAAATTATGGGAATAGAAGATGATGTGTATAACTGCCTCTTATCTAAAGAAAAATTAGATATTGGTGACAAGGTTTCTAAGACAATCACATCAGATGATATAAAAGAACAGATGCAGACAGTTATGGACGAAATGGGAAGTATTATATATGCACTTATCATAATCGGTGCTATAATATGTGTATCAGCATTATATGTATCTGTTAATATGTTATTGACTGAGAACCGCCATAACATATCTATGCTTAAGGTATTAGGACTTACTGACAAAGAGATAAACAGAATGGTAATAAATGTTAATCATTTTATTATTCCATTTTCAATTGCGGTTGGTATGGGATTAGGATATCTTGCAATGGTTATTGTGTTCAGAGTATTTTCACAGCTTGAGGGCAATTACTATAAGTCTACATTTAGTTTTGGAAACTTTATTCTTACAATTGTAATTGTAACATTGTGCTATGTAGTTTCACTTATATTAGTACGACGTAAAGTAAATAAGGTAAATATGGTGGAAAGTCTTAAGGATAACAGAGAATAAAAATACCTGGAGGCAGAAAAAGTGATTAAAGGATTTGCACACATAGCTTTATACACAACGAAATTCAAAGAGACAATTAATTTCTATAAGGAAATATTCGATGCAAAGGAAATGGGATATTTTAAGACTAAGACTGATGCCTGCTGGTTGTCGGTAGGTGACGATATTTTGGAAATATTTAATGAAGAGAGTCTTGGAGACGGTGCTTTTAAACATATTGCAATTGAATGTGATAATGTAGATAATTTATTCGAAAAGGCGCTTAAATGTGGAGCAGCACCACATGTCTATCCTAAAGATATTGCTCTTGCACTTAATGATAAGGTAGAAGCAAGGATAGCTTTCATCAAAGGAATTAATGGTGAACAGATAGAATTATTTGAAAGAAAATGATAAAACCTCTCATATAGAATGCTTGTTATTTAGGCAATCATAAGATATAATACATAACGAGTTAGACATAACTAACTTGTGTGTAAATCATAAAGGACTCCCTATAAACAAAACTGCTGAATTTGTTTACCGGAAAACTTCATTTTCCGGAGGGAGAACCTTGAATTGCTGAAAGGAGAGCGAAAGCCATGAATTATTTAGAGATTGAAAAAGTAATAGGAAGAGAGATATTAGATTCGCGTGGAAATCCAACAGTAGAAGCTGAAGTAGTATTAGTAGACGGAACAGTTGGAAGAGGAGCAGCACCAAGTGGAGCTTCTACAGGCGAATTTGAAGCACTTGAACTTCGCGACGGAGTGAAAGATAGATATTTAGGAAAAGGTGTTGAAAAAGCAGTAGAAAATATCAACACAATTATTAATGATACATTAGCTGGAATGGATGCATCTGACATTTATGCAGTAGACAAAGCTATGATAGATGCAGACGGAACAAAGGACAAGTCTAAATTAGGAGCAAATGCAATTCTTGCAGTATCTATCGCATGTGCAAGAGCAGCATCAATATCACTTGATATTCCTCTTTATCGTTTCCTTGGTGGCATCAGTGGTAACAGTTTACCGGTTCCTATGATGAACATTATTAATGGTGGATGTCATGCATTATCATCAGGATTAGATGTTCAGGAATTTATGATTATGCCTGTTGGTGCACCATCATTCAAAGAATGCTTAAGATGGTGTTCGGAAGTATTCCATGCACTTGCATCTATTCTTAAAGAAAGAGGACTTGCAACATCAGTTGGTGATGAGGGTGGTTTCGCTCCGGCATTAAAATCTGATGAAGAAGCAATCGAAACAATCTTAGAGGCTGTTAAGAAAGCAGGTTATGAACCTGAGAAAGACTTTATGATTGCTATGGATGCAGCATCTTCAGAATGGAAAACAGGAAAGAAAGGCGAATACAAATTACCTAAAGCCGGAACAGTATTCACATCTGACGATTTAATTGAACATTGGAAGAATCTTGTTGAGAAATATCCAATCATCTCAATTGAAGATGCATTAGATGAAGAAGACTGGGAAGGATGGCAGAAACTTACAAAAGAACTTGGAGACAAAGTTCAGTTAGTAGGTGATGACTTATTCGTTACAAATACAGAGAGATTATCTAAGGGTATCAAACTTGGTTGTGGTAACTCTATATTAATCAAATTAAATCAGATTGGTTCAATCTCAGAAACACTTGAAGCCATTAAGATGGCACATAAAGCAGGTTATACAGCCATAAGCTCACACCGTTCAGGTGAAACAGCAGATACAACAATTGCTGATTTAGCAGTTGCCCTTAACACATGCCAGATTAAGACAGGTGCGCCAAGCCGTTCAGAACGTGTAGCTAAGTACAACCAGTTACTCAGAATCGAAGAAGAATTAGGCAATAGCGCGGTTTATCCTGGAATCAACGCATTCAATGTTGTTAAATAATAATATAAAATATATATAGTAAAGCAATAATAAAGTAATATTATTAAAAATGCCATACACAAATGAGCATTCAGTGCGTATGGTATTTATATATAAAGACCAGCTGGAATTACACCAACTGGTCTTTATTACTTACCAGAAAAATCTGTTGAAATACACATTATATAATATTAGCAACCAAAACAATTACGGATATAGTTCCATAAATCGCTACAGTTTGAAATAAACTTAAAACACATTTTAATATCCTCCTTTATTTTTTATTGAATACTTTTATTTGTCTTAGCTAATGACAAATGAATTGTAACAATTTTGTAACATATTTTCAATATGATTGTATTGGAAGATAAGTCAGCAACTGGAAAATGATATATCTGTCTTAATCGTAAAAAAAAATTAATAGATTAATTGCATTGTCTATGATATAATCAACAGATAAGCAGATTGTGGATATTTTTGTGAAAGGAATATAGAAGATAATGCTTAACGAAGAAAAGATAAGACTTATGACGAAGTTAGCAATATATGAACAGGGAGAGGGCAAGGAATCAATTAAGAGCAACAAGTATTATAAGAAAGATTATGTTGGACTTAAAATGATTAATACAGCCATAACCATAACATTGGCATTTATGTTGTGCCTGGTATTGTGGATAATATATAAGGTGGATTTTTTTGCGAAGAACATAGTATCTATGAATTTATTTACACTTGGTAAGAAGATTCTTATTATATATGTTATAACATTTATTATATATATGCTTATTTCGTATGTGGTTTATTCTATAAAATACCTGAAGATGCATGATATGAATGTAGAATATTCAGAGAATTTAAAAGAATTATATATGGTTTACAAAAGAGAAGAAAAGAGTAAAAGCGAAACAAAATTAGGAGGAACAGACTTTGATGACAAAACTTTTGGTTTTTAAGGAAAAAATAAGAAAATTATATAGTTCACATTCAACGTATATATTGCCGGTTATAAGATTTGTATTGGCACTTACATATGTCTTGATGATTAATAATTATTTAGGTATTGGCGGGATACTAAATAACTCTGTGTTAGCTATAATTATAGCAGCTTGTTGTTCGTTGTTGCCAGTCAATGTAATAGTGTTTTTAATGTCATTACTGTTGATAGTGAATATATATAGAATAGCAGCAGAGATGGCATTAGTTGCATTAGTTATATACCTTATAATGTATATTGCTTATTTCAGATTTTCGGTTAAATATGGTTATGTATTACTCGTTATGCCAATAGTATTTTTATTAAGAATACCATATTTAATGCCACTTGTTATAGGAGTTGGATTATCTATGACAGCGATTGTACCTATGGTATTTGGTACAATAATATTTTTTATAATGAAATATGCAGGAAGTGAGGTTATAGCCGATGGAAGCAAGGCTTCAGGTGTAGATAAGGCAAGTTCATTTTTAAGAAATGTATTAGCTAATAAGGAAATGTTTGCTATAATTCTTGCATTTGTATTAGCAGCACTTGTTGTATATGGGATTAAACGTTTATCTATAGACCATTCAATGCAGATAGGCATAATTGCTGGAGGAATCTTAGAATTAATTATAATTGTATGTGCAACATATATATTTGACATTGATGGTATATATCCTATATGGATGGTAGCTGTAATGGGGCTTCTGGCAATAGGAATATCCTATATATTACAGTATTTTGTACTTGCAGTAGACTATTCGGGAACAGAGTATATACAATTTGAAGATGACGATTATTACTACTATGTCAAGGCAGTACCTAAGATAAAAGTTACAGCATCAGATGTACAGGTAAAGCGTATAAATGTTAAGAAGATGAAATAATCAAAGGAATAAAATAATCTGAAAAATAAGATAATTAGAAAATAATCAGTAAATACTTGAAGAAGAAAAATATAAAAAATTAAAGAAAAGAAATAATCGAAGTTTTGTGAGGAAGTGATTACGTGGAAGAAGTTAT
>OQVU01001203.1_pt1 | contig 10130 bp, 8 predicted proteins | sample 1691611 | NCBI WGS metagenome assembly OQVU01 (sample SAMN03418272, study PRJEB22391) | human gut metagenome | biome: human-gut; feature: organic feature; material: feces | host: Homo sapiens | place: Tanzania | collected 2013-01
TCATAATTCCATTTAAAATGCATCTTAATTATTTTTTATTTCTGCCGTCAAAGTTACAAAAATAAAACGACAAATAGAAATGTTTTAACTTGAAAATAGCAGAAAAAGCATGAATTATGTAAAAAAAGGCAGCAAACCTGATGGATTGCTGCCTTTTTTAAAATATTTATCTAAGTTTCTTTTCTTCCTGTTATCCTTAGATTCCGAGTTTTTTGCGGATATCCTTAGGGAGGGCATTCTTGTTTACCATGAAGTCCATAGTCTTGTATGCTACAAATGCCTTGGTCATGTACCATGTTCCCTTGTAATCACCATACTCACCCCATGAGTTCTTCACCATGTAGTACTCCTTGCCGTTCTGGTCCTTTGCGATACCATAGATGTGCATACCGTGGTCATCGGTAGTTTCCCAGTTATCGAAAGCTTCCTGACGCATCTGCTGTGTAGGTACAATCTCAGGAGCGTTGACACCCAGTGAGTCGAACTTCTCTTTCTTCTCGTCTTTTGAAAGCTTGAACCAGTGGTCTGCATCGGTGCCTGCCATAGAACGAACCTTCTTTACATCGTAAGCGATACCGAGACCTTTGCGAGTGAAACCATCCTCTGTTACGTCGCCACCCCAAGCTACGGTATAACCGTTGTTGACTGCGTTGTCGATAATCTTGCAGATGTCTTCCATTGGAACGTTGTAGCTCATAGGCCAGCGCCAGTTGTCCTGTACCTCAACAGCAAACTGACTCCACATTGGGTGGTGGGTATAGCTGGTGATGGTAACATAGTCATCGAGATTCAAACCGAGGCTCTCGCAGAATGACTGTGGAGTATATTGCTTGCCCTGATAGGTAAACTTCTCTGGAGTCTTACCGATGTAAGAGTCGATGATGCCCTGAAGACCGCTCTTCCAAGCAGAAGAAATTTTCTTAGCATTGCTCTTGGCAACAGCTTCTACGTATGGTGTCATCACATCGAAGAACTCACCGAAGTTGGCAAGTGAGTCACCTGTCAATGTACCTGGAGCTGGCATTGCAGTCTCTGGTACGATACCATAGTGCTTCAAAGCATACAGTACATCGTATGCGCTACCACCCTGTGAGAAGCTCACGTCACCATGCATTCTGACAGCCATTGTGGCGCGGTCCATGTATGTCTTGTTGGCAACGAACATCTCGCTCAAGTCGTATGTCTTGCCTGTCTTCTTCAAAATCTCGCTCTCAAAATAGCTGAGTGTAGAATAAGCCCAGCACGTACCACTGCGGTTCTGATCCTTGATGCTGGTGATAGGGTTTTCCTTTACCACTGTAAATACTGGCTTGTTCTTTGCGATAGCTGCTGAATCAGTAGCGGTCTTTGCGCTTGCACCTGTGGCAACCAATGCCATCAATGCTGCTGCGATCAATGTTTTCTTCATTAAAATTTCTCTTTATATTAATAATGTTGTTCTTTCTTTTCTCTCTCTTCAAGGGGGATTGCTTATCTGTTGGCTGCCATGTAGTCCTCTACATCCTTTGGATGATAAGGGATGCGGTCTTTGCCCAAGAATCTGCAACCGTCTTTGGTGATGAGTAAATCGTCCTCGATACGGATACCTCCGAAGTCCTTGTAGGTTTCCAGCTTGTCGAAGTTGAGGAACTCTGCGCAATGACCTGATGCCTTCCAGTCGTCGATGAGGGCAGGGATGAAATAGATTCCCGGTTCATCTGTTACGACGAAACCTTCTTCGAGACGGCGACCCATGCGCAGGCAGTTGGTACCGAACTGTTCCAGGTTAGGACGAACTTCCTCATCGAATCCTACATTGATCTGGTCGAAATTCTCCATATCGTGTACGTCCATTCCCATCATGTGACCTAATCCGTGAGGCAGGAACATGGCATGAGCACCAGCCTTGACAGCCTCTTCTGTATCACCCTTGGCAAGTCCTAACTCCTTGAGTTTGTCAAACATCAGACGGCATATTGCAAAGTGAACATCTGCGTATTTCACACCAGGCTTGGCAACTTCGAGTGCATAGTCGTGGCAAGCCTCAACGATAGAGTAGATTTCCAACTGGCGCTGGGTAAACTTACCGCTTACAGGCATGGTACGTGTATTGTCAGAGCAATAGTTGTTGATGGTCTCGGCACCAGCATCGCAAAGAGCCAGTCTGCCAGCTTCCAGAATGCTCATGGAAGGATTGCCGTGCATAATCTCACCATGCTGACTGAAGATAGTAGGGAAACTGACCATTGCTCCATAAGAGTTGGCAATTCCGTCAACCTGTCCGCCTACAAATTTCTCTGTTACTCCTGGACGAGTCAACTTCATGGCAGTGGTATGCATCTTGTAACCAATAACAGCAGCACGTTCCAGTTCCTCGATTTCCTCAGGAGTCTTGGTAGAGCGCATCTTTACCACAGCCTTGATGAGATCCATAGAGGCCTCTTCCTTTTGCTGGTTAGGGTGGATGCCGAGGAGGTCGAATATCTGGAGCTTGATGTCAAAGCGATAAGGAGGCAGGAAATGTATCTTGCGCTTCTTAGACATGGCATCATTGCAGATAGTCTTCAGAGATTTCATAGGTGCAGAGTTGTGGACACCAACCTGTTCTGCCAAGTCGTGTACGCTTTCCACGCTGCCATACCATACGATATCTTCTATATCTATGTCGTCACCGATCAATGTCTCGATGTCGTTGTCAATGTCGATTACACCTACCAGACCATCGCGCTGCTGTCCGAAATAATAGAGGAAAGTAGAGTCCTGACGGAATGGATAGTATCCATTGTTAGGGAAATTACAAGGTGAATTGTTATTTCCAAAAATCAAAATTACGCCTTCACCTACAAGCTTCTTAAGCTCTTGGCGGCGCTGAATGTAAGTGTCCTTACTAAACATATTTTTAGTTTTTTGTTATATTTTGGTGCAAAGTTAGTGATTATTTCCCAAAAAATGCTTATCTTTGCAAGCAAAATCGTATAAAAAGTGAGAATTTATAAATAATTAATAATAAAAGCCCGCTTTTTGTGCAAAAATGAATAAAAAAACAGGTAAATGGTATGAAGATGGAAAGAAAAACGGGACTGGTCTTGGAAGGAGGCGGAATGAGAGGTGTGTTTACAAGCGGGGTTCTGGATGCCTTCATGAAACACGATTTGTATTTCCCATATACGGTGGCTGTTTCTGCAGGTGCTTGCAATGGTATGTCGTATATCAGTCGCCAACCCCGTCGTGCCCGTATTTCCAATATCGATTACTTGGATCGGTATGAATATATCGGTCTTCGGCATCTGGTTACTCAAGGTTGCATCTTCGACCGCCGGAATATCGCGACCTCCCAAAAGACGGGAAAGTTCATCGCAACGACCGATATATTCATACCGATCTTTCTGAAACTCATGATAAGCAGCGTGCTCTGGATATCGTCAGAGCTTCAAGCAGCTTGCCTTATGTCAGCAAGATTGTGAATGTGGATGGTATCCCAATGCTGGATGGTGGTATTGCCGACAGTATTCCTGTTCAGCACGCCATCGATATGGGGTATGAGCATAATGTGGTGATACTGACCCGCAATAAAGGGTGGCGTGATCATGGGAAGGATCGCAAGATACCTTATTTATATAAGAACTATCCTCGCCTTCGTGTTGCTCTGAGTCATCGTCATAAGGTATATAATGAACAGATCCAACTTGTAGATGATCTGGAGGCTGCGGGCAAGATCACATGTATTCGCCCGCTTCGTCCGCTTGAGGTGGGACGTATTGAGAAGGATACGGAAAAATTGGAACGTTTGTATGAGGAAGGTTTCTCTTTAGGAGAGAGATTCTGCCAGAATTTCAAATAAAAATAAGTCATTTAGTCATGCAGTCTCTTTCAGACAGTCATGCTAAATGACTTATTTGGTTTTTATCTCAAAGACTCAACTTTATGATTTATTCCAATGCATCTTTATTCTTCCAATAAATCAGGGCGCAGGCGTCTGGTTCTTTCCATGGCCTGATCAAATTCCCATTGGCGAATCTTAGCCTCATTTCCGCTCAGCAGTATCTCTGGAACTTTCCAACCCTTATAGTCTGCTGGTCGGGTATAGATAGGGGCTGCAAGAATGTCGTCCTGGAAACAGTCGGAGAGAGCGCTTTGTTCATCGCTGATGACTCCTGGAACCAAGCGGATTACTGCATCAGAGATAATGGCTGCAGCAAGTTCGCCACCTGTCAATACGTAGTCGCCTACAGAAATCTCACGGGTGATGAGATGGTCTCTCACTCTTTGGTCAATACCCTTGTAGTGACCGCAGAGGATGATAAGGTTGCCTTGCATAGACATCTCATTGGCAATCTTCTGGTTGAAAGTCTCTCCGTCTGGAGAAACATAGATGACGTCATCATATTCGCGCTCTGCCTTCAGGGCTGTAATGCAGCGATCGATAGGTTCGCATTGCATCACCATGCCGGCACTTCCTCCGTATGGATAGTCATCTACTCGTTTCCATTTATCTAATGTATAATCACGCAAGTTATAGAGATGAATCTCTGCGAGACCCTTCTTCTGTGCACGTGCCAGGATAGACTCATTGAAGAACCCCTCCAGCATTTCCGGTAATACAGTGATAATATCTATTCTCATATTGAATGCAAAGATAATATAATTTGAGCAAGTAGCCAAAAGATTCTGCTATTTTTTTTCAGTAGAAAGTTTTTATGTATAGGAATGAAAAATAAGCTCTGTTAAAATAATTCGTAGGCTTTCTGCAGATTTGCCTTCTTATAAACTGAGTGAGGAAATAGAGTTTGGGCAAGGAAAAATTTCTCCTTGCCCAAGCGCAAATTTTTCCGTGGGCAGGGAAAAATGAAAGTGGGGTAAACAAAAAATGCGAATTCGCTATCCAGCGAATTCGCATTTGAAATGTATTGTAAAGAATTATGTGTCTTACTTGATGATAACCTTCTTCTTTCCGATGATGTAAACTCCCTTGGTGAGCTGACTAACATCTGTGCCCAAGTAGCGACCATCGAGGGTGAAGATACGTGTATCCTTCTCCTGATTCTGCTGGATGACAGGGCTGTCGATACCTGTAGCAAAGTCCTTGAGATAATCGAAGGTAATGACGCCGTCGGTCTCCTTGATGTTGTAGAAAGGCTTTTCCAATATGCTCTTGTTGAGTTTGACACTCAAAAGTTCGGTCTTATTTGTAGTACCTGGGAATGGGTCTGCTTGAAGGCTGGCCTTGTATTCTGCATCGGTCCATTGTTTGCCATCACCATGGTTGTAGTCAGAGATTACATAACCATCGGCAGGAACAATCATGACTTTTGGTTTGCCTATAGTGTTATTGGGATTGTCAAAGAGGTTGACATCTTTGTTACCATAGTCAATTCGCCAAACCAGCATACCTGTGTTGTAAACATTTGCAATACCATTCCACCATCCGCCTTTTTGGATATTTTGGATAAGAAGGTATTCGTCATTTTCTCCATTAATCTTGTAAGCAGTTCTCTCTTTGTGGTAGGAATCTAACTTAACCTGTTTTGCTTCATCTCCTAATTCTACAGGAGAAGTCCAACCCATTACATCCAATTCCCAAGGCGAATAAGGAGTGGGGCAGTAGCCGCCATTATAAGTATATTCTCCTCCGTCCATCAAATCCCACATCTCTGGGTTTTGGTTATCTACTTTTGATGCGTCAACAGTAGGGTAAAGGTCGGGCAGACCGAGCGTGTGAGAGAATTCATGGCAGAACAGTCCGATTCCGCTAAGTAAGTAACCGTTCTTTTGGTTCAACTCCCGCCCAAAGTTGAGTTCTGCATGGACTCCAAATCTGCGGACCTGTTTGCCGTCATAGGTTCCGAAACTGCCATCACCTGGTCCAGACTTTGGCCAAATGTCATTTGGATTGCCCGACATACTGGCAGGATAGCCTGCGTAGATGATATACACGAGATCTACCATTCCGTCACCGTCAGCATCATATTGTGAAAAGTCAACATCCTGATCAGCTGCTTTGCAGGCATCGCTAACAAGGGCTTGGGTGTTGTCTTCTTTACCTTCTCCATAATAAAGAGAGGTATGATCGAGTTTATAAGGACCTACGACATCAAACTGTGGAATGTATGTGCCCTGACTCATGTCGTAAAAATAGTCTGATACACTTCCTTTGTTGCGTAAAAAAGTTTTTTCGTATGAACCCGTATATGCCTCATAACCATCGGGCAAGGCATCCTCGGCCTTTCCTTTGAGGAAGTGCTCAAAAACATTCTTGGCTTTCTCTCCACTTTGGAAGGGTGTGTCAGAAAACTCAACCAGAATAACCAATGCTTTTGGACTACCACTATGTGGAAAATACTTCACTCCGTTGTTTCCTGTGCCCATCGCTTTTGCTGGTGATGCCTTTTGAATGGCATAACTTCTAAAGCGTGAAAGGTCTTGCTTTTTGATGGCTTTGATTTCTGCAGGCACACGTTTGTTAGCATTGTGGGCAATAAATTTTGTAGCTTTCAATGTGCCGTATGAGGTAGTTTCTGCAATATAGTAGTTGTTTCCTTCTTGTACAAGAAGAACTCCGTCCTCTGTGGTGAGCCAATTGAAATGTTCGTCACCATATATTCTGACGTTCAATTCTGTTCCGTCGCTTTGGGTAACAGTGATAATGCCAGAGTATGCTTTTGCAGCAAAGCCGCTTGCGATGCCCATCAGAGCAAATGCAATGCTAAGTAAAATCTTCTTCATATAATGATTTTTAATTATTAATGCTAATTTCGTTTGATGGATGCTTTATTTGAATGCTAAATGATAACTTTATTTGTTTGATAGAAATTTCTTTATTTGAAAAAATATTGTCCCTTCTTCTGGGTCTGGTGACCAAACTCGATGGCATGGTGCGGACAATGGTGGTAACAATTGAAACATGTGAGGCAGTCGTCATGATGCAGCCATACAGGCATTTTCCCTTTACCGCCATCAATATCTCCAACGGGACAGACATGGGCGCAGATGCCACATTTCACACATTTGTCTGCTGTGACGTGAAAACGCTTGTCTGTAATGAGAACTTTTTCAAAGAAACCACCCACAACCTTGGTGAAAAACCATGGAATAGGACCTTTTACCAATCTGCAGATACCTTCCTTACGATTGAAAATTTCCTCGCTGATTTCTTCCAGTTCCAAAGCAGACTTCTCCTTTTTCCGCATCTCCTTTTCCTTCGGATCGACATCCATGAAAGGTAATCCTACGTATGACTCAGGCATGATGAGAGAGAAGGAAGAGGCTACCTCATGCACTCCGATATTCGATAAGGAAGAATTGGAGGCAATCGTTTCGTTGAGATTCTCTATGGTCAGTCCGATACTGTCACCAGCCGTACAGACTGCATAGGCGTAAACGGGGCTTGGAACTGGCGATTCATGGTTGGGGTGCACTTCTTCAGTTGGTAGATTGACCTGAAGTTTAGCTATAAATTCCCTGACAAGTCTTGGAACCCTCCAACCATGAACGGGGAAAACGAAACCAAGCCGTTCATCTTTTTCCAAGATGAACGGCTCAGTATATTGGGCGCCTGATTTTTTGATGAGCCTCATTTCTTCGGCAATATCAATCAGTCGCTCATGTGTAGCTGTTGCCAATTTGATGGCAGCCCAGCGGGTATTTCCTGTACCAGAAAAATAAAATATCATTTTTTAGTTTCAGTGCAATCAGATTTATTTCTGTTCTTCCACCATGACACCCTCGATGTAAAGGCGTGTCATCTCAACGTTGCCATTGCTACGAACGGTGATAGACTTCTTGAAATGACCAGGGAACATACCCTTGCCATTGTATGTTACAGTAATCTGACCTTTATGACCTGGTGCGATAGGCTGCTTGGTATAGGCTGGAATAGTGCAGCCGCAACTGGCGATGGCCTGATTGATAATCAATGGCTTATTGCCTACGTTTGTGAAAGTGAAAGTAGTCTTCTGTACAGGAGACTTCTCACTGAAGTTGCCAAAGTTGTGTACCACTTTGTCAAACTTGATTTCTGCCTGTGCGCTTGCTGTTGCTACCATGGCAACAAGCATTGTCAGCGCTAAGATAAATCTTTTCATATCTTTGATTTTATTTATATTCAACTTTTTATTTGCATATTGGATGCAAAGTTACGCATAAAGTTTAGTATTCTGCTACTTTTTTACAATATTTTATACTTAATCATGCGATATTCTATTCTTTATCAAGCAATTGAGCCAGAAATTGTCCTGTAAGACTCTTCTTGCATTGCATCACTTCCTCTGGCGTACCGGCAACAACCAGGTTGCCACCCTTGTCACCTCCTTCAGGACCGAGGTCGATGATATAGTCGGCGCATTTGATGACATCAAGATTGTGCTCGATGACAACCAGTGAGTGCCCTCTCTCAATGAGTGCATTGAAAGCATGAAGCAGTCGCTTGATATCATGGAAGTGCAGACCGGTGGTAGGCTCGTCGAAGATGAAGAGGGTGGGTTCCTGATCTTCCTTACCGATGAAGAAGGCAAGTTTGACACGCTGGTTTTCTCCACCAGAAAGCGTACTTGAATTCTGTCCGAGCTTGATATAGCCTAATCCGACTTCCTGCAAAGGGCGTAAACGGCTGACGATGACGCGGCAGGAATCGAAGTCACCATTATTGTGCTGGTTCTTCTCGTCTGCAAAGAATTCGATAGCTTCGTTCACGGTCATGTTGAGCACATCATTAATATTCTTACCTCCGTATTGTACCTCAAGGATATCGTGCTTGAATCGTTTGCCTTTGCATGCTTCGCATTGCAAAACCAGGTCTGCCATGAATTGCATTTCGATTGTTACATAACCTGCTCCCTTGCACTCTTCACATCTTCCTCCCTCAGCATTGAAGGAGAAATAGGCAGGAGTGAATCCCATCTGTTTTGACAACGGTTGGTTGGCAAAGAGCGAACGGATGGCATCGTATGCCTTCAGATAGGTGGCAGGGTTGCTGCGGGAACTTTTACCGATAGGGTTCTGATCCACAAACTCCACATGCTTGATGGCGTTGACATCGCCTTCTAAGCCTAAGTGCTCACCTGGTGCATCTGCCACCAAGTCTAAATGGCGGCGCATGGCAGGGAAGAGGATTCCCTTGATGAGTGAACTCTTGCCGGAACCAGAGACACCTGTCACCACCGTAAAAACATTGAGTGGCAACTTGACGTCGATGCCTCTCAGGTTGTTCATTCTGGCACCCTTGATTTCGATGAAACGGTTCCATGCACGATGGCTTGTTGGTGTTTCTATCTTTTCATGATGGGTGAGATACTTGATGGTGTAACTATCAGGGTATTTCTCCAAGAGCTTCTGCTGGGCTTCCTTGTCGGTAGTAGAATACTCAGAAGCAGGACCGGCATAAACCAGTTGACCGCCCAGACGACCAGCATCCGGACCGATATCTATCAGGTAGTCGGCAGCCCGCATGATTTCCTCGTCATGCTCTACGACGACTACCGTATTTCCTAATTGCTGCAATTCTCTCAGCACCTTGATGAGTCGTGCTGTATCTCTACTGTGAAGACCGATGCTTGGCTCGTCGAGAATATAGACACTTCCTACAAGTGAAGAACCTAAGTTGGTGGTCAGGTTGATACGCTGGCTTTCACCTCCTGAAAGGGAGTTGGAAAGACGATTGAGCGTGAGATAACCGAGTCCCACATCCAGCAGGAACTGCAGACGGTTGGTAATCTCGGCAAAAAGTCTTTTGCTCACGCATTTCTCGTGTTCGGTCAGTTCCAGTTTGGTAAACCAGATCTTGAGATTGGTGATAGACATCTCCACGAGTTCAGTAATACTTTTGCCGCCAATCTTCACGTAGTTGGCTTCTTTCTTTAAGCGAGTGCCGTGGCAATCTGGACAAATCGTCTTGCCGCGGAATCTGCTGAGCATCACGCGGTACTGTATCTTATATTGGTTTTCCTTCACCATTCTGAAGAATTCGTCAATGCTTACCCTGTCGTGTGGCTCACGATCCTTCTCGGAAGGAAGACCATGCCAAAGCCAATCTTTCTCTTTTTGAGAGAGTTCGAAGTATGGTTTGAAGATAGGGAAATTATAGGGTTCAGCTCTGCGGATAAATTCCTTGAGCCACATACCCATCTTCTCGCCTCGCCAGCAAACTACACAACCGT
>OQVU01001205.1_pt1 | contig 10125 bp, 7 predicted proteins | sample 1691611 | NCBI WGS metagenome assembly OQVU01 (sample SAMN03418272, study PRJEB22391) | human gut metagenome | biome: human-gut; feature: organic feature; material: feces | host: Homo sapiens | place: Tanzania | collected 2013-01
CGTTGGCGTGTTCCTGCAGGCTGCACCGCATCAACTTCTTCGAATATCTCTCCGACCTGCTCAACCGGATGTCCGAAATGCCTAACGGGACCCCGGTCGAAGCCTACAGAAATCTCCTTCCTGATAAATGGGCAAAGAAAAAGCAGGGCGAATAGCTCTGCTTTTTCTTTGTCCACAATCCCGACTCTTTAGTATTGTCTTAACGAATAACAATAATCCGGTCAATACGTAACCGCGGAGACGCTTACGATACATATCCAGGTAGATGTCCAGGTAGATATCCAGATAGATATCCAGGTAGATATCCAGGTAGATGTGGCAGGATACGCGCACCGCATAAACCATTGATAATTAAATATTTAGCCACTTTCAGAGTTACTGTTTTGACAACTCTGAAAGTGGCTAAAATACTGATATTCAATCACTAACGCGATGCGCCTAACCGATTTCGGCGCCGTTGTGCAAGGTCTCGGCAGGCGTGATGAAACGCATCTTGCCGTCACCCTGGCGCGCCATCAGAATCATACCCTTGGACTCGATGCCGAAAATCGTACGCGGCTTCAGGTTCGCGAGGATGCAGATCTGTTTGCCTACCATCTCCTCCGGAGTGTAGAACTTGGCGATACCGGACACGATGACTCTCTTGTCAATGCCCGTATCTATGGTGAGTTTCAGCAATTTATCTGATTTAGGGACCTTGACCGCCTCCAGAACCGTGGCAGTACGGATATCCATCTTTCCGAAATCATCGAACTCCACTTCATCCTTCTGCGGAGCCACCTGATTTGCTGCAGCAGCCTTTTCGGCAGCCTCACGCGCAGCACGGATTGCATCGAGACGGTCAGTCTGAACCTTGATGGCGTCATCTTCGATCTTGGCGAAAAGCAATTCTGCAGCACCGAGCTGATGACCTTCAGGAAGCAGACTGTCATTTCCCAGAACATCCCATCCGAGGCACACACCATGGCAAGGACATGCAGCCGCAACTTCCTTCACATCAGCACCTTCAGGAGCCGAAACGGTATGAAGAGCAGCACCTTCACCTTCCTTGTATGTATTGACGGTCTCCTGCTCGCCATGCCTGTGGTCAACACCTGCACAGAAGCATACATCCAGCATCTTGCGAAGCTTCTCGGCAGCAAACGGCGTGAACGGCTCGAATGCGATAGCGAGGTCAGCACAGATCTGGAGGCTGACATTCAGAATCGTCGCAGTGCGCGCCATATCAGTCTTAGCCACCTTCCACGGCTCAGTATCAGAGATATACTTGTTTCCGAGACGGGCGATGGACATCGCATCCTTCAGCGCTTCGCGGAAATGATAAGTCTCAATGTTCTTCGCCAATGATTCCTTTAGCACCGGCACCTGTGCCAATGTTTCCTTGTCGATGTCAAGCAACTCTCCCGCAGCAGGAACCTTGCCCTCGAAATACTTGTGGGTCAGGACAACGGCCCTGTTCACGAAGTTTCCGAAAATGGCCACGAGCTCGCTGTTGTTGCGCTGCTGGAACTCCTTCCAACTGAAATCATTGTCCTTGGTCTCAGGAGCATTGGCAGTGAGCACATATCTCATGACATCCTGTTTTCCAGGGAATTCCTCCAGATATTCGTGAGCCCATACAGCCCAGTTCTTGGATGTCGAGATCTTGTCGCCCTCGAGATTGAGGAACTCATTGGCAGGGACATTGTCCGGGAGGATGTAGCCGTCACCATATGCTTTCAGCATTGACGGGAACACGATGCAATGGAAGACGATATTGTCCTTTCCGATAAAGTGCACCAGCTTGGTCTCCTGGGACTTCCACCATTTTTCCCAACTCTTCGGAAGCAGTTCCTGAGTGTTGGAGATGTAGCCGATAGGCGCGTCGAACCATACGTAGAGCACCTTACCTTCCGCTCCATCGACAGGCACCGGAACGCCCCAGTCCAGGTCACGGCTCACGGCACGTGGCTGAAGATGAGCATCGAGCCAGGACTTGCATTGACCATAGACATTGGTCTTCCACTCCTTGTGCTGTTCGAGAATCCACTCGCGGAGCCACGGCTCATACTGGTCCAGAGGCAGATACCAGTGCTTGGTCATCACCTTTATAGGCTTGCTGCCGCTAAGTGTGGATTTCGGGTCGATCAGCTCTTCAGGGCTGAGGGTGCTGCCGCATTTCTCGCACTGGTCGCCATAGGCATTCGGGTTGCCGCATTTAGGGCAAGTTCCTGTAATATAGCGGTCTGCAAGGAAGGTCTTGGCTTCCGGATCGAAGAATTGTTCTGATTCCTTGGTGATGAATTTGTCTTCATCATAAAGTTTGCGGAAGAACTCCGACGCGTTCTTCTCGTGGACCTTGGATGATGTCCTGGAATAGATATCGAAGTTGATGCCCAGACCGGAGAATGAATCCTTGATTATCTTATGATATTTGTCCACAATGTCCTGAGGTGAACATCCCTGACGTTTAGCGGCAATGGTGATAGGCACTCCATGCTCGTCACTTCCGCACACATAAAGGACATCTTCGCCACGCATTCTCAGATATCTCACATAGATATCCGCCGGGACATACACTCCGGCAAGATGACCGATATGCACTGGTCCGTTGGCATACGGAAGCGCGCAAGTCACAAGCGTTCTCTTGAATTTGTTGTCCATAATATATTGAATTTTAATTATTTGTCTATTTACAATCTCTACAGCACCCTGCCGAGCCGTTCAGCGATTTTCTTACGAAGTTCCGCCACCTTCTGCATCTTCACAAGAAGCGCGTCCTGCTCTTTCATCACTTCCTCCGTCTGTTCCACCCGCGACAATTCCCTCAACTTGGAAGCAATCTCCTCTTCCTGCGTCTTCACCAGACTTGAGTTATATACCATGATGGCATTCGGCACATTGAGCACGAGGAATGACGGCACAGCAGTCAGCGAATTTACAAAATTCTTCACGGAAAGCTGATATTTGTATTCAATCAGGTCCGCGACTATTCCTGACGACACGCGGTCCGGGCCGTCCAACAATCTTTTCACGATAGTATCCTGGGGCAGCTCGCTGTCATACATGTCGAAATACATATCGTAAACCTTCTTGTATATAGTATTCTGGAACGGGTTGTCCTCGATTGCATCACGGATAAAGTCCGCCACCGTGAATTTCTCTTCCGAGTCGTAGTATTCAGAATCAGATTCGAACTCCAGGTAATTCTGACCGTATTTGAGTATCAGACACAAAAGGTCCTTTTCCGAAGGTTCCATCATCGGGGCCTCAAGTCCTGTTCTCCTTCCTGAACCGCCTGCAGCACCATAAGAGCCTGCACTCCCCGGGACATCTGCCGCATCATATCCACTGTCACGGCCTGCCTCCCCGGCATTGTCACCGTCAGGTTCTCCGGCATCACCCTGCGGAACTGCTCCACTCTGGCTGTCCGCGCCCGACTGACTGACTGCAGCCGCTTCCGCCCGACGCCTTTCCCTCTCCGCTTCCTTCCTTTCCTCCTCGATTATTTTGTGCATTGTCTCGGAAATCCGCGTGAAAATCATCTGCTCGTCGATATTGAACTCACGCGCCGAATTCTGCACATAGACAGCCTGCTTGATCTTGTCCGGGATCAATGCTATCGTATCGGCAATGTCGTTTATGAGCTCAGCTATCTTCAGCGGATCGTTCCCTGCCTGACTTTTCAGCAATGCAGTCTTATATGCGATGAAGTCCTGCTCATTCTTGTCAATGAAATCCTTGACCTCGTCAAGCGTGTGCTTTCTCGCATACGAATCCGGATCATCCCCGTCAGGGATCAACACGACCTTGACATTGAGCCCCTCCTTCAGGATAAGTCCGATGCCACGCAGGGCCGCATGGATCCCGGCTGCATCACCGTCGTACATGATGGTTATGTTGTCGGTAAACTTCTTGATGAGACGGATCTGATTGACTGTCAATGAAGTACCGCTGGAAGCCACCACATTGGAGATTCCGAGCTGGTGCATCGAGAGCACATCCAGATAGCCCTCGACCAGATAACATTTGTCCTGCCTGGAAATCTCGCTTTTCGCGAAATAAATTCCGTAGAGAGAACTGCTCTTGTCATAAATCTCCGTTTCCGGGGAATTTATGTATTTTCCGATATTGGCTTTCTTGTAATCGGAAATCAATGTCCTTCCGCCGAAAGCAATGACCCTGCCGCTTACCGAATGCACCGGAAACATCACGCGGTCATAGAACTTGTCGATGAGGGAGCCGTCATTGCGCCGGATGCTCACGCCCACGGCTGTAAGGAATTCAGGTTTATAGCCTTTGGCCAATGCCGTCCGGGACAATGCAGAACCGTCTTTCGGAGACCAGCCGAGCCCGAACTTGTCTATCGTGGCATCCTCCAGGCCTCTGCTTCTGAAATATTCATATCCGATGGAACGACCCTCAGGAGTCTTCAGACTGTCCTTGAAAAACTGCTGCGCGAAATCCATCACCAGATACAAGCTCTCGCTCCTCTGCCTCTGCGCTATCTCTTCCGGAGTCTCCTCTTTTTCCTTTACCTCAATGCCGTATTTCCTCGCCAGATACTTGAGCGCTTCCACATAAGTCATCCCTTCGTGTTCCATGACGAAGCCCACAGCCGATCCTGACTTTCCGCAACCGAAGCATTTGTAGATGCCTTTTGACGGAGAGACATAGAAAGACGGTGTCTTCTCGTTGTGGAACGGGCAGCAGGCGATGTAATTGGCACCCCGTCTCTTGAGCGAGACGAAATCCTTTATCACATCCACTATCTGCGCCGAGTCCAGAATCTTATTTACAGTATCCTGGGGAATCATTGACTGTACCTATAATCCTATTACTTTCTTCACGTGGATTTCTATCCGGCTGCAGGCCTACTGCTCGTCGATTTTCTTATAATCCACATCCTTCACATCCCCGAATCCGTCCATGTCGGACTGGTCCTGACTCTCGGTCGAGCTGAAATGGATCTCGTACTCTTTCTGCGCCTTGCTGACACGGTAGGTGGAAATCAGGTCATTGACGCCATAGCAGATCAGGAATATGCCGGCGAGAATGCTCATCACCCGTTCAGTGAACGGATTGAATATCAATATGGCAGCACCTACAAGGGCCACACCTGAGAGTATGAACGAAAATATGCCGGAGCCCAGCAGTGAGGCTGTGCCCGCGAGCGCAAAAATCTGTATCAGTCCGAAAATGAATATGACTATTCCGATCAATGTGTCGATTATATTGGCTATCGCTCCCGGGAAGATGAACAGGAGAATACCTATTACTATATCGACTCCTGCATTGATCACCATCAGGTTCAACACACCATCCTTCTTGTGGGCAAGTCCGTAGGCAAATGACACCAGTCCGGCCGCGAACAGGAATGCCGCAATTATCTTTACCACATTGGTCGTGGCTTCGGTGCTGCATACCATAACCAGACCTATTGCAATAGCGGCCAATGCACGCAATACGCCGCTGAATTTATTTTTGTACCCAAATGTAATCATAGTTCATTTTGTTATATTCAATTTGGCAAAGATAGTGAAAATATATGGTGCAGAAGTCGAAAAAAATCATATATTTGTACTTCGACATAAAAACCAAAAACAATCATTTATGAAGCCGATTATGAAAAATCATCTTCTATGCCTTCTGGCAGCAGTCGGTGTCGTTTTCTTGGGCGGATGCAAGAAATCTGAGTCATCCGGAAAGAAAAGCAGCCTGACATTCAGCCAGGACCAGGAATTCAACCTCACATTCGAGGCTGAAGCCACCACCCAGAACATTTTCTTCACAGCAGACGGAATCTGGATGGTCCAGGACGAGAACGGACTCGAAGCGGACAAGCGCTGGTATTCCGTGACACCTACGCATGGAGCGGGAGGAGAAACTTTCGTGGAACTTTCCATTCCGGAGAATACCGACATGGACAAGGACAGGACAGCCGTATTCAGCATCATCTGCGGCGCGGACAAACAGCTGTTCACCATTCTCCAGTACTCGCGAAATGCTGCGGAAAGCAAGCACGTCTATTTCGCCGACGAGAAGTTCAAATCATATTGTGTGGAGAATTTCGACACTGACGGGGACGGAAAGATTTCCAAGGAAGAAGCGGCCGCAATCACTGAAATCGACTGCCAGGAGAGGGAGATAACCTCTCTCGAAGGCATCAAATATATGACGGGATTGACCACCCTGAACTGCAGGTACAACTCCATTGACGGAATCCTGGACCTGAGCGGGCTGAAGAACCTCAAGACCGTCAATGCTGACCACAACTTCTACAGCAGACTGGACCTGAGCGGGTGCAGCGCACTGGAAACGCTTGTAGCGAACGACAACTATGGCTACAACGAGCAGAGCAAGATGGTCTTCACATTGGCAGAAGTGGATCTGACTGGCTGTGCGGCCCTGAAGAAAGTCAGCCTTCAGGACAATGCCATCACCACCCTCAGTCTCAAGGACAGCCCTGAGCTCGAGGAGATCAACATGTCGATGAACCAGCTCCAGAGCATTGACCTTTCCAAATGCACGAAGCTCAAGACAGTCCACATCCGCAGCAACAATTTCAACTCTGCAGTGGACTTCAGCCATTGCCCTGAACTGACATATCTCGGAGCCTGGGAAGCAAATCTTACAGGCCTGAACGTCTCAGGCTGCAACAAGCTCGTCCAGCTCATCGCGTACAGAAACACAGGACTCAAATCCATTGACGTCAGCAGCTGCAGTGCATTGACAGAGCTCAATCTATACGAGACAGGCATTACCGCCGTCGATGTCAGGAACAATGTGAACCTGGTAAAACTGAACCTCGGTTTCACAGGCGGGCTCACAGACATTGACCTTTCCGCAAACTCGAAACTTACGGAGCTGAACCTGCAGGAGAACAAACTGACATCCCTGGATGTATCTTCCTGCAAGGCGCTTACGATACTCAAGGCTGAGAACAACAGCCTGACATCCGTCAACTTGGCAGGATGCTCAGCGCTTACGAAACTGTACCTCTACAACAACAAGCTGACCTCCGTGGACCTCAGCTCATGCAAGTCACTCGGCAGCCTCGCCATCTACACCAACAGCCTCACTTCTCTGGACGTGACTCCATGCGCTGCGGAAATGTACTTCCTCGACTGCAAGGAGAACGCCATCAAGGAGCTGAAGGTCAGCGGACTTTCCAAACTCGGGACACTTGACGCTTCCGACAATGCAATTTCAAGCCTGGACCTGACTTCATGCAAGGCGCTCGAAGAGGTTCTCCTCAGCAAGAACCAGCTGGCCGAACTGAAAGTCAAGGGATTGGACAAGATGAGCGTATGCGAGTTCCAGAACAACAAGCTGAAGCGTCTTGACCTGCGCGGATGCGTGGCCATCGACGAGCTCCACATTTCTGACAATGCCGACCTCGCCTATGTTTCATTCTACGGATGCACGGCGCTCCGCTATGTGGACTGCAGAAGGACCAGCGTTTCCACACTCGATTTCAGCGGCAATGAGAAGATGAACTTCCTGTTCGCGACCGAGTGCCCGCTGTTGAAGGCCATATACATAAGGGCGGGGGCAAATTACAGTTCACTGGCATTCGACGAGGCCACGACCAAAGTGTTCGAAAAAGATCCTGAGAGCTACAGCGACGTAAAGACGGACAACTGGGGCGACGAAGACATTGACCCTTGGGGCAAATAATCCAAAAGACATTGAAAATGAGAAAGATATATTATTTGGCGGCAGCTGCGCTGAGTCTTTGCGCCTGCCAGAAAGAGGTCAATGAGAAAGGCGCCTCCATCGAAACACGTGAGATTACGGTCTCCACCACATTGACAAAGACGGGCATTGCCTACGAGGGCGACGTTTCCCATCTTGTATGGAAAGAGGGCGACCAGGTTTCCTACATCACAAGTGACGCGGCAGGGCTCGGCTCGGGATTCGGGCTCGCTACCGTGAAGGACAACAAGTTCAAGGCTACCATTTCGGCTCAGGCCACTTCAAAAGACAAGTTCCTCGCAGTCTGGGGCGGTTCTGCGACAGAGGGCGCCTCAAGCATTGAGATTCCGATGAGCACCGTCATTGACGCGAACAGCACAGCTGAATTCGACGGCAAACTGCTTCCGATGGTCGCTCTGGCAAATGTTCCGGACGACAAGGCTGCGGAAATCGATGTGGATTTCACTCCTCTTGCAGCTGTCTTGCGCGTATCCGTCGATACTGTAGGACACTCGAATGAGAAACTTTCCGGGATCACGCTTACCACCGACGGAAAATGCATTGGAACATACTCAGTCTCTACGGCTTACGAGAAAGGCTACAAGTTTACAGGCACATCCAATACCGTTTCAGCCACATTTCCGGACACGCCGCTGCTGAAAGACTTCAAATATGCATATCTGGTCCTGGCAAAGGGCTCCTACACAGGTGTCCGCATGGAAATCACCACCGACAAGAACACATATACGCTCAGTGACGGCGCAATGGACCTTACCGCCTCTGACAGAGGTCTTTACAGGATAAACGTCCAGCTTTCCGAGCCGTCTGCGCCTGTGGAGCAGAAATTCGTGAAAGTGACTGAGCAGTCCCAGATAGTGGCAGGTGGCACATATCTGATCGTTTCCGAAAAAACCGAAAGCAGTTATTATGTGGCCATCAACAGCGATAGTGACGGGTATCTCGAATGCAAGACCATAAACTGCGATGCGGAAGGCTGCATTGAGAAGACGGACGAAATCATGAATTATTCAGTAACGCTCGAGGCCGGAACTGACTCATTTACAGGAAGATATGCCATCAAGATGAGCGGTCTTGGTTCAAAGCCATATCTGAAAGCTCCGGGCAATGTATCAGAGGCCGTCAGCTATGTAGGAAAATTCTGGTACGGTGATGTTGTAAAGACTCAGTCCAACTTCTTCTGGGGCATCACCGTAACTGACGGAACAGTTCTGATTTCTTCACACGAATTCAAGATCGCAGGAGAGCCTACTGGCAGAACAGGCGGCATAGGATTCTTCACGGGCGGAAAGAAATTCGGAGTGTTCGCGCCGGAATCAGAGGATTACAAGCCGGCCCAGCTATTCAGGCTGCAGTAATCACTTCCAGTTCTTATAAGGGTTACGGGTCAATGCCGCATTGTAATAGCGTCTGTCGCCCGTGACCTCTTCCCCAAGCCAGGATGGCCTTTCAAATGGTTCGTCCTGGCTTTTCAGTTCCACTTCAGCCATGAGCAGGCCCTCATTGTCCCCGTAGAACTCATCCACCTCGAACGTATGGCCATGATAATCCACAAGATACCTTGTCTTGTCGATGGCTCCGGGATGACACAATTTCAGCAGTTCACGCGCATCGTCCGCGCTGATTTCCTTTTCCCACTCGAATCTGCTCAGTCCAGCCGCATCGCTCTTTCCCTTGATCGTAAGGTAGCCCTTGTCGTCACGCAGCCTGACACGCACTGTTCTGATGCCATCAGCGCACAGATAGCCCTGACAGATATGAGACGACGACTTCGCAAGGGACTTGAACTCCCCTGCCACCTTGAACTTTCTTTCGATTTCCAGTGCCATGATTTCAGATAGGATTTATGTCAATGTATTCAATGCGCTGACGGGTCAATGCCTTTGTGCCAGAAACGGGAGGTAATGTCTTCGAGAGTGTAGGAATTTCCGTCCGTGAGGGTGCTGCCGTGCTTCACTTTATACAGCCTCTGGTTGGTAGTACAGCTGTTCAGCGGACCGCACGACGGGCGGTAAGGCCCTACCTTCACGTAATCGAAAATGTCGAAGATGTCATTCTCGACCGTCTCCCTGCCTGAATACAAGGCCAACTCGAGAGACGGATGCGCACGCTTCACATACGATGCGATATCTGTCAATGCCTTGCGGTCATTGCCCTCACCGAGCAGCAGGAAACAGTTCACGCCGAAATTGTCGCCTATCAGCCTGTCCACGACCTCCGGCGTAAGTTCCTCGCCGACATCGCCGCGCAAAAATGGAGAATGGCATCCCTCACAAAGTCCCGTACAGTTCGAAATGTCCACTGCCAACGTCACTCTATCGGGTATTTCCTCCATCACGACGCTCGTCATCTGAGGAACGTACTTCAGCATTGACCTTCCTCCCCGGCATAGAAACGGTGGCGCGCCTCTTCCTGACGCATCTCGCTGAA
>OQVU01001206.1_pt1 | contig 10125 bp, 10 predicted proteins | sample 1691611 | NCBI WGS metagenome assembly OQVU01 (sample SAMN03418272, study PRJEB22391) | human gut metagenome | biome: human-gut; feature: organic feature; material: feces | host: Homo sapiens | place: Tanzania | collected 2013-01
AAACTGCAATACGGCAGAGGCCTCCCCGCCTGTATGAGCATACAGAGCCGGGGCTTCTGCCTGTTATCGGGTGGAGCGCAAAAGAGGTGACGATACAGGAGGGCGGCGTTCTGCATACCGTGGCAGCTAATATACCCTTGTCTCCGGAGCAGGCCGAGGTTTACCGTCTGCTTGCCGGGCAGGGCGGTACCCGGCAGCTCTGGCTGGAAGGGGAGCGCATCGGCATCCGGCGCTGCACCGTTTCGGTCACCCTGCAAAAGGCGCAGGTGCTTGTGCGGCTGGACTGTCAACGCGCTGCCCACAGCCCGCTGCCCACGCAGGCGCAGCAGCAACAGCTTGCGGCGCAGTGCACGGCGCTTTTGCAAAGCTGCTGGCAGCAGGGCGTGGATGTGCTGCACCTGCAAGCCCGGGCAGCGCTGCGGAGCGGCAGCGGCGCAAGCTTTGACACAACAAAAAACGCCTGCCCGCAATGGCGGACAGACGTGCATTTCATGCTGTATTAAGAGGCGGTAGGAAAGGTGACAGTGATGGTGGTGCCAACGTCTACCTGACTTTCCAGCTTGATGCGGGCGTTGTGGATGCGGGCAATGTGCTTGACGATGGCAAGCCCAAGTCCGGTGCCGCCGGTGGCTTTGCTGCGGCTCTTATCCACCCGGTAGAAGCGCTCGAACACGCTGGACTGTGCCTCCCGCGGGATGCCGATGCCGTTGTCAGTCACGGTCAGGGAACAGTGTCCATCCCGGCTGCAGGCGGTAATGATCTGCACCTTGCCGCCCGGGCGGTTGTAACGGATGGCATTGTCGCACAGGTTCTGGCACAGTTCATCCAGCAGCGCGCGGCTGCCCAGCACCGGGGCGCTCTCGCCCAGATAAGTAAGCGAGATATAGGCGCGCCGGGCGTTCAGTTTCTGGCGCTCCACGCACTCCTTGGCAACCTCCAAAAGGTCTACCGTTTCCATCACCGGGGCGTCCCCGGTCTCGCTTACAGTGTCCAGCTTGGAAAGCTGCAAAATATCGTTGACCAGCTGGATCATGCGGGTGGCCTCGCTGTGGATCTTACGGCCGAAATCCGGCACATCCTCCGGCTTTGCAATGCCGGTCTCGATCAACTCTGCATAGCCGGAAATGCTGGTCAGCGGTGTCTTGAGCTCGTGGCTGACATTGGCGGTAAATTCCTGCCGCATCTTCTCGTTGTTCTCCCGCAGGATGCGGTCAGAGTGGATGCTTTCCGCAAAGGGAATCAGCTCCCGGTAGGGCACGTTTTCCTGAATGTGATCCAGATCCTCGGTCATGTTCAGCACTGGCTGCACCAGAGCTTTGGTCAGCAGGGCTGCCAGCACCGCAGCGGCCAGCATCAGTGCCACACAGCTCAGTACGATGGCAGGAATGGTGGCGTCATAGATGGACCACACGGTCTCGGCGTCCTGCGCTACGCGCAGCACGTCTCCGCCGGAAAGCCGGAGCGCATAATAATAGGTCTCGTAGCCCATGGTTTGGGAGTCGCGGATGTCCCGTCCCTCGCCGTTTGCAATGGCATCGCGGATCTCCGGGCGGGTCAGATGGTTCTCCATGGGCTGGTCGGTGGCAGATTCAAACAACACGCTGCCGTCCTGACTGATTAAGGTCACGCGCAGATCGTCGGTCAAAAAAGCGCTCAGCTGTGCGGGATCTCCGGTCTGCTCGTACCCGGCGCACACAAGATCGGTCTCACGCTCCAAAGCCGACCATGCCTGCGCCGTAAAGGCTTTATGGAATACAAAAATGCACAGCGCTGCGGTGAATACAAGCCCCAGAAAGCCCATTAGGAACAACCGGTAGCTGATTTTTTCTTCCATGCTGCGCAGCTTCATTCTTCTTCGGCCTCCTCATCGGTCAGCTTGTAGCCCACCTTGCGCACGGTACAGATGTAACGCCCCACATCGCCCAGCTTTTTGCGCAGGGTGCGGATGTGCATATCCACGGTACGGCTCTCCACCGAGATGTCGGTGCCCCACACCACCTGCAAAATGGTCTCGCGGGTCACCACCAGACTGGTGTTTTCTAGCAACAGCCGCAGCAGGCAGTATTCTTTGTAGGTCAGCTCCACAGGGGTGCTGTTTACTGTAACGCTGTGGCGGGCATTGTCCAGCTGAATTTCATGAAAGGCCAGCACGTCCGGTCTTACCTCCGGGGCAGAGCGCCGCAGTGCCACGCGCACCCGGCTGAGAAACTCCATAATGCCAAAGGGCTTTGCAATGTAATCATCCGCGCCGCAGTCCAGCCCGCGCACGGTGTCCAGCTCGCTGGATTTTGCAGTGACCATAATGATGGGCAGCTTGCGCAGGGAAGGGGTGTTGCGCAGCTTTTTCAGGATGGAAAATCCGTCCTCGCCGGGCAGCATCACGTCCAAGATCACCAGCTCCGGCTCAGCGGCACGCATGGCCTGCCAGAAGGACTCGGCGCTTTCAAAGCCCTGCACCTCGTAGCCGTTGGATTGCAGGGCGTACTGCTCCAGTTCACGGATGGAAGCGTCGTCCTCTACAATATAGATCATAACTCAGTTCTCCTCAGCAGTCTGTCCGTCCGGGAACAGATACCGCTCACGGTAGCGGCCCAGACGGCGGTGGAATTCTTCACTTTCCTTGGTGTCGTTGCCGTGGCGCAGGTCGTTCAGGTAGGCGTGGGTGTCAAAGCTGTCCTGTGCCACCTCGATCTGCGCAACCGCCACATTGCTGCAATGGTCGCACACACGCTCGTAGTTGGTCAGCAGATCGTCCAGCACAAAGCCGTACTCAATAGAGCAGCTGCCAGCCTGTAGGCGGGCAACGTGCCGCGCCTTGATGGCACGCACCAGCTCGTTGACCACAGCCTCCAGCGGTTCAACCTTGGAGGCAAGATGCAGATCGCCCTTGCGGAAGGCGTCGGTGGTACGGCTCAGGGTATCCTGCACCGCATCCTCCAGCACCTGTAGCTCCTCCTGTGCATCCTTGGAGAAGTGGATTTCCTTCTGGTGCATCTCCTCGGCAGATTCCAGCAGGTTAACGGAATGGTCGCTGATGCGTTCAAAATCGCTGATGGTGTGCAGCAGGGTGTTCACGCTCTGGCTGTCGGCGTGGTTCAGTTCCCGGCTGGACAGCTTGACCAGATAAGTGCCCAGCGCGTCCTCGTACCGGTCCACCCGGCACTCCTCGTCCCGCACCTTCTGGGCTAGCTCGTCGCTCCATTCATGGGTCAGGCTCATGGCCTGCACCACGCCCACCCGGGCAAGTTCTGCCATTTCGGCGGTAGCGGCACGGGCACGCTCCACAGCCATAGCAGGGGTGTTCAGCAGACGGTCATCCAGCAGAGCAAACTCCTCTTTTTCCGGGGAATCGGGAATAGTCAGGATAGCCAGCTTTTCCAGCCCAGTGGCAAAGGGCAGCAGAATGACGGTAGCCAGAATGTTGAACACCGAGTGCACGATTGCGATGCCCCAGGCCTCAATGGTGGTATTCACAAAGGCAAAGTGGCAGACGGCGTTGAGACCATAGAATCCGAACAGGAAGATGCTTACACCGATGATGTTGAAGTACAGGTGCACCATAGCGGCGCGGCGGGCGTTTTTGTTGGCACCCACCGAGGACAGCAGTGCGGTCACACAGGTGCCGATGTTCTGACCCATGATGATGGGGATGGCACTGCCGTAGGTGATCACACCGGTGGCGCTCAGTGCCTGCAGGATGCCCACGCTGGCGCTGGAGCTCTGGATGATGCCGGTGACCAGTGCGCCCACCAGAACGCCCAGCAGGGGGTTGGAGAAGCGGGTGAACAGACTGGTGAACCATGCCTCGTTTTGCAGCGGCAGCACCGCGTTGGACATAGTGGTCATGCCGGTCATCAGCACGGCAAAGCCGATAAGGATAGTGCCCACGCCTTTTTTCTTCTCACTCTTACACATATACAGCAAAATGCCGATAAATGCAAGCACCGGGCTGAAAGAAGTAGGTTTGAGCAGCTGGATGAACAGGCTGTCGCCCTGCAAACCGGAAAGGCTCAAGATCCAGCTGGTCACGGTGGTGCCCACGTTGCTGCCCATGATCACGCCAATGGCCTGATGCAGCTCCATGATGCCGCTGTTGACAAAGCCCACCACCATAACGGTGGTAGCGCTGGAGCTCTGGATGACGGCGGTCACGCACAGACCCAAAAAAAAGCCCTTGAGGGGGTTATCGGTCAGTTTGCTGAGAATTTTTTGCAGCTGGCCGCCGGCCTGCTTTTCCAGTGCCTTGCCCATGATGTCCATACCGAACAAAAACAGAGCCAGACCTCCCAGCAGCGAAAAGACATTAAAAATGGTCATAAGTGTTTTCCTCACTTTATCTTGACGTGTTTTTCTCCTGTGCTTTAAGTATAGAAAAATAATGTAAAATTTGAAATCGACGAAATGTAAAACCCATGTAAAGTAAGAAAAATGTAAAAATCCTGTGCACGGGCAGCGATGCAGCGTCGGTTTCCTGCCTGCAGTACAAAAACAGCGCCACGGGCGTTGTATTTGACGCCAAATTTTATTATAATAAGAATAAGAGTGCCCGCAGCACGGCGCGGCAATAGGATACAGGAGGAACCAGGATGGGTACGTTCAATGTTTCGCTTAAAACGCTGACCGACCGCGTCAGCATGGAAGTAGTATACACCCCCCGGGAGCTGGATGAGATCAGTGTGGAGATCGCTGAGGTCAACCGCCCGGGTCTGTTTCTGGCGGGCTATTATGATTACTTCGATAAGCTCCGCCTGCAGATCATGGGTCTGGCAGAGATGAACTTTTTGTCCGGTCTGACGGCAGAAAAGCGCTACGAGGCACTGGAACAGCTGTTTCGGCAGCAGCCCCCGGCGGTCATTGTCTGCCGCAGCGAGGAACTGGAACCCTTCCCGGAGATGCAGGAGCTGGCGCAGAAGCACGCGGTTGCCCTGCTGCGCTCCAACGAGACCACCTGCACTTTGATGGGCAGTCTGATCAGCGTGCTGAACCTGGAACTTGCGCCCCGCATCACCCGGCACGGCGTGCTGGTGGAGGTGTACGGCGAGGGCATCCTGATCCTTGGCGACAGCGGCATCGGCAAAAGCGAACTGGCCATTGAGCTGGTCAAGCGCGGTCACCGTCTGGTGGCAGATGATGCCGTGGAGCTGCGCAAGGTGTCCAACCGCCAGATCATGGGCACTGCACCGGAAAATATCCGCCACTTCATCGAACTGCGCGGCATTGGCATCGTCAACGTAGCCCGCGTGTACGGCGTAGGCGCTGTCAAGCTGAGCGAAAGCTTGGATCTGGTGGTGCAGCTGGAAGCGTGGGACCCCACCAAGAACTACCAGCGCACCGGTCTGGAAAGTGAATACTACGACATTCTGGGCGTCAGCATTCCCAGCACCAGCATCCCGGTCTCTCCCGGCCGTAATCTGGCTGTGGTGCTGGAGACTGCAGCCATCAATAACCGCCAGAAGAAGATGGGCTACAACGCAGCCAAGGAGCTGCTGATCCGGCTGGGACTGGATGACAAAATGGACTGAATCTCTCTATAAAAAGGAGCCTGACCCTATGGAACAACTCAAGCAGCTGCTCACCGCAGCAGGCATTGCTTATAAAGAAAATGAGCCGCTGGCGGCGCATTGTACCTTTAAAATCGGCGGCCCGGCGCGGCTGTTCGTGCAGCCGGTAGACCATGCGCAGCTTTGCCGCGCCGTTGCCCTGTGCAAGGCGCAGGGCGTTCGGTATTATTTGCTGGGCAACGGCAGTAATATCCTGTTTGCCGACGAGGGCTACAATGGCGCAGTGCTGGATATTTCTTCTATGCAGGACGCTGTGGAGGTGCACGGAACACAACTCACCGCCGGGGCGGGCGTGCGGCTCTCGGCGCTGTGCAAAACGGCGCTGGAACACGGCCTGACCGGGCTGGAATTTGCCTACGGCATCCCCGGTACGGTGGGCGGCGCAGTCTACATGAACGCCGGTGCTTACGGCGGCGAGATGAAGGATGTGCTGACCACGGTGCAGTACCTTACCGCCGAGGGCGAGGTGAAGGAGGCTGCGGCAGCGGAGCTTGACCTGCGCTACCGCCACAGCATTTTTGAAGAAAACGGCGGCTGCATCCTCTCGGCGCAGTTTGCCCTGACTCCGGGCGAACCGGAGGTCATCCGCGCAAAGATGGACGAGCTGATGGCAAAACGGCTGGACAAGCAGCCGCTGGATAAGCCCAGCGCAGGCAGCACCTTCAAGCGCCCGGTGGGTGCTTTTGCCGCTGCCCTTATCGACCAATGCGGTCTGCGGGGCTACCGACACGGCGGTGCCGCCGTCAGCGAGAAGCACTGCGGCTTTGTGGTGAACCTTGGCGGTGCCACCTGCGCAGACGTGCTGGCGCTGTGCGAGGAAGTGTGGGTGTTCGGGACAGAGCACTCATCCGGCATGCAGGCAGAGATCCACGAAGCCCATCGGCTGAAAAAGCGCATCCGATATTATAGCGAAAGACTGGAGGAAATCCATGAAGATGATAGATGAAGCCCTGCGATATGCAAAAGCAGGCATTCCCGTTTTCCCGCTCCACTGGCTCAAGCAGGATGGCACATGCTCCTGCAGGCTTGGCGATATGTGTCAGGCCAAGGGCAAACACCCCCGTATTAAGAATTGGAGTGACGAAGCGACAACGGATGTCGCCAAGATCACTGGATGGTGGAATCAGACGCCCCTTGCCAACATTGGTATTCCCATGGGTGAAAAGAGCGGTCTGGTGGCGCTGGACGTTGACACTCGACATGATGGAGATAAGAGCCTCACAGATCTGGTCACAGAGTACGGCGCATTACCGAAGACGATCACGGCAACGACCGGTAGTGGCGGTAAGCACTACATTTTCAAATATACAGAAGAATTGGCACTCAAAAATGTGGTTGGATTCCGTGACGGCCTTGATGTACGCACACAAGGTGGGCTGATCGTTGCAGCACCCAGCATGCATCAGAGCGGCAACCGATATGCGTGGGACAGTGGCCGCTCTCCTTTTGAGTGTGAAGCGGCGGAAATGCCGAGCTGGCTGGTAGATGAGATTCGCAAGGTTGGCACTAAGCTTACCCAAAAGAAAAAGGCTGCGGACAAGCAGCCCCGCAAGAAGATCAAAGAAGGCGGCAGAAACAATCACTTGGCCTCTCTTGCCGGAGCACTTCGCCGTAAAGGCATCGGAGAGGATGGCATCATTGCGACACTCCACGCCGAAAACAAAGAACGTCTCGATCCGCCCCTTGACGATGAGACGGTCGTGGCAATCGCCAAGAGTATCACCCGCTATGAGCCGGACGAACCTGACCCGCAGTACAAGCTGACCGACGTCGGAAACGCGGAGCGCTTTGTGGCAATGTTCAAAGATGAGGTCAAATACTGCTCTGTATATAAGAAATGGTTTATCTGGAACGGAAAGTTCTGGGAGCAGGACGAAGGCACGATTGTAGAATATGCGATTCAGTGTGTCCGCAGCATTTACACTTACGCGGATATGCTTCCCGCAGGCGATCAGCGAAAAGCATTGATCCAGCATGCCATGCGTAGCGAAAGCGGCAATAAGATCAAACTTCTCATTACGCTTGCGGCAGGCATGAAGGATCTGGCGATTGCGCCTGACGACTGGGATGCGAACCCGTGGCTGCTCAACTGCCAGAACGGCACGATCAACTTGAAGACCGGAAAACTGCAACCGTTTAACAAGGCGGACTACATTACCCGCATCTGCAACGCCTCCTTCGATGAGAATTGCGCTACGCCGTTATGGGATACGCTGTTGGAGACGATCACAAAGGGTGATACCGACACAATCCGGTACATGCAGAAGGCACTCGGCTATGCGCTGACCGGCGATACATCCGAGCAGGCGATGTTCATGCTTTACGGAACCGGCAGCAACGGAAAAAGCACATTTCTCAATATCTTCTCGGCTGTGATGAATACCTACGCCCAGAGTGCGTCGAGCGATGCGTTCATGCAGAAAAAGAACGAAAGCGTAAATAACGATATTGCTCGCCTCAAGGGTGCGCGGTTTGTTACAGCTATTGAGATGGAAGAGAACAAGCGGCTTGCCGAATCCCTGATCAAATCCATGACCGGCGGAGACAAGCTGGTAACGCGCTTCCTCTACGGCGAATACTTCGAGTACGTCCCGCAGTTCAAGGTGTTTCTGGCGGCGAACCATAAGCCGATCATCCGTGATACGACCCATTCGATCTGGCGCAGGATCAAGCTCATGCCCTTCGAGAACACGTTCACGGAGGCAAACCGTGACAAACACTTTGCCGATAAGATTATGGCAAAGGAGATGCCCGGTATTCTTGCTTGGGCGGTTAAAGGGTGCCTCCTCTGGCAACGCGAAGGTATACAGGATCCGCCCAGTGTCAAAAGGGCGACAACGGAGTACCGGACGGAAATGGACTCATTCGCAACGTTCTTTGAGGAATGCTGTGAGGCGCGAGAAGGTGTCCGTGTATCGAACAAAATGCTGCGTTCTTCCTATGACGAGTGGTGCAAAGACAACGGCGAATATGCACTTTCCCAGCGCCCGTTCAGCCAGAAGCTTCTGGAAATGGGCTTTGAGAAGAAGCGTTCCGCAAGCACAGGAGCCGTGGAATGGATCGGGCTATCCATTCGCGGTGTCGCATCGAGGCTATGACTGAGGTACGATTCTTCCTGATTCTTTTTCCTATAAAGCCGTATGTGAGAAGAAATATAGAAAAAGAACAGAAAAAGCAGTCAGTATGGTTCATACCTCAGCGGCTGGAGGAACGCAGATGAATGAAGCAGCATTGATTCAGAAAATACGCAAATACCTTACCACGGTACCGGAGTGCTTCTTTTGGAAGGAGCACGGTGGGCAATATGGTACCGCTGGCATTCCCGATATCATCGTCTGTCACAAGGGACACTTCATTGCACTGGAAGCCAAGGTCGGCAGAAATACCCCGACAAAGCTACAAGCGGCTACCATTGACCAGATCCGAAAAGCTGGTGGAACAGCAGTAGTCGTTTATAGCGTTGAGGATGTGCAGGCGGTCATATCAAAGAAGGAGGCACTGTATGATGGATGATCCCTATAGAACTCTGGCAAACGCCATTATCGTACAGGCCGCTAAGGATTACCGGAAAGCGCTGCGACAGCTTCGGCGTAATCCGAGATACGAAACGGCCAGAAACGAGAAAAATGATGTCGAGCGGTTCTTTCACTCCGAATGGTTTCACTTCCTGACGGATGCAGACCCGGATTACCTGCTCGACTATCTTGCGAGGGCTGAGATATGACGGCGAAGGCTCTTTTGGAACGCATTATCAAAATCCGAAAAGCGATTGATTATCGGAGAACAAAAATCGACGCACTGATCGAGCAGGCGGAGAACACCTCCGCCCGCTTGACCGGTATGCCGCATAATCCACGCTCTGACTCTTCGCCTATGGCAAGCGCCATCTGCAGGAAGGTCGATTTGGAGATAGAGATCACAAAGCTCGCTGAAGAGCGCAAAGCCCTGATTGCTAAAATCGACCTCTTAGAAAATGATGACTTATCGAGGCTCCTAATTCTGCGGTATGTGCAGGAAACGCCGTGGGACGATATCGCGGCAGAGATGGGCTTTTGCGAAAGACACATTTACCGGCTGCACAAAGCAGCGGTCGAGGAACTCGATAATCGTCTTAAAGATGTCATGTGATGTCAGTCGATGTCAGTTAAAGTCAGTCAGGAAATGCAGTATCATTATAATAGGCGAAGAACATAGAGAGCTCACACGGGACATCCCGCGTGGGCTTTTCTTATATACGCCAATACAGACGGAAGGAGCAGATCAATGTCATATAGGAAAGTCGGCACTTTAGAGCAGTGTTGGTATGTCCTCAAATACTGGCTGCGAGAGCACTTCCGCAAGAGGAAGTGAGACTATGCCGCGTAAACCTAAGAGGCCGTGCGCTTACCCCGGATGCCCTAACCTGACAGACGGGCAATATTGTGAGCAGCACAGGAAATACGCAAGGCAGCAGTATGATCGATATGAGCGGTCACCACATACCGCGAGTAAATACGGAAGAGCGTGGCACCGGATTCGCGCCAGATATGTAGCATCCCATCCGCTGTGTGAACAGTGCCTTAAA
>OQVU01001213.1_pt1 | contig 10109 bp, 6 predicted proteins | sample 1691611 | NCBI WGS metagenome assembly OQVU01 (sample SAMN03418272, study PRJEB22391) | human gut metagenome | biome: human-gut; feature: organic feature; material: feces | host: Homo sapiens | place: Tanzania | collected 2013-01
CAGGGTTACGTCTTTGACAACGAACTTTGCGACACGCTTCTTCTTGCTTATTAAAGGTTGGTGGAAAGATGCTGTGATGTCATTGTCAACCTACATTGTAGGAGGCATCTTGGGCATACTCTTGATGTTTCAGTGTACTTTGATATGTGGTTCACTCGCTATTATGCACAAAGCCAATCAGTTTGAAGCCTTGGCCACTGAGGCTGTTGAGCAAATGGTGACGAGTGGGAAAGCTACACTCAACGAGATAGTAGATCATGCGGAAACGCAAGAAGTGATGAACGAAATAGTACGCAATCACCCTATACTTGGTAATTATTGTAAAGGTGCTGACTTTTCGGGACACTCGTTGGTAGAACTCCCGAAGGCAATGACTGCGGAACTAAATAATTATTTAACGAAGTATATCATCAGACGTTTGTTGTGGGCTTTAGCCTTCGTCGTAGTGGCCGCCGTTATCGCCAATTATACCATTTCGAAGGGAAATGGAACGAGCAGACGTCGAGAGATAGGCAGACGAGGGCAGGACTGCAGTCGCCAGCGCGACCGAAGTATGTCACGACCCAATATGCGTCGCAATAGATACAGACAGTAGTAGAGAGGAAAAGAGAACGGAGTAATCATAAATCTAAAAATACAAACTATATGAACGAAACCTATTGCAATAGCAATCACATTCTTGTTGGATTGGGCGGTACAGGTGGTAAGATATTACGCGAGTTTAAAATGCGTATGTTTGAGGAGTTCCCTGATGCCGAACAACGCAAAAAGCAGCCTGTAGCATTGCTCTACGTCGATTCAACCGACGAGATGATGCCACAAGGAGGTCGTGCCAGAGCTGACTTCCGCGTTTTGGGTCAAGATGCGTCTTTCACCAACAATGAATTTCTCAATATCAAGGCTATCGACGTACCAGCCATACTCGATCATATAGACAATTATCCTTCGGTTAAAGGCATTGTCAATAACGTAAGTGCTGTGCGTTCAGCTATTGGTGCATTAGGCAAGGCTGCTGGACAAAAGCGTCGTGCGGGGCGTTTGCTCTTTGCAGCCAATGCTATAGGCTATGTAAATAGCTTGAACGATGCCTATAGTAGAGTAACGGCTATATCGGGCGATGCGAGCAAAACGCACATTCATATATTCGCGGGTTTAGCTGGTGGAACGGGTTCAGGCTCGGTAATTGATGTGATTACACAAAGCCGCAAGGCCTTCCCAGAGGCGATAATTCACGTTTTTGCCATGATCCCAGAGCGAAACTTGCCAAAGGCAGATATGGATCAAGGACGTTATTATCAGAATGGTTATGCTGCTGTAAACGAACTGAATGCCCTTCAATCTGGTAGATGGAAGCCACAGGACGTTACGGGCTATGGCGAAGCTGACTGCTTTAATGATAAAGTAAAGGGTGTAGCTGATGGTGTAACCATTTATAGCAATGTCAATGAGAATGGGGTGACGGTTAATTCGCTTACGGAGTTGCCTAAGATTGTCAGTGACTACGTGTTCGCTCGTGTGTTCTTCGTTAAGGAAGATGACAAAATTAACGAGGACTTTATCCGTGCTTACAACTACGAAAACATGGACGATTTTGCTTATGAGTATGACGAGAATGGACAACCCGACCCCGAGACAGGTGCTATTCCCGTTGCTCGTACAAAGAAGGTAAATTCGTTTGGTATCAAGCGTGTGATGTATCCCGAACTTCGCGTCCTGAAACATATTACTTATACTGTAGGCGAGAGTGTACTCTACCAGTTCAAATATAACAATTGGCGCGAAAATCAAGGTTATGCTAACGAAGAGCGCAATCGCGACTTCCGTAGCGAATATCTCAATAAGGAAAATTTGCAAAACTGGATGCTCGACCTTGGTCACCTAACGCTCGAAAAGAAGGTATTGCCCAACGACCAAGAGTATGGCTCATTTAATGAATATTGGCACGACAAGGCTATCAATTGGGCTGAAGATGCTAAGAAAGCAAGTTGTCCGCTCAATGAGTTAGATAATATCCTTAACGAAAGCTACGTCAACTTCTTCCGCGAGACGGGTGTTGAAAACTACTTCGCAGCCAAGGAACGCGTTATTCCCGAAATAGCGAAGGAAATACGTAGCCATGTAGAAAAGGAACTCTTTGAAAAGTGGAAGACTGGTGACCTCTCAATTCTTGAACTTCAGAAGGTGGCTAAACTTATCAACGAACGTTTGGGCGAAATTCGTTTGGAACTCGAAGAGGCTACGAAAGAAGAAAAACTCAACTACGAAGATTGTGATGCCGACCGCCAAGCCAATGTGAGCGAGTGGAGCCGATTGGGCGTACTACAGCGTATGGTCGGTATTGGTGCACGACGCTATGCGGAGCACCAAAGCATCTTGACTGAATACTATACGTCAAAGACGATGCTCGTGGCACTTGAATTTGCCAAAAAGTTGACAGCTCGTGTATTCATTGAGTTTGGCAAGTTAGACGAGGATATTTCAGCCTTCGGTATGCGCATCAGCGAGGCCATAGCCGAAACCGAACGTTTGGTTACCGCACAGCGTAAGGTAAACAAGGGACTGGAGGATATGAAGAGTGCTATCATTGAGGTGAGTGAAGACGAAACCATGGCACAATTTGAGAGCGACCTCAAAGCTGATAAGATTGATATGCCCAACATCGCACGCCAAATTCGTGAGAAAATTCTTCCACCTGAGTTTTATACCTTTGGCCGTTTAGCCGATGAGATCAGTGTGAGCGACATTACTGACGCTTTTGATACGAAGTTAGCCGAAGTAGTTCGTACGAAGCATGAAGAGCGAGCTGATAGCGAAAAGAAGGTGCTTGGGCTTAACATCTTGACACAGTTGCAGCAAAAATTGCGCACCGATGATGATATAAAGGCCTTTGCCGTAAATATTGTGCGTCAGAGTGGCGTATATGCAACCCTTAGTCAAGAGCAAGTACAATTGCATCTGCGCAATAATGAGGGTAACCTTTCACCAACCAATCCTGCCAGCATTAATAAGAAGGTAATATTGGTGTCAATTCCTTCGCCCGACGACAATCCTAGCTTAAAGCGCTTTGCTGATAAATTGGAAGAGGCATTTAAGAACTCGTTCAATCAGTCTGTTGGTCGTACTATGATTACAATCAATCGCAAGAGTCCACGCAAAGACGAATTGTCTATCATTAGTGTTCAGTACTGTTTCCCTCTTCGCTGTGTAGAGTGGTTGAAGAATTACAAAGAACGCTATGAACGCTTCTTACACACGGGCAATCCTGCTACCGACGAGGGCAATGCTATTCTGCTTCATTCAGAGGGTGATGGCGCACAATATCCTTCATTGTTTGTCAACGAAAAACCGTTGGAGCAAGCGCAAGCAGCACAATCTCAGACGGTGCAACAACCGCAAAACGTGAAGCCCGATACGGCACCAGTAATGGAAGGCCCTGTTGATAGTCAATCGATTCCTCCTGTTGAAGGCCAATCGCTCCCCCCTGTTGAGACTGAACCCGAAGTGGCACTTTACATCAATGCAGCAGGCAAGAACTATGGCCCTTACGATTGGAAAATGTGTAAGAAGTTAGTCGAAGGCAAACAACTCTCAGAAAGAACAACCGTGTGGATGAAGGGTATGGCAGCATGGCAGTCTGCAGGTACGGTTGAGGTGTTGAAACCTCTCTTTGCCCCAGCATCTTCATTGCCTCCTGTTGAGACAGGCCTGTAAATGAGGATACACCACCCGCTTCTCCTTCTGTAATGTAATAATAAGGTTATGGGGTTATGAGGTAAAAAGTAAGTCTTGTTAATTATCAGGATAATGTATTTTTTACCTCCTAACCTCCTAATCCTTTAACCTCAAAACTAAACATAACATAAAAACGAAATGGCAACAACAAACAATCATAATCGTACACGTTCGCGTTGGGGCATGTGCTTGAACGACACGTGTGAAAAGAGCAAAAATCACGAACGCATTGAAATCGTAGGACGCAAGGACTTCGTATGCCCTGAGTGTGGCAAACCTTTGAAGGAATGTCCTCCTCCTGCATCAACTCCTTGGGGCAAGTATGTAGCCATTGCAGCTGCAGTGCTTGTTCTCGGTGGTGGCGGAGCCTACTTCGCGCTTTCTGGCAATGAGAAATCTGCAAAGTCTATTGCTACTGACCAAACGCCTGAGACTACGGAGAAACCTGCTGTTGACTCTGCAGCAGTGGCGCAAGCTGAAAAGGATACAATGCCTGCGGCAACACCTGCTACAACAGACAATGCTCCAACTGAACAGACAGAACCCGCTAAGCCCGAAGAAAAGGTGAATACACCGAAGACCGTAGAAAAAGCGAAGAGCACTGGAACGACTAAAAATCCTCAACCCATCAATCGACCCTATGGCACCGTGCGTGTAGCTTATGGCTCTTACACGGGCGATTTGCGTAATGGCAAGCCTCATGGTCATGGCACGGTGAAGTTCTCAACTACTTATACCATCAATTCTTCTATCGTAGCTCATGCAGGAGATAGCTATGAGGGAGAGTTCCGCGATGGACGCATCTCAGGTGGACCCGGTTATTGGTCACACGATGGTGACAAAAAGTACGTTAATCCTTAAGCTAAAAGTTAGATCGCGTGTTTGGAGGTTATGGGACTTCAAAGTCTCATAACCTTGTAACCTTTAACATTACTCCCTCATTTCTTTAAAAAAAAAGTTATGCGAAAGGTAGTATTCCTGTTCATGTTCTTTGCTGCTACGTTACAAGGTGTAGCGAAGTTGCGCTATCATAGCGAATTGTTACAACGCATGGCTAAGGCCACGGCTTTGTCTTTGCCTGACTCTTTGGGGGTTATGACGGACAATGATTCCACTTGGCAGTATAAGGGGCGTCAGTTGAGAGTGCGCACTAATGCTTTGGGCGATGTGAGCCATATCGGCTACAAAATCTTCCATAATCAAATCGTTGCGCTTTATGAAAACCAAGCCCTATTCGACTTCCTCGAACGTTACTTTTTGGAACTTGACCTTCATCTGGACGGAAAGACTACGCAACAACGCATGGACGTTGACCGTGTAGTGGTGAAGGAGGGGAGTGTGTCGATGATGACACGGGTGAGGGAGACCGATCCCTTGTCTATCAACTATACGCCGCGACGACTGTATACGGTTACGTGGCAAGTTGGTGGCAGGCCACTGACGCTATCGTTTCCTACCGACTGTCAGTTGATGACGGGTTGTAATGCCATAGAACTTGAAAACATCTTTTCGAGAGATGTGCAACGTATGCCTCTGTGCGTTGACCTGGGCGAGGCACTCGCCCCATGGGCGCAAGTGCATGAGGAAAGTTCAGGTCAACTTAAGCAAAAGAATTATGGCTCTTATCTGAGCCACCTCATTGGCAGTCGAATTTATCTGCGCATGCACGATTCGCAGTGGCAACCCGATGTTAGTCCTCGTAGTCCCGTACGTTCGGTGTGTACGATGATGCTGACGGGATATTCTCCCAAGCAGATTCCTCTCGACTTAGTGGTCGATCGTTATGGTTATCGCCATGAGAAGTTGCACGTTACTCTCCAACAAATGTTGGCCTATTTCCGTTCAGAGGATTGTCGCGTTTATATTGGCATAAAGGAGAAAACGAATAATCAGTTGACAGGAACCCTCTTTGTGTTGAACGAAAAGTTGGGCTATAACCACGTAATCCCTTTCACCTTCCCCTTATCTCTTCTCAGTGGTGACATTTCTGCACCATTAACGGCCAAAGTCTATGCCTATATCCCATTGCAAAATGTGACAGAGAAGTTCTTTGAAATTACTGACTACAAAGATCCTAACTATGAGAATTAAAACTTTCGCATTGGCCTTTCCTTTGTTCTTCACCTCATTCTGTGCAGTAGGACAAGAAGTAACAGACGTTAAAACCCAAATAAATCAGATAAAGAAGAATACTTCGGACTATATATATGCTGAAATTACGGCTACCACTGAGCCAGATGCAAAGATGTTGGCCGAGGACTTGCTCTATGAAGAGATAAACAAATGGGCTGCCACGCAACAGAACTTGCAAGCATCGCAAAAGTTTTTAGTCAATAATAAGACAAGCTGTATTACGACGCTCTCAACAACGCGAGGCAACATGTTTCGCTGCTTTATGTACATTCGCAAGAGCGATATACAAAATGCTAATAATGCTGATTTGGTAGAGAATACGAGCTTAAAGTCCGATAGAGATGTGCAGACATCTACTACTGTGCAAACTTCTACTACTGCTCAGTCAAACTCCACTTCGCAGACATCTGCTGCAACTCAAGCGGACTCCACTTCGCAGACTACGACAACGTCCGTTCCTATTCAGTCAGAGGCTGCGGCTCAACCCGTAGTAGAAGGACCTACGATAAAGGAGGAGAAAGTGGTTACGCAAAGCCGCACGCAGGACGTTACCGAAACGGGTAGTCGTTCGCTTTATCCACAAGTAGTGAAAACATTGGCCACTCTTCGCACCTACAGTGACATGATAGCCAAAGCGCAAGCATACAAAACCTTGGGCGAGATTGTAGAACTCGTTACGAATAAATTCCCTGAAAGCATCGAACAGTACTATTTGGTAATTTACGATCAGCAGGGTCGTGTACAAGCACTGCTTACTCCTGGTATGCAACGTGTCAACGTATGCACGGGCAATGACGATTCTGAAAAGAACTATCATGGCTGCAAGGCTTTCGCATTTAAAGTAAAATAAATATGTAAGGGGGAACTTGAACGTTTCTTTTACACTTTCTTCTCCCCTTTAATCTAACATATCGAATTTGAAAAAGATGAATTATTTAAAGCAAATCGTGCTCACCCTTTTATTGCTTTTCTGTGCTACCACGATGAGGGCTGTAGATGTCGTGTTTACCACTGACGAGGGAGTAAATCATACATCGGCTATAGAAAATGCAGAGCGCAATCTGGCCAAATTGTTGACTGAGATAAATCGAGCACAAGAAGCCAATGAAGACGTGTCGGTAAAGAATATGGCCATGGACGAGTTTTCAAAGAAGTCATTGGTGCGTATATGGGCTGTTACTCCTTTCTATTGTGACGACGACGAGGTGGTAGATCGCTTGTGGATATTTAAGAATGGTACGATGATGGCCAGCCACATTCCCCTTATCATTACGCCTAAAGATGAGGACTTTGGTAACGGCACCTATCAAGAGGCCGTCGTTGAATTTGACCGTAGTGGCAATATTACAGACTTCCGCTTTGCCCTTGATGCGCAAACCGCTGAAAGTATGGAACGCTGTGGCGATGTGGCCAGCAAAGAGCAACGTATGATAATTCTGCAATATGTAGAGCGTTTCCGTACAGCTTATAATCAGAAGGATATCAACACCATTGAAAAGATGTTTAGTGACGATGCCCTTATCATTACGGGTAAGGTGATTATTGCGCGCCAAGGTACGGATCAGTTTAGCTTTAAGCCCAAAGTGCAGTATACCAAGCAAAATAAAGCACAATATATTAGCAATTTGCGTCGTGCTTTCTTACGCAATAAGTGGATAGACATCAAGTTCTCACAGATTGGTGAGAATGGCGAGACCTCTGGTTGCTCAGGTATTACGCGTTCACGTAAGAATAAGAATATGTTTGGTGTGCGTATGCGCCAGTCATGGAAGTCAAGCAATTATAGTGATGAGGGCTATCTTTTCCTCCTTTGGGAATTCCCCGAAAATGGTGGCGATCCAATTATTCATGTGCGCACATGGCAACCCGAATACGTCGGTGGTCAGCGTCAAAAACCCGATGAAAGTATTACTACGCTCGGTGGCTTCGACTTGTAAGATGTGAATATCTCTCACTAATAAACGATATAAAAGTACACATGAAACGTTTCTTTTTAGCCTTTTGGCTCCTTCTATTGCCGATTATAGGTTGGGCTCAGTCCAAATATATCTCTTATTCGCCCATGGGGCAAGAAGACAGAGCAACGGCCAACCCTACAGAATGTGGTGTGCTTCTACTCTCGCAACATGCCGACCTCGTTATTACGCTTACCAACACCAAAGATTACTCCATCACACGATTGGGTAAGCGCCAACTGGGGTATTACGAATACGAAGTGCTTGTCAATATGGCTTCCACTCCTAACCCTACACTCGAAATTGGGCGGCGAGGTGATGTCAATTTCACCAAGTTTACCATGACCCTGCGTAAGGGAGTGTTGCGTGCCTATTTGATAGAGGAAGTAGGCACCCCTATCTTTATGGAGTCGCAAAATAAGGGGAATGACATTGTACCTAACGAAAAGTTGGCAGAAGTTGAGGTTAGTTCAACGATTGCAGGGCTGAAAGTAAATGTTCACCCTGACCTTCAAGCCTCTATCACTACGAAAGACAAATTGGGGGATGCTTCGATTAAGATTACTACGATACAAATCCCCATAGCCAATATTCGTCAACCACAAGAGCACTTGGCACAACTCGAACGCGAATATCGCGAACGCAATGCTGCGCTCAATGAAAAGAGTAGCGATGCAGACTTCGAACGCGTTGACCAGCTTGAGACTGCAATTAATAAGCAGAGAGAACTCATGAATAGCCTTTTTGCTATTGATGTGTCAGGTCCTGAGACGAACCACTTGAGCATTGATGTTAGCGAGTTGCAACCTCGTGTAAAGATGCGCTATGGCGTATTACAGCTTCGTACCGTTGTGCGTGAACACGTGTCGAAGTGTGCTGGTTTCCTCGAAGAGGGCAGCCGCCTTTATGCTTTACGCAACTATGATGATGCACGCCGAGCCTTCGCACAAGCATTGACTGCCAAAGATGCACCTAATAGCTTGAAGCCTACGATACAAGCCAATATAGACGATTGCGATAGTTGTTCGCTCTACACACGATATACAACGGCTTCGCTTACCAAACTCAAGCGTTTGAAGGAAGCGGGTAATGTCAGTCAAGCCGATGTGGCCGAATACTATTCTGCTGCGGTAGAATATCTCAAGGTGCTTGATAAATACAACCCTTGTGAATACTATGCCAAGTCAATCACAGCGCTCGAAACGTTTATCAAAGATATGCCTTTCACGCTACGCTTTAATGTCGTTCACTTAACGGCCAATCGCGTGAGCGTAGGCGAAGGAGGCCCCTTCGCGGGCGTTGAAGTGTGGGCTTATAGTGGTAGTGAAACTCCTTCCCCTCAAAGTTATGAGTCGCCCCGTAAGTTTCGCAAGTTGATGAAAGAGCAAGGCGCAAAGTTTGCGCTACTTGGCGTGACTGATGCTCAAGGCATAGTTGATACCGAGATGCGCCGTACTGCGCTCCCTCGCGGTTTCTTCCTTTTGCCCGCTAATGACAATGTGAAGGTGCGTATCTTCTACAAAGATGCTGAAGACGTCATGAGCCAAGCGCAAGGTACTTTCGTTAAACGTCAGTTTCGTGTAAAACTCTATCATAAGTAATTAAATTTTAAATCAATAGGTATATGTTTAAGTCATTCTTATCAAAAGCACTATTAGTCATTCTGATGGGTGCAGGTATGTGTACGGTTGAGGCTTCAGCCCAAGGCTTCTTGAAGAAGGCAAAAGCGGCAGTAAGTAGTGTCACTTCATCGTCAGATGCCACAACAACAGAAGCTGACACAACATCAAACAAACTGAATAAAGATGATATTCCCGTCTATCATTGTGAAATGGTCTATTTGAAGGACGAGGCTGGCAATGATGTACTCAACGCAGACGGTACGAAGGCTTATCGTGTTTATTTGGTTAACCAAAAGGGACAAAAGATAACGTCAGAGGCTGCAGCAGCCCAGAGTAAGCAAATCAATAAGGCTATTCTTACCATTGCTGGTAAGGTAGGTTTGGGCGCGGGTATTGGTGCCTTATCAGGTGGTGGTAAGGGTGCCTTAGTTGGCGTAGCTACGGGACTTGGCATGAGCGTAAGTGATATTATGCTTATTGTGAAGCTCAAGAAGGATATTAACAAACAAAAGAAAGTATTGGAAGCTTATCAAAAGTCATTCGACGAAGAAGGCAAACCCCTTGATGCTTCTGTCGACCCTGCCAAGATTAAGGACCTCTCGATTGATACTAAGAATGCCGTGAGCGATACGGCTGAGAAGTTGAAAGGCGACTGCCATGCTACAAC